>Ga0056114_1001228_pt1 | contig 11258 bp, 6 predicted proteins | sample WorMetHERISLAND1_FD_77005 | JGI IMG/M metagenome (GOLD analysis project Ga0056114, IMG submission 77005) | Marine gutless worms symbiont microbial communities from Max Planck institute for Marine Microbiology, Germany - Olavius loisae HERON... ...
GATATCAACGATTGGATGAAGGCCAGCCGACTGCGACTGAATGCATTCAAGACCCAGGGTGATGTGGTTGGGCACTAGTCAGCAGCTAGCAAAGATCACCGTCAGAGATGTCCTGCTGCTGTCCACCGTGGTTATAGTCGTCGACTCGGTACGCGATCTCGGCGTCATCACTGACAGTCAACTGTGTACGGACGCGCATGTTGCCGCTCTCTGCCGTGGCGGCTATTACCGTTGCGGCAACTACATCCGGTCTCTGTTGACAAAAGACGCCGAGACATTAGTCCATGCGCTTGTGTCCAGTCGACTGAATTACTGTAATGCATTACTGTATGGTGTCGCTGACGGGCTGTACCGTCGTCTACAGTCCGTCCAGAACGCCGCGGCGCGACTGGTATCCGGGTTTACGGCGCCGTGATCACATCAGACCGACCTCACTACGTCTCCACTGGTTACCCGTACAACAGCTAGTACTGTTCAAGATCGCTGTCCTGGTCTATCAGTGTCTAAATGGCCTGGCACCGTCGTACTTGGCAGATGACTGTCAACTCGTCTCCGACGTCCGTCCGCGTCGACTCCGTTCGTCTGACTCTGTGACCTGCGCCGTCCGACGTACACGGACCACCTACGGCGACCGGTGTTTTGCCGTTGCTGACCCACGAGTGTGGAACTCTTTGCCAACCAAACTAAGACAATCTGACAGTCTAGGACAGTTTAAACGGCGATTAAAGACCAATTTATTTGGGTTATGGGACCACAGCGCCTATTATGTGACTTGTGTAATTAGCGCTATAGAAATGTTCTTACTTACTTACTTACCTCCTGAGTAGTTCTAGCTAAAATATTTGTGGTAAATTTGATGCAGGCTAGTGTCTGAAGTCACACAGTAAGTTTCAGCTCAAAATATGGTGCAGTTAATGCAAAACAGTAGAGTTGACGCAGGGGTCTCTTAGACCCCCTCATAGTACCAGAATGACTACTAAAATTGCAGTCCACGGAGGGTTAAAGCAAGCCAATTATGCAATAGTCTGTCTCACATATGTTACAGACGTAAAAGAACTCAAAACGCATTTAAAACACTGCTACTTTCTAATGGTGATTATGCTTAATTTGTAGCTTAAACTGTTTTTATTTTTGTAAAGTGTAGAACACATTAAGAACACAGAATGCATGCCATTATGTGCATAAGCTATTTACAGCAATAGCCTAGTTCGATTTTAGCACAACTACGACGCAGATGGGTCAGTAATTTGGCGTTATTTTCACATCTAAGTATTCTGCGTGAAGCCAAGTTCAGTTTCAGTTGGTCAAACGTCTTGTCGACTGAAGTTTTGTTCACAGCAATTGAATGTACTGGAACGTACCATCCAATGACGTCAGTGAATAACGTAGCTTCAGCTGACACTGAGTCATCAGATACAGCGACAGAGCTGAAGGAGACAAGCAAGATCGGCAATAAGTGTCAGTGCAGTGAGCGAGACAGCGTCATCATTGAACAATAACTGGATATGTCGAAACTGTGGCCATTTCGTGAACAGAGTACAACAGCGTGTGTACGTTCTCTATAGACAACAGTAAACATCGCTGTTAGTCGCCATGTTTGTACGCGTACAGCGCCTCAAATTTAGCTGTGACAACTGTCTGCATTCTTTGTCGGTATGACATATGCCCGTTGCTGCATGCAGATGCTTGTGTGCAGCGGAACCCTAAAGAAACACGGCATTATTTATAGGCCTAGCAAGTAGCAACGACACTCCCTTTATAGGCCCAATCGTCGCGGTCCAGAAAACTGCCTACTGGTGGCAGCCCCGTTATTTTCGGGACTTTTTTGCAGTAATGTATTCGTATTTCTGCAAAAATCTAGACAATCACGTAAAATAGCAATAAATTCTGCAGGTGAGGAGGTAATACGTTGTGACTGGATTATTCTGTTGTCATTGTTGTTGACAAAAAGTGAGTGGTATAAGCTTACGGGATTAATCAGGTAGGCTGTCAGTTTGCATTGTGAAGTTTTGCAGTTCTTTACACTGCATTAGACCTTACTCTATGGCGTATCAGAGCAAAACTGGCAGCGGCGGCTATAAATTTCATATTGTTTTGGACTCAGCCTTTAGGCTAAAGCCCGTCGCACATCGTGAAATACAAGAAAGCCTAGCTAACGCTAAAGTAAGCGCGCAACAGCAGTGCGTGTATGAAGGCCCCAGCGAAGAAATCTACGGCAAATGAACGTAAGGAACACAATGTTGAAAAGTATACATTCAATTGCTTACGACGTTGTCGCTGACAATACTGGTCTATCTTCATTCGTTTAGCTGTTGTTGCGTCCGAAATCTGCGAAATCCCGCGAAATTCTCTGAAAATTCGAACGCATACAGTTCAAGATCATCCAAGATCATCGATGTTGGTGTCAATCGAAAGTGCATATGCAACGTATCTGCTACAGTTTTCGAGATATTGACGCATTTAGCTTAAAAATAGCTTGTTTTCCCAACCCACCGTTGTTTAACTCCACCTAGAGGAGGAACGCCTTGAAATATCAACATAATGTATACACCGATGAAAAGAAAATTTAGTGGGCTACAATTTTTGCGGACATTTGTTTAGCCGTTGCTGCCTTCAAAAACTCGAAATCACGCGAAATTTCGACAAAATTTAAATTTGACCTTATAACAGTTCAAGGTCATTCAAGGTCATCGATGTTGGTGTCAATCGAAAGAGCATATACAACTTTCTATTAGTCATTAATAGTAACTTTGGACGTGACGTATCTCTTACCGTTTTTGAGATATTGACTTTTAAAGCCAGAAAATGGCTTGTTTTCCCACCCCTCCCTTGTTTGACGTCCCACTCGGGGGAACCCTTAGAATTTCTGGATGAAACATACCCCGCGAAAACTAGAGGGATGGGGCTACCGTATGGTAAACATTCCATAATCCTGACTTCAACCGTTTTTGTATGATACACCCGTGTGACGGACAGACGGGCTGACAAACGGACGGACGATAGCATATAGCGCGCTAAGCATATGCTATATGCCGTCGCGCGCTAAAAACTGAAATAAAACAAAACTGCCGACGGTCGGGCATTTCAGTTTCAGGACGTGCGAAGTCTAAAACTGTTTCAGGCTGTTCCAGTGTTTTGTTTCAGTTTTATTTCAGGGATGTGCAGACGCCTGGTATAAAACAACATTTAAATTTGTTTCGTCACAGCCGACCACCGACAGCATCTTTTAACTGTAGTTTCAGTTCAGACGTCCCTAATTTGTTTCATTGTCTGGTTTCATGTGTTTATTTGTGTATTATACTGTGTTCTTTTTCTTTCTTTTTTATTCATTTGCATTGTCATGATTTTATGTATCTTTATTGTATGATATGTACGTTTGTTACATATTAATAAACGACATACATACATACATCCCTGAAACAAAACACTGAAACAGTTTTAGCATTGTGTCAGACTTATTAACATATTTATTCGCGGCGTGTTGAAAAATATGCTAATGAGGCTGAAACAGTTTTAGTGTTTTGTTTCAATGTTATTTCACGATGTGCGATGGGATTACGTCTTCGTGTATACTGTATTTGCACTATATCTCAAATTTACAATATTGCAGATTAACCACACGACGGAAAGATGGCATACAGAGACGACTTGTAAGTATAATATAATAAAATAATGTTATCCATAACCTTTGCTATATTTAAATTAAACATGGTGGTCTGGGTCTGTTTGCAATATGTTAATTCTGTACACTGTGAGGCAAGAAAATGCAGCCTTGTTTGTTTTGCAATAACTTAATCAAGCTGAGGTCTAGTATGTCTACTTTTTGCACGCAGTTACCTAAATGAATTTGTAACAAAACGGTGTAAAATGTCACCTATGCTGACTAAGTATTTTTACAGTATACGAAACTCAATAAACGTGTCAAATTTGTTCAACAACCAGAGCTAAAACTTTAAAAGTCACGACTGGTTAAAAGTTGTGAAACAAAAAAAAATTGGAATGTAGGTTTCACAACAAATTATTAACAGTTATAGAACAGCACCTTATAGCGTGTATTCAAAAATGCTTTTCTTTGGCTTTGACACATGCATTAAAACAAACTCACAAGTGGTCAGTTGCCTCATCAGTGACACTTTGCTCTATGCCAAACCAAACTTCAGTCAGAAGCCGCTTCAGTTCATCAGCGTTCAGTTGTCAACAGATTTTCGATGAACACGTTACTGCAGTACTCCACATATCCTGTAATCCACAGTTTTAAGGTCAGGACTGTTAGGAGGCCATAGGTTTGGAGTGATGAAGTCTGCGGTCGGTTGCAGCAACTGTTTCACTTTTTATGTTGTTGCCTGCTACTGAATAAGCAATAACAAATCTGATAATCTGGTTATCATTTTACTATTTTACAAAGACTATGAAACAGACAGGTGATGGGATATTCGGATGTGCATCTACGTGCCAAAGATTATCATACTACAACATAATTTAGCAAAGTTATTGTACGAATAAGAAGGGTGCAATTTTTTATGCCTCACAGTGCATGTAGTTAATGTTATTGTAGTTAAGTAGATTTTGTTTTTCATTGTATTTATTCTATTGTGCTTTTGTCTGGTGTTTTGGCTTACGGTACAAGAGTGCTTGTCGGTTATGCTTCGTGATTTGTACGATTTTTTTATCTTCGTTTCACTCTCATATTATGGGTTTTATCACCCGACGCAAATAAAGACTGATTGATTGATTGATTTATAAAATTTCACGTTATGTAGGTTTAACTTTCAATCTATCAATCAGTATGGTTCAACAGTCAGCGAGTTACTTATAAAGCTAGGATTTAGGCTTACATGTACTTCTTACTGAACATAATAGATCATTTCGGAGAGTCTTTTTAGCCATTCTCTTGATTGGTGCAATACACCCAGCCTTCTCAACCAAAAATACCAGGTATGCACAGACTAACGCAACTGAAACTGAAGCCTGGTTTAAGGGCCTTCAACGCCATCCTTTTCTGACCAATAGTCATACAGTCGCATTTGCTCGTATTTCTGAACTAAATGTGACATTATTGTCAGGATAAAATTCTTTTTATGGCCGCTATGAACAAAAGGATATTTTTGGTGTTGCTGTTATCTACAGTAGACGACCTGATACGATGTTTGGCTCGACTTTCTTATTATTCTCAAGGCGTTATCGCATATGTCCAATACGTAAACTTTGTGTGTACGACGCAGGGAGTTGGGGTTCGGTAGACGAATGGACCAAAGAGTGGTTTACAACAGCGAAGGTCGTCCAGTGATGGTTGTGGAGCATGAAACCAGAGCAATGGCAGAGAGCGGGGCCGGATATGCAGCAAGAGTACTTGATGATGCGCTCAATTCACCGCAACGTTCGACACCGGCGTTACCGTCATCTACTACAACTATCACTGTAACCTCTGACGACAGCTTTGAAGATGAATGTTGCTGCAAGAGCTGCTGTATCTGCTGCAGAAGATGCTGCACCCGACGCTGCTGCTGGAAAGCTTGCAAGTGGACATTAATTATACTCGCAGCCGTCCTCTTTAGTGTGATAGCCATTGTAATTTGTTTTCTTGTTTCTTATGCCAATGCTAACAATGATGAACGCGAAGATTGAAGTAACCGCAGGGCACACTGACTGGCTAAGCCCTTCGTGACAGTCTCTCGCATTATGTCGACTCGGAATTTTCGTAAATATTTGCTCTTTTGTCACGGTTTAATACTGCATGCATAGTATAAGAAGGAACGGTGATCATTGTCAAAACATTGATATCTGTACCCGTTTCGGCAGTAGTCGAACTATTCATTTGGTTACATATTCATATGCTTACTGCATGTCAGCAGTTGCGCCGATCACTCTTTTTGTAGCCGACCTATTCTGTTAATTAACCCTTTGACGTTCACTGTTGTCATATGGGTACAGCTATAAAGCATCCTGTGCCAGACCGGGTTAAGCCGTCATTTGTAATTTTTGACATCCGGGCACTGTGACGCTCATAACCGAGCGTCAGACTCAGAGTGCCCGGATGTCAAAAATACAAGTGACGGCTTAACCCGGTCTGGCACATGATGCTTTATATCTGTATCCATATGGCAACAGCGGACGTCAAAGGATTAACACGCAAAAAGCTATGCTATCACTGGCAAAGCATCGCGCGGTTTCTCAGCGACTACTGCAAAGCGTCTTTTGTAGCCTATGGTTGTTGACGTCTATACCTGCTTACGAGAAATGCCTATCTTCATTTGTTTCAAAGGTAGGCTTATATGAAGGAGAGTTTATGAAGCCACAAAAATTTACACAAACAATTACATTATAAATCAGACTGCGATGCGTACATCCATCAAATTGGCCATATTCACAAGAGCATTGTAGACCGAAAAAACAACAAACTATACAACTGCATGCTATACGAAATGCTTTAACTGCACAACGCCCAGAATACAACCCAACCTTAGTATAGTATGAATTAAAGGTATATTCAGTAACGCATATTATTTGCTAGTATTATATCATTTAATTTCATTTTTGTAGCAATTGAACCTTTGTTTTATTGTCTATATGTTTGGAATCATTCATTGATCTAAATCATAGATAACGTAATAAACGTTTGCAACGTTTAGGAAAAAATTAATAAACGCGTTTGTTATTTTGTTAATATTCCGCCAAGTGAACCAAATGAATGGTGGTGGTACTGTTTTCATCAGATTGTGTGTCTGTCGCGGCGAACCGGTCAATCGAACAGTTGGGGCATTAAATGCTAATAGCTTCAAAACATTCAATGCTACGGACTTTAAATTTGACTTACACTGTTTTCAGGGACAGACCGGATATGTCACGTGATACCAAAATTTTTAAAATCACTTGACAGAGATAATGCACTATCACGAGCGCTGTCTAGTTATTTTAATAAACGTCACATGAATGTATAAAAAAGCTTTGTCGAATAGCTAGAGTGAACATTGAACCTGAGACTGACTGACTCAGACGTTTTACAAAAAATTAACACTAATTCGGCTTTCTCTGAGGTTTATTTTGTAGTATCTGTTTTGCGATGAAATTTGCTGACTGCTGCACCAACAAACTGGAGATTTGATTTGCACAAACTGCATAAATATTCAGTACAAAGTTTACAAACCGTCGGGAAAAATGTCAACGTTCATTATCAACGATTGCCAACGTTTGTTATTTTTTCGTAATAAACGCGTTTATAAACGTTTATTATTTTTTGGAAGTTTGACACATCTATGTGTTCTAAACTTAACGTTAACGTATGAAATACAAAGTTTACAGCAAGCCAATTATGAAATAGTCTGCCAGTGCCTGACATGTTAAAGACGTAAAAGAACTCAAGATGCATTTAAAACACTGCTTACTTTCTAATATTGATTGTGCCTAAATTGTAGCTTGAACTGTGTTTTTGTTTCTTCTTTTTGTAACGTGTATTTGCGTGAACACAGAAAGAACATAAAATTCCATTATGTGCATCAGCTACTTATAGCAAATAGACTTGCTCGATTTGAGCAAAACTGCGACGCAGATGGGTCAGTAATTTGATATCATTTTCACATATATAAGTATTCTGCGTGAAGCCAAATTTAATGTCAGCTGGTCAACCGTCTTATCGGCTGGAGTTTTGTTCTGAGCCAATTGAATGTAGTGGAACGTACGAGCCAGTGACGTCACTGAGTGACGTAGCTTCAGCTGACACTGAGTCATCAGATACAGCGACAGAGTCAGCTGAGTGATGGAGTCAAGCAAGCATTTAGGATCGGAAATCAGTGTCAATCCAAAGAGCGAGACAATATCATCATCGAATAACTGAACAAAAACTGGATAGGTCGAAACTTCGCACATGTCGTGAACAGCATACAACAGCGTGTGTGCATTCTCTGTATAGACAACTGTAAACATCGCTGATAGTCGCCATGTTTGTACGCGTACATCGCCTCAAAGTCTGTTGTGACAATCGTGGCTTCAGAACTAAATTCTCGCATTTGTAACTGACGATATGTTGTTAAATGTTCGACTGCAGCCTTCTGTAGCAGCGCGAATAGGTCAAAAGTGTTCGCTTTAGATTCATTGATAGCGAGCGGGGCATATTTTCTCAATGAAAGCTCATTAGTAAAAATTGTCGACTTCAATGAACATTTCAGTGACTTGAATGCAAGGAGATCGCAACTGAGAAACTGCTGCATATGAGAAATACATTTTACGTATCTCTGAAACATATCATATGATGGAATTTGTGTAGCCAAGGCATATACTGTGAATGGTAAACATTTAATTTGCATATAACAAGCGAACAGTTCCGTGGTAAAGACGCTGACGTATTGTGTTTGTTGCTGATTCAATGCGGCTGATAGAACGTATTGGTAGAACACAGTTAAACCTAACACATTGTCAATGTCGTCATCAATCTTCGGTAAAAGTTCTCCTTGTACAACATGGGAACTGCACTGTGAGTGATCTTGTGACCTCATCACCAGTGTACAATGATCTATCGCCGTCTGGTATTGTCTTGTAGTGTAGTACAAAACTGTCAGGTAGACATTTGACAGGCAGTAGATGGAGTCGCTGTCAGAGTCTTTGCATCTCAACGCTCTGTGTAGATACGCCTTGGACAGTTCAATCTCTATCAGCTGCACAGTGCTGCGTGACTTATTCGCTACGTCTTTCATCAACTTAGCAGCATGGCGTGTAAACAACAGAGTGCTTTGTCTATTATAGCAACCTCGAACATCAACCTTGTGTCCAAATACAGTTGATAAGATATCCGCCAACTTGTCGCTACAACCGTTCGCAGACATTTTTCGTTTAAGTTGAAGTATAGCAACTGCTGAAAAGTACACAGTCAGACAGGAGCCTACACCGATCTTTGTCAACTCTCTCTTCCAACAAATACATGATCTTGCTGACAGAGAAAACTCAAACTCAGATACAGTTAGATTAATGGCATTCTGAGCACATCGAGTTGCAGTCCATAAGTGACGGAGTTGTTTGGTAATTCTACAGTTGATAATTGCTGAAACCGTATTATGTAAGTTCATGCCAATTCTGACATGTTGACAGCAACACGGTCTTATATATTTCTCTGCAAACCAGGATGCAAGAGACCTCTCACTTATTGACGTCAATTCACTTACGACCATTCTAACACTCACCTTGTTGTCCATTAAGTTACAGTTGTTGATAAAGTAATGTTGACAATATCTGTCATTCAGCCAAACTGACAAAACATGCAACAGTTCAACGCATATTTCGACAAGGTTTAAACCGTCAGTCCACCAACTTCTTGGATACAGTTCACAAGCCCACAACATCAGAGTTTTAATGTAATAATTACTTAGCATCTTTGTCTCAGTATTGTCAGCACTGTCTGTCAGTCGCTCTTTTTTCAAAAAAACTCGTAACATATGATAGACAATCTGTTGTTCTGGTATCCAGCTGTTTATCAGTACAATTTCTGCTCGTGAGAATGACAGTCTGCACTGACGCCTGCTCATCCATTCATCTTGTCTACACTGACGATGTGCTACAGGAACCACATCACATCCGTTTTTCACAACACGACCAACAGTTGCTGAGTCTGGCCAGTCGTAGTTTCTATGACGTGTTGACCAATCAGCGGCTTGTGACGGCCACGACAGACAACGTACGCAACGCACAGCATCCACTGACAACAGTGGTGTGTGAACAAAAAGCTCAGCTGGTCCATGTACTGATAGCCTACTATTGTCATAGATATTGTTTAATGGATATCCTCCTTTGTCGTATTCCACGTAGTTGTACTTCTCGTCCTCAGTACAGTATGTCAGTAAGTAACGTAACATTAAGTACACATAGCCTGGTAAGTGACTGTCGATAATCTCACATACCTTGACGTAGTTTTGAAACTCTGCTGGTAACTGTGTCGGCGGTGGATGTCCTCGCGGTATTGCTAACATTCCACCGAAGTGATACATAACGTCGATATCACCCACACACGGTTGCATCGGTTCAATATAGAACTCACGTGCACTTCCAGTAATTTGTGGTATGGCATTTACTTCTACGTCTCCATTTGGTTTTGATCTTAGATAATACGCCGCTCTCTCGGCACATCGCCATGCGGCCTGTACGGCGTCTTGACTGGACCGCGAATCGAGCCGACAAGTTGTAAGAAAAAATGCAGTAACGATTTCACTATCAAAGCCGTCAACCGACATGTTACGAGTCTGCTAACTGATAGTGTAGCTTCAGGTGCTATTCACACGTCCCCAGATGTATCGAATGAGACCAATTAAAATGTATGTATCAGACATGAACTGATATGATCCTTGCGGGTTTTTTTCTGCTGAGCCACGTGCGTGACAAGCGTGTAGGAGTGGCTGATGTTAGCGTGGGCTGCAATGATGAGTTGGCAATGTACACGTGTAAGAAATGACGATAGTATGAAGCTTGTCACGATACAGTAGTCGTGGAAGCTAAACAATAGACAATAATAATTGTGCATGCTCACGGACTGACTCAGAGGGTTGGGCGCACTCTGTGCCTCCTTTTCTTCGGAATTTCAACCTAATTAAAGTCACAAGAAAAACTTAAATCCTTGCAAATCCACATGTAAAAATTGCTTTACCAGAAAACTGTCCCGTTTTTATACGATCTCACATCATCGTCATCATCAGTTTTATTTCACGCACTTGACCCAGTACCCAGATACACACAATACAATAATACATAATGATGATGATATTACTGAATTCTTGATAGCGCACTCTATCTTCGAGCTACAGCGTCTTTTTCACGTTTGTGAACTCGGGTATAATTGGCTTGACGTGCACGTAAATCATATTGCATTCGAATTGGTCTGAAGTATGATCATAAATGTGCTGGAATAGTGGAGTCGGTCAAAGACTGTCACAGTTGTGTTGAAGAAATTCGATTATATTGTCACTCATCGACATTTCAGATGCTCTCTAACTTATTACAACAGATGTTTCTGTCGCTCTATAGATGCTATAATATTTGAAGAAATCAAAATATTTTGTTCGTTATAAGTTATAATAGAAAAAAAACTTTAGTTTATCACACTGTTAACGGCGATCATGCTTTGTTTCACACATCGAAAACAGCAAAAATAATAAAGGTTATATTACTTAGAGCACCTTGTCATAATGTCAACGTGCTGCTTAGTAATATAACCTTTATTATTTTTGCTGTTTTCGATGTGTGAAACAAAGCATGATCGCCGTTAACAGTGTGATAAACTA
>Ga0056114_1001229_pt1 | contig 11245 bp, 6 predicted proteins | sample WorMetHERISLAND1_FD_77005 | JGI IMG/M metagenome (GOLD analysis project Ga0056114, IMG submission 77005) | Marine gutless worms symbiont microbial communities from Max Planck institute for Marine Microbiology, Germany - Olavius loisae HERON... ...
CCCCTTGCTCAATTAATGTCCGGACATTAACGCCACTTCCAGACCTGACTCATGGTGTGAAAAGGCATGTCTCATTCCCCTTCTGGCCTCCGCCGAACTCCTCCCCTTCTCCCGACAACTCGCGCCCCGATTGCCCAGAATTTTTTGTAGGCAGCGATTTACTTATATGACGGACGATATCGTTATGCAAAGATGATCTTACGCCGTTTTACGAGTACGAATCTTCATGCGAATAATCCGGTAACATAGAGACAGAGACCGAAGGAATGGTTTAAGGCGCATGATCTCGTCATCAGATCCGATATTACAGTCGCAGCCTACAAAACGCATTTTACGTGATAGTAAATAACACTTTAATGACCAAATAACGCAGACGAACCTGACTCTGTAATTTGCGCCACAACACGACGACGGAAGATTCTGTTTTGTTCTCCTCGACAACTCGTTCACTTCTCCGCTCTCTAGAGTCCGCGAGTGACTCTAGCAAGAAACAAACAAATAAATAAATAAAAGATTAAATGAACGCACGACTTCATTACGTCATCGTACAGCTCTTCAGCGACTCAATTTTACACGGAATATCTATCTGTAGTGTCACTATTATTAACATAACATGACATAACATAGCGGTGTTATGGGTGTAAACGAAGTGCTACTGTGCCCATATCGTTATTTAAAAGATATAATGGTAAACTCGAAGAACTCAAAATTCAACTCTGCATCTACTGCCGCTTCCTGATAATTCTGCTTCCCAATCGTATCTAAGCTCTTGTGATGCCCAGTGTTTATCCAGTCTATTTATAAATGAGTTTACAGAAGTGGCAGTAACGACGGAGAACGGTAAGCTGTTCCATACATTTGTAATTCTAAAGCTAAATGAGTATTTCATTATTGTTATGTGAAACCCTATAATTTTGCGATAGTTTTGTCATCGTTCCATTGATAAACGCACAAGTGCCTATCCAATGACGTCTGTTTATTTGCATGTTTTTTTTGCTTTTGATATATAGCCATGTGGCTATAAATTTATAATAAACACGTTGTTGTTGTTGTTGTTGAGGTTGTTGTTGTCTCATGGCGGCCCAGAACCCGACCTTCATTATTTGCTAAGAAAATCTAATCGTTGTCAATGTCGAGTGACCATGCAACAATTTGTAAAAACAGAGGTATGGTATAATCATTTGTAACAAACTATCTGTGAACTATAGGAGGGGGAGTTCTCACAGGGGGCGTGCCCCCTGGTCACCCCTTAGAACCGCCAATGGAGCTTACGACGCTCCCCAAACACTCTGCTGCAACTGTAGTCAACATCTCTGAATCTGCCCTTGACCCCAAGTATAAACAAAAGATCGACGCTTCTAAACATCAATTTAAATGCGACCTTACCTTTGATGTTACTATGCCGCAAAGAATTGAGCACGACTTTCGGCACAGCGGAATTGAACTGCAAAGGCACAAAACAAAAAAGTAAACTGTGTTGTCCATTTCCTTTAGCTATCGCAGGTTTTAAAATACCAACTCTCATGGCCAATTATTGTTATTTTTATACATAAACATATAAGTACGTTTGTCTATAGTCCATAAGTGCTGTTAATTCATATATGTATATATCGTAGACAGCCGCCCAAATTCTATCCATAGTTAGATGCTGAAACATATGCTGGTTTAAAATACGCCATTTGTTTCGTTCTACGATGTCAGAAAACTGACAAATGGCAGATGGCAGAGTAGGCGAGATCATGACGGTTCAGATGGTATAACGCGGTTTTTAAATTCTCTCAGTTTGTCATTATTCGAACAGTATTGTATATGCACACTCATGTAATGCACCGCCTATTGCCACCTAAGAAAAGACTGCAGTATTATTGAAGCCTCGCAACCATAACTTAGACTCTACGTATGTTTTACCACCGTAATTTATTCTTCATAGTGTAGCTGCGTTTCACCGTACTGTGTCAATGCGGTAGGCATATGTCATTGATTTAATAAACTATTATCTATTTATCTATCTATCTATCTATCTATTCTTCAGCAACAGAACAATTACGAAATATAATATAAACAGGCAGCTGTAAATCACCGGAATGTTTTTGTTAAGTTCTGAAACAGAAAGTTCGCTAGAGGCCTACTTTAACCTATTTGCAAAGTTCGAGTTAGCAAATATCGTCAGTTCCACACTTGTTTGCAAACCCATTAGTAAGTGCTACTATCGTATTAAAGGTCAGTAGCGCAGAAGCGGAAGTTATTTCACTGCATTTCCTCATAGGCCGACTATGATACAACAGCCCATCCCTACTCCAAGCACTGTATGCAGTAATGTCGTAAAAACACTGTGAGTTGACACGCAAATTCTATTTATCTTTTGCGATTAGCTGTACGTTCTGACTATCTTATTCAGTTGTCATCTCACTGTCATTCTTCTTGTTCATGCATATATAAACTACTACTGTTGCTGATACTCCCACTATTACTACCACTAAGCTATTACTACTATACCATTACATATCTTTGGTTTTTGTCGATCGACTTTAAGAATCGTTTTACCGTTGCGATTATTCTAAATTACGTAAGTAAAATCAGTTCTTACTTTACTTGTGGCATCGAAGGTGAAAACTAGAGATGTGATATTCGTACAAAGGGCAAATAGCGAAACGAAACACATCTACAAAAACAATAGCAACGTTGGAACGCTATAGTAACAATACCATACATAAGTGTAAATTGATGTAATAATCAGAATAATCTTATAATACGTTAACACCATCTAGTAATGATGACAAAAGTTTCTGACACGAAATACGGATGGACGGTAATTGAAAGGTTTCAGTGTGTACCAGTCATATACTACTCCCAGCTTTACATTATTTTTCATCTATTTTCATAGATTGGGATCAGGCCAAAGTCATCGACAGAGAAAGCAACAGAGTGGGCAGATGGATCAAGGAGGCGATACATATCAGGAAGGAGCAAGACAAGACGAGGGGTCTTATCAACTCTCCCACATCTACGACAACCTGTTCGCCCCGCATCTGAGCGGCGAACGGCGATTAGACAGACCGTTCCGAAGAAGGCTTCAGTCTAGGCCGAAACGTCAACATTAATCTAAAATGGTTGTTTTTAATGAATTTCATTATCTAATGAGTTTACATTATTTTGTCAAGCAGTTATAGGCTTAGAACAATGTTGTAAATGATATATTGAGCTTCGAAAGCGAAAAAAATTAAATTTGGGCCAATTTGTTGGTGTTCGGTTAACCTTTTGCATGCTTTGTCGTGTATTTTGTCTTTGTCTCTGTACTTGCACTTTCTTTGTCGGTTAAAGCCTTCAGCGTCAGTGCTTATTCAGTCTGGAACTCACTGTCGCACAACTGTTGTTCTGTTAAACTGTTCAGTTCTTTCTGACGTAACTTAAAAACTGAACTCTTTGACACCGTTTACAGCGACTGTAAACACTCAGCCTATAGTTTCCATTATCAATTTTATCACGCGTCTGTTTCGCTTGCGACATAAGGCGCTATATAAATGTGTTTTGATTGATCGATTGATTATTCTGTCGGAGTAATGCAGTAGTCTGTGTAGACTCAGAAGACGTGAGACTTAAGACTAAAGACTTAAGACTTAAGAAGACTAACCACAGCAGTCAAAAGCCACGTCAGCGGCAGGCACTTGGACGAGAAAAAGTTGGAGCTGATGCCTAGCCCGACGGCGACACTGATGACGACGGCGATGTAGACCCAGTAACCACTGATTCCTAGGACCAACGCCAGTCGCTGCAGCCGATCCGATTCCTGTATCGTTTCGTACTGGTCGCCGGAGCCGACGAAATACTGGCTGTAACCGGACCGTACATGAATGCGTGCGCTGGCTATTAGTGCCAGTACCAATGAAATCACCTACAGCGTCATTCACCACAAAACCACTGCAAGACAGAAGAAAAGCGTTACAAGTTCCAATGATCCCGCCACTCAATCGCGGCAAGTCTTGACTATTGTGAATCCTTGTCAAGTGCATAAACAGTTCCCCCGTTTTCACTATGTGAGTTGCTGAAAAACAGAAAAAGATCACCACAGACCATGAGGGGAAGAGGTGTAAAGGGGGGCATATCAATGCACAGCTGAAAATAAAATCTCCAGAAGAATATTTTGAGTAGTATCATAGAGTAAACAGTAAACAAGAATGGTTATCTGCATGAAATGGCTTGCCTGAATATAGATCAGTAAAGGGAATGTCAAAGTAACACAAGTTTCAGTCGATTCAACCCCCTTCCCCAACAATCTGCACCGTGTCAGTTGCATGTTAATGTATTAATTAATAGCTTTAGACTATAGTCTTTGTCGGAATATTCAACCCATATTTGAAACATACATTTTAATATGGTATTGAATACGTTAAATGATTTGAAATATCGTTCTGAATCATATTTTAAGCAGGCTTAATTTATGCAAGGTACAGAGAAATCCAGAGGTTAATCTGTCCAGGTGGAGTAAAATAATGTCAAGGAGAGGGCAATATCCAAAACCTTGTTGCTACTTTTGTGGTATCACTCAGTACAGTACTGTAAATTGGACTAGCTATTTGTGTTAAGTAAGTAAGTAAGAAAGTAAGTATTCAGAACCATATGGCTATATAAAATACAACTGATGACTTGACACAGCTCTGTCATTGTTTCCTCTTCGACTTCAATCGTAATAATGTAGTTAAAGTAGATTTCACAATGGCTTGACTGGAGGAGATAACTAATTTTTTTCGGGGGTGGGTGGGTGAGTTCTCCCTGTGTATGGCAACATGTTAAAGATGGCGACTTACTGCAAAAAAAATTTCAGCGATGATGATGATGATTCTGAAGCAAAGACAACATTCACTCATCGTCAGTTGGCTGTCGTTCTTCGACTGTTAACAGGCGCGTTATTCCAACCTGGCACGATACAGTAACCATAATCAACAAGACAACAAAGCCTAGCTAACGCTAAGGTAAGCGCGCGACAGCTGTGCGTGTATGAAGGCCCATAGCGAAGGAATCTACGGCAAATTAACGCAAGGAGCATAATGTTAAAAAGTATATTCAGTGGGTTATAACGCTGTCGCTGACAATACGGGTTTATCTTCATTCGTTTAGCTGTTGTTGCCTCCCAAATCCACGAAATCACGCGAAATCCCGACAAAATTTGACCTTACAGCAGTTCAAGGTCATCCAAGGTCATCGATCTTGGTGTCACTCGAAAGATCATATGCGACTTCCTATTAGTCATTAATAGTACCTTTGGCCGTATCTGCTGCCGTTTTCGAGATATTGACGCTTAGATGTAGAAAATAGCTGATTTTCCCCATCCCTCCCTTCTTTGACGCCCCCACTCGGGGGAACCCATTAAAATTTTTGGATGAAACTTATCCCGCAAAAACTAGAGGGATGGTGCTACCGTAATGGTGAAAATTTCATGATCCTACCTTCAACTGTTTTTGTATGATCCACCCGTGTGACGGACGGACAGAGAGACGGACGGACGGGCGATAGCATATAGCGCGCTAAGCATATTCTATCATGCTGTCACGCGCTGATAATGGAGAAGTGCATAGCCATGCAGTGAGTGATTAATGTCTTACTTATCCGCGGCGACCGGCAAAGCCGCAGAAGCAATTATGCATACCGCTATACCCATTACTCGTTTATCGTTGTTTTTCGTTAGTATAATGTGAAAAGATGCCAGTTTTATTTAGCTTTCAACCACTATGCATAGTGATGGTCCATGGTCGATTCATTCGCAAAATAACTGTCTGTCCGTTTGTATGATAGTAAGTTGCACGCCAATATTTGGCCAAAACGGTAAAACATACGCCTATGATCGAAATTCTTGTGTACTGCCTGGTAGCCACGTCATAATACTTTTCTCAGAACAAACGGCGTTCTGAAATTCTAGCAGATCACCTTCAACGGTGTCCTTAAATACAGGTGGGGTAGACTACATAAGTCGCGTATATACGTCGGCCTATATTTCGGCAAATAACTGGCTGTATCTGCAGGAAAGCAATGCATATGGGACGTTAAAACGCGATTTATCGAACGACGTGATACCTGTGATGTTCGATCCATTTACATCATACTCATGACTTGAGTGTAGCAGCAGGGGCTGTATAGGGACCGTGACAATGTAGTCAGTGACACAGTTAGAATTGCTCCATGCAGTTGCTGCATGGTCTCGCAGCCTTGAAGAAAGAACCAGGTGTCTTGTTTCCACGTTTTGTACCACCGTAGAGACTCTTAATTATAGCTACATCCTCACTCTTTCAGTCTGTCACAGTTTTAATCGACAAGTATGGACTGGACTGAACCCTTTTTACCCGCGCGACGCTATGCTAGCGCGAGTCTTTGCGACAGCAACGTGTCCGTCCGTTTGTCTCTCTGTCCGTCACGCGCCGGTATTGTATCAAAACGAAGAAAGCTAGCGTCATGATTTCTTCAGCGTCTTGTAGCCACACGATTCTAGTTTCTGACGCCAAATTTCATCACAAAATTCGGGTCAAACAAGTGCGGGGTGGGAAAACATGCTATTTTTGAGCTAAATGCGTCAACATCTCGAAAACGGTAAGAGATACATCCATAGTTACTATTATTGAGTTATAGGAAGTTGCATATGCGCTTTCGATTGGCACCAAGATTACTGATCTTGGATGACCTTGAACTGCTATAATTTCGAATTTTGGTAGAATTTCGCGGAATTTCACAGATTTGGGAGGCAACGACAGCTAAACGAATCGAGATAGACTCGTACTGTCAGCGACAGAATTGCAGCCCGCTAAATATACTTTTCATCGATGTATAGATTTCGTTGCGTTCCTCCGATAGGCTTGTTTTCACGTCGAATTGGAGCAATTTTTGGCATACGTTCGCGTCGCGCGAGTTTGTCAGCGACAGCTGGGCTTTCTTGTCAGTCCTTACTAATGTGGCAGCTGTGCCACTTCTTCAAAGTTGATTTATATAGGCATATATGTAAATTATGTCACCTGATCAGAATGAAGTGACTTTTGATTTGTGCTAAATTTGGTGCCGATCTGATCAACATATCCAAGGCTACAACCCGTAAAACAAAATGGCCCCGTTTTGGCCATTCGCGGTACGTACATAGAAATTAAAAATCTCTGAAGCTCTGCCCTGTAAATTTTTTTTATAGAATTTCTATAACGATTTAAATTCCATACGAATTATAACTTCCTGTGGAGGGTTATCCGTGCTAAAATTTGGAAGTTATAATTCAAATGATGTTATGATGATGATGCTGGACGTTTAGGCTATCACCCTCAAACAAATGCACAGGGGCTAACATTCAAATATGCACACAGGATTTGTTACTTATTAACAAGATACTTTCGCCCGCAGCATTGTAGTTATTTTGTATACACGTGATCAAATCCACTTATGTAATTTGGTCTGAATCGGTATATTGATTTTACGCAGGCCTGTACATGCCAACGATCAGTCAGCAGCCAAAGCTGAGAAATGGGTGCAAATAATCGATAATATTCCGATCCAAAACAGCCTGTGTTTACCCAATCAGCGGCGATGTGAACAACGTAAACCACTTTCTGATATGTTGACGTTTAAATGCTGTTAAATATAGCCGTAGTTAAGGCAGTATTGTGGTCATAAGATATCAAACAATGTGCGCAGCGCTCACAGACCTGGCGTGTACCTGTCACGCAGACCTGTAGGCCGTCGGCTAGCAATCAACGCACCTGGTGGCTAAAACGACCGAGATCAAACCATTACAGTGTAGTCGTTGGCGACGTCGCATAACGATCACAATCGTTCGTCGTATTGCGTAAGACGTTAACAGGATCAACAAACGTCGTCCGGTGTCGTTACTTCCTGTTACGATTACGATTCCATGTCGGCTCACTGGACGACACTCGGCACGTCACGGCACAGTGTCGTCACACTACTGCGAGTCGGTACTCGGTAACCAGTCAGTCACTTTGCTCCAATGTCAAGTCAACTTGCCCGACCAACTCGCCCCAGGTGGGGCTAGTTATGGTGCGGACAACCAACTCGCCGTACTGAAACTAAATCGAAGCAACCCAATGACGTCTGTTGTAAAAAAAGTCAAAAGTTTGGCTGGTAACACTGAATACCAACTCTCCCCATACTTAGCTAGGGCGAGTTGGTTACTGGGTCGAATTGGCAGTGCCGTACGGCTAATTGACTGTAAATCCTGCGAGTCGACTGTGGATTGGAACTGCCGAAGCTTGGCCGAAGGCACCAATAACACCAAAAAGCACCTGGTTGGCTCGGTGGCACTACTGGTAGCGCGTCGGACCAACGATCGGAAGGTTGCGGGTTCGAGGCCTACTAAAGTAGTGTGTATCAGTGTTGACAGGTAACCGAATGGGGGTGAACTGCCCGCTGTGGCCGGCCGCCACTCCTTCCGAGCTGTAGGAAGTTGGATTTTAGACTGTCAGCGTTGGACTCGGATCTGGCATGGGTAAATGGTAAGAGCGGTAGACAAAGCTGACGCTATGCTGACGCTTTCCAGCGCTCTATAATATCGGAAGCCATTTACCATTTATTTAATACGCCTACTGGTCTGCTGTTGGACATTTCATGACACTCATGGGAGCATATAGAGAGTATTGATTTATTATCGTCCTACCATATAGCCTATATCTCAATGTTGTCCTACACTCTTAAAGTCGTCCGCCTCAATAGGATATGCCTTGACAGCGTCAGCGTTTCCGCAGTGCAGGATATTAGCGAACCACCTCGCCACCTACTAAGCTCAGGGCGAGAATTGTCGGGGGAGGGGTTGGGGGTTCAACCCCTAGTTATTTTTTGACCTCCAATTAAGCTTTCTTTTTGCACCATGGGGTTGGCAATCATCGACGCCCCCGCCACTTGACCCCCCACTCCCAGTTAATATATCACAATTCTCACACTGACTAAGCTTACCGGTAGGACCTATGTTTGCGGAGCAATTAAAGTAGTAATTCTGAAAAGTGGGGACGCCTGGAACTAGAAATAAATCAAGGAGTTGAAATTAAATTTACACAAAAATGCACCCCAGAGCAATAAAGAAGAACTGCCTTGACCATGGATGAAAAAAGCAACGAGTGTATCAGTTACAGATATCAAGGGACGCGTCACCTTCATACAAAATAATGAGGAGACGTCACCCTTCCGTCCCCTCCAAATGACACTTCTGGGAGCGATACCGAAATGCTTGGAATGCACGAATATGTGCGTCTCTCATTCTTGTGGATATCTGTGTGCAGATTTGCCCAAAAGCTGTTCACGAATTTTCATGCAATTTGACAGTTTGCTCTCGTATAAAACCTAATGATTTAGATTTTGGGTTGGTTTCCATGCAGAATTAAAGTTTTCATGTTTTTTTTTGGTTTCTGACATCTGTCCCACTCCCAGCAGAGCCGAAAATTCTACTGTTGTACTGGATTCGAAATATTGTTCAGGGACACAGGACACCAGGCAGCCGCTGATTTTGGCACTCAGGTATGGCTTCTGGGTGGATAAACAACATACGTTACGTATTTCTGATCTGATCCGCAAATACGCTTTGGCAAGTACTGTAACTGTAGGGATTACAAGTAAAATCAGCGTTATTTGTAGTGAAACGGTGATACACGCGAGTTGTCAGCGGTAGCTGAGTTTCTTGTTAGCTTGGTTTTAGTCCTGTCATTCTTCAGACGAGTGCAAATAAAACACAAGAAAGCTGTGCTATCGCAAAGATGACAGCGCGATGCGCGCTATATAAATGGATCGAATGAGCCGTTGCGGAGATATGGCCATTCGAAATTATCCAAGATGGCGGCCTGCCGCCAACTTGGATATGATGTAACCGGAAATAGCGCCATTCGATCCGCCGACCCTGAAAACCCTACCCTAGAACCAATCATGAAGCGTATCGGATCACCCGTTGCGGAGATATGGCCATTCGCGTATCTTGGGGCATATGGAACCCCCATTTTGGGGGAAGGGGAAGTCTAAGGGGGTCAGCGATGGCACCATTCGAAAGAGCGACGGTAGTTTCCTATAGGCTCGCCGCTCGCCATTGTGACCGTTGCGCTATCTGTAACCATCGGCTGCAATTTGCGATCGAATGTCTCCAACGCTCAAATCAACAGGGGGGGGGTCACTTTGGGCCAAAATTTTCGGGTGTTCTCCTTGGAGTAGACCCCTGTTGTTTGGGTCTGCAGAGAGTGAACATCCCAGGCTAACTAACCGTGAAATTATTTCGAATAATTCCAACCTATGTGATCACAATCCACCAACGTCACAGACAGACAGACGACATGCGATCGCAAGACCGCGCTTTGCACTAAAGTGCATCGCACGGTAATAATGCTAAACGCCCAGAATATCCCTGCTATAGCCTGCTGTTATGTAAAAGAATGTGTCTGCGTTGCTGGACCTCTGTGGATATTCCTCCCTTGAAATGTTTTGACAGTCTTTTTGAGATCAACACTTGAACCGCTCCTTACTCCGTCATTTCAAGCAAACTGTCTCTATCAGTCCGCGAGCACACTGCAACGAATGGTATAAGTCTATCCATATTTCGTCTATTATGTTTGTACTTCTACGAGAGGACGATATAAGACCATTTTATGTGTAGTTCTTCATATGCATGCACAGACGACACGACGCAGTCAACGGAAATAAGTAATTAAGTAAGTAAGGCCAGAACCGTCTACTCGGGAGGCTGTTAGGTATGCACAAATAGTGCTGTAAGCCTGCTAGCCTTTAACGACAATAACGACTGCAGTTTCATTAACGTACACCTGTAGTGCATTGCACATACAATAACTGGTAACAAATGGCGGACCTAAAACGGCACGCTGGATCGCATCACATCGTTACTAGACTAGTCAAGAGAACTCTGTGTGTCTGTCTGTCTGTGTCGTGGAAGCGTAATGTGGCGACAACAACAGCGTGACAATGATAAATATGAGACGTCGATGACGACAAAAAATCTCATCTCAGCATCCATCATCAGCAGCAGAAACTCAGTTCTCACACAACGATGTCTTGTTTCAAAATTTCAGCAGCAAAATGACGATGCAGGCGATGACAACCAACTACAACGCACCAACGGACAGTCATTGTGACAGCGATATGACTGCTACGATACGATAGGAGAGTTTAACGTGGACTGGAAAGCTGAGTATTCAGCTTTATCTAGCACACGTAGCCAGAAAAAGAAACTAAAACAACCAACGCCAGTGCCCCTTTAATACAGTACAGG
>Ga0056114_1001230_pt1 | contig 11245 bp, 4 predicted proteins | sample WorMetHERISLAND1_FD_77005 | JGI IMG/M metagenome (GOLD analysis project Ga0056114, IMG submission 77005) | Marine gutless worms symbiont microbial communities from Max Planck institute for Marine Microbiology, Germany - Olavius loisae HERON... ...
CCCCTAAATTTCGGCCCAAAGTGACCCACCCCCCTGTTCATTTGAGCGTCGGATACATTCGATCGCAAATTGCGGCCGAATGGTTACAGATAGCGCAACGGTCACAATGGAGAGCCTATAGGAAACTACCATCGCTCTTTCTAATGGTGTCATCGCTGACCCCCTACGACCTCCTCTTCCCCCCAAAATGGGGTTCCATATACCGCCAACATACGCGAATGGCCATATCTCTGCAACGGGTGATCCGATTTACTTCATGTTTGGTTCTAGGGTGGGGTTTTCGGGGACGGCTGGTCGAACGGCGCTATTTACGGTTCGAACAAATCCAAGATGGCGGCCACCGCCATGTTGGAAAAATTTCAAGTGGCGATATCTCCGCAACCGGTCGTCCGATCCACTTCATAGTTTTTCGAAATATTTATGCTATTTTACAAAATCTGAGTACATTAATACGAGTAATCCAAAATATTAGCGGCTGTTAGTATTAGGTTATACTTCCGCGACTTTATGCTATCCGCCCCTCCCGGCCTCATTATGAATTCATGATTTTATTTGACTTCCATGCCCCTTAGTGAACTCATTTAACCGGAAACGACGCCATATTGGTATCCGGATAATTATCCGGATAATGTATTATCCGATAAACGGATATCCGGATAGTAAATTATCCGTTTTGAGCATCCCTAGTATACCCTACATGTACGATCGACGCAGTTAACCACCTAACTTCATACCCACTTCCGATAACGGTGTGTCTTAACTGAGGACCTGAGTTTACGAGATTAGCTCAAATTTGTAGCATCTTTGTTACCAGTCCAGCGGCTTCCTGACAGAATACATGCCGATGCACCACCCCGCCTGACTATCGACCCCAGGCCTTTCAAAACTTGGACCCAGCCATCAATAGCTTCGTCCATCTTCTATTCGAACGTCCTGAGTGCCGTGCCACTAATCCGATTAGTAGTGCGTTACAATAGTCAATGCTTGATATGTTTATTGCGTGGACAGGACAGTCCTCACTTCTTTGCCGATTCGCCGTTGCATCTCGGGATCTGTCAAAGTTAGCTGATGTGATAGGTCGCAGCCATTTAATGTCACCTTGCTTAGTTGACAGAACGTCGTCCACGTGACAGCCGAGGATGACTGGATGAGCTAAAACTAAAAGACTTAAATGAGTCAATCGCGGAATTTAGCTTTCAGACTTCACTGCGATGCGAACCAGATGGCATCGCACGACACCAAAAGTCAAGGTCATCTGCGCAGCATGACAGGTACGCGGTGTCAAGAGGTCGGCAGCTGTCGTCAAGCTGAGACAGCGTCTGTGTTGACGTGTACGTCCGCGTCAGTCACTGGCATGACAAAAACCAGCCTTCGATCAGCTCCGCGTAACCGAACAACGTGCGTATGCGTCCGATCGGTCTTCGGTTTATATTTATTAGTTCCATTTCGTAATTTCCCTTTGAATCTGTACAACGACGACGACTATGCATTGCTGGCTATGGTATAATGTGCTGTGAATCGTATCGTAATACGGCATCGATTCGTGCAGGCGATGCCAACAGTCATGTAGGATGTAGGCTGGCCCAACATGGGTCAGCGATAGTGACCCGCTACAAATTACTTGTGTTGGCATTATTGATAGCGCGTACTCTGAAAAATATCTCATGGTTTGTCTATGAAAAGTTGGGGAAACGCTGTTCCTGTTCGAAGCGTATAAAAAGTGTGTCCACAAAAATTTCACGACAGAGACTGTTGTCGGAATAGGTCCGTTGATCCTTTGATTTGAGAGCTCATATTGCCGTCTATGCGCGCCGACTATAGCTAGTTGAATGCGACTGACGTGAGATTCTTAGCGGTATAGCTGGTGTAATGTAACCGGTACAGTCCAACGGTTGTGTAGTGAATACATTAGACAATTATAAGTTGGATATTCAGTATTGCCTAAATACAATATTTTTATATCATAGTTCTGCATGATTTCCTAAAAACTGATTAGACTACAGAATGACGGAATGACGTAAAACGTCTTGGACAATGCTTAGCTCATACTATAGCCTACAGACGATGGAGTTAGATGAAATCAGAAACCATCGCCGGTTTAAGTTGACAGACTCAGTGGGTGTACTCTGTGCACATTCGGCGACACGTCTACCAGCCGCGGATTACACTTTCCTCCACTGTAGGCCTACACTTAAAACAGAGATTCAGGTCTTCAAGCCTCAAATTGCCGCAAACTCGACAAAATGACCAAAACACCTTAACAGTCACATTCTTCGCTACTGTCAGAGTGTCTATAGTTTAGCCTACTTCAGATCAATTGGTTGGTAAGTTGCTACTTCAGTTATGGATGTACTGGATCCGACGGTTGTCAGTTAGTTTGATCTGATCTCATTGTTCAATTCATCGGTCACTACCAACTGCTGACGGGTGTCGGTCGGCGTGCAGTAGCCATAACAACACAAAATCGTTGTGATGTAGGCTACACGTGTGACTGACGTCGCACGCACGCGATCCTGTCGCTATGGTTACCGTCATCCTCCGCATCAACTGCGGACACTGGACAGCGGCCGTTAGGCTGACTCAATATTGTGCCAGCCACAGACAAGTTAGGCTATCTCGTTCGTTTAGCGGTGAAGTTGTTGTTAGCTCATTGACTGGGCATTGTCTGGTGTCGAACAGCGCGTACTTAGTACACCACACAGCGTCAGCCGCAGGCATCACTTGGGACACTGACCAGCCGGCACCGCACGCGATTAGTCGTAATTGCGGCCATTATTGCTGCGAAATCGCATTGTACATCGTCAGTCGGCGATTGATTGTGCCAGATTGTCAGGAATAGCTCTCGGAGACTGCGGCAGTATGGGGCACCGGCCGGCTGTGATGTGGGTAGTGAGATAGACTATGAGATTCAGCCTAGGCAGATTGTGACGATCAGCGCCAGCAACTGATCTGCGACAGCACTTTTCCGTCATTTCTTTGAGCTGTTGGTTCTGTTGGAACTGTTGGAAACTGATCGCTTTCACTACTTTGAAACTCCAGATAAAGTCGTCGCTTTCATGCATGTCTTGTGGTGTCCCGTTGTTTGTCACTCTGTCGAATGACGTTTGCCTGTGTTACGTGTCCCCTACCAGGATTGGGATGAAAATATCAGTCATCTCTATGTGAACGTCTGTGTGCAATACACTAAGCATGGATTATATCGTTCTGCATCTTCTTTTATTTCCTTCTTCTTCCCTCCTTTCTCCTGCTTGTTTTCCTTGACGTCGCAGCTAAGCCCACCTTCACCACCTCTTCGCCGTGTCGTATCTCAAGCGGGAAGTGCCAGATTGTACACCGACAACGTATATTGTCTGTTACGGCGCCGCACAAAATAATTATTGTTTTATGACCTCATAAAACTGTCATGCTGCAACTAGACGAAGCGCACTGAAATAAAACAAAACTGTCGACACATTTATTCTGTCCAATCCGCCTTCCTGACACACGCCTGCCGTGTTTTGTAACTTAAACAGCTTGTTTTGGCAATTTATTTACCATATGATACCCTTATCGTCCTAGTGTTTTTCATAACTGAACAGCGTTCTAAAACCCCACGGGGCCCTAATTATAGGTAATATCAAGAAGCCAAGCTGCGTCACAGCAGACTATTTAGTAATTAGCAATGTTGCTAAATAGCATCTGCGGCTGTTTCGAGATATTGGGTCCTAAGCGTATTGGGGTCATGACCTTGACTTTTGAGGGTCACGCGACGTCGTCGGTCAAGTGACCATTCGATTCCCCAGACCATTTCCTATTTGCATCTTCAGACAAATTTTTCGGTAAGACGTACCGTTTAGCCACAATGCATACGTTAAGCCCGTCGCACATGGTGAAATAAAACTGAAATAAAACAAAACTGTTGACGGTCGGCTGTTTCGTTTCAGCCGACCGTCGGCAGTTTTGTTTTATTTCAGTTTCATCACGTGGAAACGCTAAAACTGTTTCAGGTTGTTTCAGTGTTTTATTTCAGGGAGTGCGGACGCCTGAAATAAAACAAATTTTTTTCGTCTCAGCCGACCACCGGCAGCATTGTTTAACTGCAGTTTTATTTCAGACGTCCGCACATTCCTGAAAGGAAACACTGAAACAATTTTAGGATTGTTTCAGCCTCATTATTCGCGTGTTGAAAAATATGCTAATGAGGCTGAAACAATTTCAGTGTTTTATTTCAGTTTTATTTCACCATGTGCGACGGGCTTTACAGATGACAGACGACAGACAGACTGACACAGCACTGTATCATAAGCGCGACCGTTACTACGGTCGTTTTTCGGTCAACAAGTCGGTGTATCTCTGAAACTTTGTAAGATCGATACAGTATAATTACAATGGAAGACTAATAGGAAACCACCGTGTGTGATTTATCGAATAGCACCATTATCAATGACCTTAAATGCTCTGTAGAGATTATTTCAGCTATTGCTAACTTCAGGAGGGACGATACCTCGAAAAATTACTACGCAACAAGCCAGCAACAATACATTGTATAGAAACACAAAATGTTTTCAAACACTGTCAGTGTTGGCTTAGTTGAAGAGATGAGTTTCCAACCGAGCTTTGAACTGTTGTCGACTGATGAATGTTGAGCGGAGATGAAAAGGAAGACAGTTCCAGACAGCTGGTGCTGTGACTAGTCTGTGATGTAAAGTAATGGAGTCCTTGATCAGAGATCAGAGATGATTATAATAAATCATTTTTTCGCAAATAATTCAGTAATAAAAAATTAGCTTTATAAAAGGTAAATCAACAGGTATACAGATGGATGAGTGGACGGAATATCCAGAGAAACGAGGACAAGTTGATATTATTTATACCGATTTCAGAAGGCCTCTGATAAAGTGCGCCATCGCAGATCGATTCAAAAACTAATAAGCTAAACTGTAAATGCAAAAATATAACGTTGTGCATTGTATTTCTGCATTTTTCTACATACTCAGACGGTTGTCTTAGTCCTGGTCCCGCGGCAACGGTTTTTCTGCAACGTTAGCTGGCAGGTGGGTATACTACCCCACCCCATGAGTCCATTGTTAACTCAACGGGAAAAAGAAACGATAACATAATGAAACATGTCGACGCCAGGTAACTAAGGTGGTGTCGAGGTCTCACCCGAAACCGGAAGTAGTTACAATTTCAGATAGAAACAAGATATTAGTTCATTTCCAAAGACAACACGCATGTTTTTGTGGTCGCAGAAAACAATGGACGTACATGTATGTTAAACAATGCCACTTTTGACAGACATGATGGCGACTGAAAAACTGAGGTAGTTTTAACCTTGGCTAGGCATAAGTTATCTGCGCGATTTCATAGGCTATAGCCATGTTTTCTACGATGCCCAGTCTATAAGGAAACTACACTGTGTCCACGAAAAAACTATAACCCTAGTCAATGTAAGGTAGAAATATCAAATCTGAAACGCATCCTAACCAAATTGCGTGTGCTTGATTATGAATATATCTGCGACAGAATTGCCAAATTTCATAAGAAAATATTATTTATCACACGAGTTATAATATTCAAATATTGACGACAAAATATTTCAGTTTCCAATCGTTACATACTGCAGTCAGGCACTCAGGCGTCCAGCCCACACAGCACGTGAGACAGTGCATCTGTTAACTCATGAAACACCAGACTTCATCACTTCAGCTCTGTGACCAGCCAACAGTCCTGACCTTAACCCAGTTGACTACCAGATTTGCGGGAAGCTGCGCGAGCGTGTGTACCGCAGCCATATTCGTGACGTCGACCAGCTGAAGTCGCGCCTGATCGAAGAGTGGGAACATTTCCACCAGGTGGTCATCAAAAAAGCGGCCAGGCAGTGGCGTCCACGTCTTGGAGCTTGCACTTCGAGCACAAGGTGGCCATTTTGAACACAAGACTTTAGGTGTGCTGAAGTCTTGTTATTCGCACGGACGCACACTAACAACGCCTGTGCCTATAGTGGACACTTATGCTTTTGAGTGACCTTACTAAACTTGCTGTAGCTGTTGCAGGTGTTGACCGATTTTGCTGAAATTTAATGACTTGTTTGCAATTTAACGTCTCAGTGTTGGTGTAGAATTTCGTTAAAATCCGACGTTGTTTGCCAGAGTTATGGCAACGTATACACTGTTATAGTTTTTTTCGTGGACACGGTGTATGTACTGCAATGCCGGATTACGACCAACGTCCGAAAAGCCAACACAAAATCCACAAACCGGAAATATTCTACTATATATGATTTGTAGACGTTGGTTACGTTTGGGCCGAACGAACGTCGGTCCATTGGCTTTAGCATCTAGCAAACACGTTCATAGCAGATGGAATGTTAAAAATGCTTTGTTCCATACCAAAGTTATTACCATTTCCGGTTGATAGCGCCAGTATGGCAGCCGGAAACCGAAAACATTAATGACTTCGGTTAGGAACAATACAGTGTAAAATTACACCAGGAGGCGCCCAAGACAATAGACGTATTCCCGACACAAACCAGTGATGACCAACGTTTATTAATCTAGAATCCAATATGGCGGACGTATTTCCGGTTTGCGGATTCTATACGCCATGTTCGATTTCTGACGCTGGTCGACATCTGACTATGCCGGGTTCCATATTGGCAAAGAACTGACATTTTGATTGGCCTGCGTACAGGCATGTTTGCACCAAATAGCAGTATACTAAATACAATGTTCATCTGTTACGTTTTTTTCACAACAGAAGTTATTACAGTATTTTGAGCGGCATATTTGATTTTTGAGGTTGATCATTATCAGGCTGTGTCTGGCGTAGGCCTACGTCCATTAGATTGGGCACCCCGGTACAGCCGCTGGAAATAAACAGATATCTTGCTTCTAAAGAAGGTCTTATTATTTCCTGTCGTAGGCGCCATCTCGGATTCTCCTATGCTGGTTCTGCATACCCGGGCTAGAACTACAGGGTGTTCCATAAAAAACATCCGTTTCATATTTTCATCATTTCTCACTCAAATGTTGATCAATAGCAATGAAATTTCTAGCAGTACGGAGCAGAAACATTATTAAAAATGTTTCCAAATAAGAACTGGACTTTGGGTGGATTAAAGACGCTTCTTAGAAAGATTGCGTCAATAATAAATAATAAATCACTTCACATCAGGTGCCCATGAAAATTTGAAGTAGTCGATGGTCGATGAAAACGTTTGTTACTTAACTTGCTTTTAATCGGGAGATTTAGAATCGGATATACAACTTTCGCTGATTTCCTGAAATGTACTTCCGGTTTCCACGCCACCATCTTGAAATTTCCGGTAGAGATCTGACAGAACTTTATACGGCGATAAATAGCGTTCGGGGTCATAGACAATGTTCCAAAGCTGTAGTTTTAAAACACCGAACGAAAGAATGACCTCCAATTGTTATGGGGTTAATTAGACGATCTACAAAGTATGTAGGCCTACGCAGTTTTTGCTAATATCCCGAAAACAGTGCGAGATAAAGACTCCTTTTTACAATGGATGGCGGGCAATCAATCATGTAGTTTATAAGCCTACCGATGATCTTATAATAATAATTAATTAATGTAAAATACTTTTCAGTTTATAACGCCGTATAAGGACGATAAATCATAAAACAGCAGAAATCACTTTTGCCGGAATACAACAGAACGCACTGACTGACCTTTCAAATCTCGGTCATTTGACCCATTTTTAACAGGCTGGACCCCTTGATATGGGAATGAGACTACTGGTATGTGATAACAAGAAAGCTGTGTTATCGCAAAGATGACCGCGCGATGCGCGCTATATAAGTAGATCGTGAGCCGTTGCGGACTGCGGAGATATGACCATTCGAAATTATCCAAGATAGCGGCGGCCGCCATCTTGGATTTGTTCGAATCGGAAATAGCGCTGTTCGATCCGCCGTCCCCGAAAACCCTACCCTAGAACCAAACATAAAGTGGATCGGATCACCCGTTGCAGAGATATGGCCATTCGCGTACGTTGGGGCATATGGAACCCCCATTTTGGGGGAAGGGGAGGTCGTAAAGGGTCAGCGATTGCACCTTTAGAAAGAGCGATGGTAGTTTCCTATAGGCTCTCTGTTGTGACCGTTGCTCTATCTCTAACCATTCGGCCGCAATTTGCGATCGAATGTCTCCTCAAATCAACTGGGGCGGGTGACTTTGGGCCCAAATTTAGGGGTGTTCCCCTTGGAGCAGACTCGCCATGTTGGGGTTGCAAAGAGCTAACGTCCCAGGCTAACTAATAGTGAAATTATTTTCGAAGAACTCCAACCTATGTGATCACAATTCACCAACGTCACAGGCGGACGGACAGACACACGGACAGACAGACGACATGCAATCGCAATATCGCGCTTTGCACTAAAGTTCATCGCGCGGTAAAAATAGTATGTTAAATTCTATGAAGTACAGATTTCGCCGATCAGTCTACCAATTGACACCCGTAGCCTATCATATTGCTGTGTTCCAATGAGTCTTCTACGTTCTTTTGGTGTCATGTGACCTAGACTTGTAAGGTGAGCCAGTGCGTTGTGTTGTAACCCGGCAGCGGGATGGCTGACGAACGTAGAGTTCTGCTACAGACATGTTCCGTGATCCTGTAGCACAGTTAACTCGGAGTGGACATGCTCCGAACTTTGTAGGCTTACGTCAGAACTGCCAACTTGTATGTGATCCGCTGCGGAACTAACAGCCAATGTAGCTGGTGCAGCAACGGATTGGCACGGGAACGCCTCGATGCCTGGAGCACAAGCTGCGTTGTTCTGGACTCGCTGCAGTTCTAGATGAAGCCACAAAGCACAGCGTTGCAATAGTCGATACTGAACAAGATTAGGCTGCATACTAACGGCTGTGCTAACTCCGTCTATAGGTGTCTGATGTGAAGGATGGCCGTAATTATAACGTTTTGTGTCAAACAAGAAAGACGCATGAAGTCGGAAGAAAACTGCGCCATGCCGCGTTTTTCTACCCTGTCCCTATTCCACTTGGAATTTGGGATCGGTCTCCTTGAAATAGATCGGTATATAACTCCTTCGCCACTCGGTAGTAAAGACCCTAGGCTAAGGCTAATTTTCTTGTAATTATTTCCAAAAATTCAAAAACTATGATCAGGGTTCACCAACGTCACTATTATCGTTTCGTTACAGACAGACAGACGGACAGACGACTTAGTTTGCGGACGAGTGACTTTGTAGAGCTTCACGCGGTGAAAACTAAAGGAATTGCCATGAGATGAAGCTACGTGACTCAGTGGCGCCAGGCACAGCTTATGGTCGATGGTATTGGCAAGAGAATTTCGTTATTCGCATTTAACAACGTCACTTGCCGTTACCGATCAATCTTCCTTCGACACTGTTGTCATTACATTAGCAGCTAACGTCCTCGAGTTCTGTGCAGCTTCCGACTCAGCATTATGAACGCACGTCAAACAGACAATGACGCCAAGATTGACACGCTAATAAAAAATCTCGTCCACCCATCCCATCCAAATTTCTCATTTCCAGCAAAAAATCGTGTCTGCTGCAGCCCCATTATTTCTCCAACCCATGTCACCAATTCACGCGAAATCCCCGTCAGTTTTCAAAAAGCAGTGGTCTAAGAAGGCGGTACTGGACGCCAGACAACAGTGAAGAATTTCAGCCCTGGGTCTAACTGTAACCTGTCATTCTTATCCAAACTATTGGCGTGGGTGGCCCAATGACACACTGATAGCATCCCAGTCAGCTTACCGTCAGCTCCACAGTACTGAGACTGCTCTTCTGAAAGTCTACAACGACTTGCTGCTGCCAGGCTCGACCACCACCCTCTGATGCTTCACCTTGAGCGCCAGTTCCTTCTCGATATACAGACATAACACATGTGCTCAAACACAAAACCATGAACACTAAAACCACGAATACACTAACATATGTGCTATTTACTAAAACAGTGGTGAGCATAATGTTTTATACAGAGTAACTGTAGAGTTCTTGGCGTTGAGAGTTTCCCTTCTTGTCATTGCTCGGTTGTGTCAACTCAAAATGCCCCGCCTCAGACTTTCTATGTCGCTGTCATACGTCACCCCTTCATGGCTACGGTCACGTACTCTTTAACAACTTGCACGTTAATTGCCCCCCTTGCTGTATCTTGTGCGAGGTACAGCTACCATTGGTTGGTTATTGCAGTATTTCCACCTGAAGGCCCATTTCAACTGCCCATTTCCTGCCTTTTTATTTTGAGGATGAGCATCGAAATTTCAGTAGTATCGGGAACGAAAGTATACTTTACCATATCGATACAATACCGGCATGTGACAGACAGACAGACAGACATATTGTCAGTATGGTGCGCGCTATACGTGCTCATAGCGCTGTAAAAACTACATATACAAACGAAGTAGCCGGTTTCGGTTAGGGTTTCGTAAATCAATTTTTTTCCCGATTTATTAAGTCGTCGGCATCAGTTGTTGCTTCCTGGCTGCACAAAGCAACACGTGACGCCGAAGAAAAGCTCACGTGACCTATGACGTCATCCGTCGTCGTGGTGACGTGTGGACGAGGACGTTGCAATATGGAGCATGTCATCTGAATAGACATCGCGACTGACTCGTAATAACCTCGCCTCAATCAATCATAACATTGCCGCTACTGACGCCGCCCAATTCAGTCATTGCCCGTCAATATCTCTCGCTCTTTTGCAATTGTAATTTTAATTGTAATCACAACCCCGCGACAGCGGGTCGAATCTCTGAGATGTTATTACAAGCTGATGATGATATGTCACTGGTCGCACCATGCAATGCTGTGTTTGGGGCTCCGCTGCACCCGCAGTTGCTGGGAGGAGCTTACAAGGGCAGCAAAAGACTTCGAAACACTGGGGAAAAAGAAATAATCTGCAAACATATAACGCAAGGCAAGGCAAGGCAAGGGCATCAGGCGCTGAATATCACCAGGAGTTTAGGTGTAGGCACTATGCATAGGCTATATACACCGTGTCTCAGAAAAAAGTAGCACATTACATTTAGCACCATAAGTTCGCTAAAGTTTAACCGAATTTGACGCTTTTTGAAGTTTCTTGAAGGTGAGATTATGCAGAATAAAGCTGGGAATAAATTGAATCTGTTAAATTGAATAAAATGAAGAGGCACCACTTGGCGAATTAAAAATATTCTAAATTTCCAAGAAACTTATCTAAGCTGTCATAATTTTTGCTCAATGCAAAGCTTAAGCGGATAAATTTTACAAAA
>Ga0056114_1001231_pt1 | contig 11243 bp, 5 predicted proteins | sample WorMetHERISLAND1_FD_77005 | JGI IMG/M metagenome (GOLD analysis project Ga0056114, IMG submission 77005) | Marine gutless worms symbiont microbial communities from Max Planck institute for Marine Microbiology, Germany - Olavius loisae HERON... ...
ATGCAACTGCAGCATATCTTGTAGACGACTGCCAGCTTGTCTCTCACGCCGGCCGTCGCCTGCTCCGATCGGCCGACATCGACACGTGCTGCGTTCCACGGACCAACCCATGGCTCGGCAATCGGAGCTTCGCAGCCGCTGGACCACGGCTCTAGAACAGTCTGCCAGCCAGGATTCGCCAGCCCGACAACGACATCGGAGAATTTCGTCGGCAGCTGAAGTCGTTTCTGTTTGAAATGCACCGCGGCGCATAGTGACTATTTTGTTCTTATGCGCCTGTTAAATACCCTTACTCATTCACTCACTCACTCACAGTCACAGTCATGATCGAGTCTATGCAATTCACTCAATCCACCTTGGTCTGAAAGTAATTTTTACCACGCTCTTGACTTCTACATGCATGCGTGCTATCTCGAGCAGAAATTGCTCAGTGTGCACCAAAATCAGCTGAGTATTTGTACTGTATAACTCGATCGACGAAGCGGTCGGTTTTACATGTACTTTACGTCTATTATAGCGCCAATCGTGACTCGACGATTAAATGCGACCCAGAGTATAAATCAATTTTCGAACGACCGCAGCATAACTTACTCAGATAGGCCTACGTTTTTAAAAACCGAAATGTTTAGACGCACCACACCGTGATGTAGGTTCGTTTAAAAGCTGACTAAAACCATCGCTATATAAGCGACACTGTAACATTGAGCACCTCAAGCGGCATGCATTTATGGTCTACACAGCAAAGATTTAGCATTTAACTCTTTGACGTCCACTGTTGCCATATGGGTACAGCTATATATAGCATCCTTTGCCAGACCGGGTTAAGCCGTCATTTGTATTTTTTGACATACGGGCACTCTGACGCTCAGCCCTGAGCCTGAGCGTCAGAGTGCACGGATGTCAAAAATTACAAATGACGGCTTAACCCGGTCTGGCACTTGATGCTTTATAGCATATGGCAACAGTGGGCGACAAAGGGTTAATAAAGCAGAGTTAAATATCTGAATAACTTAATGGCAGTAGCTCTAGCATTATCTAGTTTGGCGCATCGTATCAACATCATCAGATAGATCGGAGCTGACATGGCCCAAATAGCTTTCAGTGCCTCCTTATTCACGCCTTGCTGTCGAAGACGTTTGATTGCGTGTATCGACTGTTCATTTTGCTGAATCACGAACGTGCTTGCTAATAAACAGGCTTTGAATGTTATATCTAGGATTTTTAGCGCGCGACAGCAAAGCGCGCTATATGCTATCGCCTGTCCGCGCGTCCGTCTGTCTCTCTGTCTGTCACACGGGTGGATCAGCCAAAAACGGTTAAAGTTAGGAGCATGCAATTTTCACCTCTAGTTTTTGCGACATAAGTTTCATTCAGAAATTCTCACGGGTCCCCCCTCCCCGAGCGGGCGTGTCAAACAAGGGTGGGGTAATGAAAACAAGCTATTTTCTTCCGTTTTTATTACATTCATTCATTCAAAATCTCGAAAACGGCAAGAGATAGTCCATAGTTACTAATGAATTATATACGAAGTTGCATATGCGTTTTCGATTGACACCAAGGTCAATGACCTTGCATGACCTTGAACTGCTATAAGTCAGAATTTTCTCAGAATTCCGCGTCGTTTCGCAGATTTGATAGGCAGCAACGGCTAAACGAATGAAGATAGACCCGTATCGTCCGCGAAAGAATTGTAGCCCACGAAATGTACTTTTCATCGATGTATAGATTACATGATATTGCTGGGCGTTCTTCCGCTAGGGGACGTCAAACAAGAGTGGGGGAAAACAAGCTATTTTCTCACTTTATGCCTCAACATCTCGAAAATCGTACGAGATTACGTTTAAAGTTACTACTGATGACTAATAGGAAATTACATATGCGCCTTCGATTGGCACCCAAATCGATAATCTTCGATAACCTTGAACCGCTATAAGTTAGAATTTTCAGGCAATTTCGCGTGATTTCACAGATTTCGGAGTCAACAACGGTTACCGGAATGAAGATAGACCAGTATTGTCAGCGACAGAATTATAGCCCACTAAATGTACTTTTCAGCGATGTACAGATTACAATGATTGCTGGGCGTTCCTTCGCTACGGTCTACAAGAACGCGAAAATGGCGATCGATTTTCAACCTCTAATACGCAAGAATATCGCAAACGATAAGTAATATGAAATTGCATATCGTTCATTTGCTGTACATTTCTTCGCTAGGGGCCTTCATACACGCACTGCTGTCGCGCGCGCTTACCTTTGCGTCAGCTAGGCTTTCTCTGTGTAAGAATGCTTCTTAATTTTTCTACTATCAAATTCTTCACGGTTCTTTTCGTCGATATTCTGTTCAGTTCTGTCCAGTCAAATAAGTCGGCTAACCGTCCCCGTCCACTTTTTAGCGCACGACGCATTCGCTGATACGTCATAGCGTAATGTGTATTTGTCTTCGCCAAATATCGTCCGCTTAGGAGCTGAGGCGTCTAGTCTGTGGCTGATTTGTCCATCTACGTCACTGAAACTAAGCCACGGGATGTTAGCGGGAAAAGACAAAGCAGAAATTGATTACTGTGGACTTTTCTCTGATATACGTAAAAGTCATATCTTGTCCGAATTCTTTAATCCAAGCCGCCATCTCCTTTCACGCATCGAAATGAGAGCCTCAGCTTGACTGCTGCATAATCTGCCCGTCAAAGTGGCCGGCGTTTCGTTTGACAAGCGTTCAGCCATGGCCCTCCAGCCGGCCGGCGATTTAAAAAACGTGCTGAAGCGACGGCTAGACGGCGGGGATCAGTGTCACGCTCACACGGCCTCCACCATCAGTCAACGGTTAGCTCCGCATCTTCCCATCAATCAGCGGGCGTGTAATATGCGGCAAATGGTCCTGATGCTGGTGCTCGCAGTTGTCGAGGCAGCGCGCAAACGGAGGCCGCTATCAGCCAGCCATGCCGTTTTTAAACACTTCACCCCTTTCGAAACATTGCGATACAAACTGCCACATCAAGGGTTCACGCACCGAGAACGCTCATTGCTCGCATATATCAGGTTCAAGTTGCCAGGCGATCCTCACACGTCCCTGGTGTCGGTTAGTTGCCGAGTCGCTCAATGTACCAGTTGCTGTCGCGATGACTCGACGGCACTGTCTCTTGATGCGAGGCAAAAAAGCCGTTTCGACGAATCCAACTGTATACACGGCAAATCGATATCTAGACAGCTTGTACGTATAGTTACTATAACTTATCATATATTTTAATTAGCCAATTAAAGCAGCAGTTTCCACATAAAGTGGTTGAACTTCGGTTGTGTTAACTTAAAAATAATCTACAGTCGGAATTTCACATTACAAACGCGTTTAATATGGTTTGCAATAATGGATTCCACACAATATCTGCCTAAAACTGTATGTAACAAACGGACGGACGAACTGACACAGACTACTGTGCATTATTTGTCCTCATAGTATAGCCACGGAAAGCGCAATTATACTGATATATACGAGCTTTATTCACCGAAATCGGTATAGCACAAATACACATATACAATAACTAAAAATTCTTAACTAAGGCAAATAAAAATAATAATGAAAATAGTCCATTGCAGTCTTCATCGTCCCTGAAACAGAGAGAGTTCTCCTGCAGCAAAAGCAGATATTAGCAAATTCTTACTACTGCCAAGCTTTGACATAAATTTACATTTTCTTTTCGACAATGAGTCTTCAACTGATAAGCAGTTAAACATTGTACTGATATGCGGACGCATTCAGTATTTGCGGCAGTCGTTGGGAGTTTAAATAACCTGTGCGGCTTGCGTGTATTACCTGCGGCAATATGATGACGGCCTAATACGACAAAGTATTAGCTATAACTCTTGGCATTCATCCTTTGCTAAATCGGTATGTCTACGTACGGTGAATGAACATTATGAGGTCGACGTGCACACTATGTAGCCTATAGGGTCACTCGGTATGATCCGCTGAACTTGAGTCAAACATTATAGCCGCCACTTTACTTTCAAATGCTCGTAGGAAATACGTGTATTTTAATTTTAACATATTTCACAATAGCGAATGCGTTTTATTATTTAACAAATTCCGTAAAATTTATTTACCTAATTTAATACTTTGTTCTAAATTATGGCGGATTGCAAGAACAACACTCAAATCTCCAATCAGTTGAATATCACTCAACTGAGCGGGGATTTGAGCTGATGACATCACCACTCAACATTTGAGTGGACTCAACTCGACTTGAGAGTGGGTTTTGTGTTCTTGCAACGATTTTCACGCTGAGTGTACTTAAACCAGACTCAGCCGTTTAGTGATGTTCTTGCAATCTGTCCTTAATTATCCAACAACACTGTTAAGTAATAACCGTAGTTGGATAATTTTTAATGTTTATTTCTTATATTTTAGTACTATGTTTTAGCCGACCGTACTAACGGGCGCGCTTACGCTACAGTGTTTCGTCCATCCGTCTGTCGTCTGTCTGTAGACTGTAACGTTATGTATTGCGGCTAAATGGTGCGTCATAGAGCAAAAGTTACTATTGACATTTGACAGCCTATAAGACGTTGCAAATCGATTGGTACCAAAATGAATGACCTTGACCTTTGTTTAGAGGTCGTTTAAGGATATAGAGGCTTGGTTCCAAAGGACGTCACGTGTCCGAAAGACCAAACTAGTGACCCCAATGTGCTTAGAGCCCAATATCTCGAAAACAGCTGGAGATGCTACTTAGCAACAATCGCTATAGATTGTCTGCTCTGAGACTGTATGGTCGGCTATGCTAGCGACAGTTTGGCTTTTTGTTCCTATGTATATTTTATTACTCGACCTGATCTGCGGAAGAGTAGGCTCATGTGTAGAACGTTCGTTCCTGAAACTGACCTAAAATGTAAACTTCAGAAGATTTAACAACAGCTAAAGTAATACAACAAGAGTGTAAACACCATCAGACTGGAAGACGGCGAGAAAAGACCCACAGTGAGTATATTTCACCTCGTAATTACTGTTGCGTCGAGAAGATTAAACGCTTAGAATTGCTGCCAGAGCTATTGTGTTTGATCGCCAATCAAATTAGATGTCCTTTAATAGTACAACTGTCAGACCGCAATTGCAAACAGACATGCAAACACCGATAAAATACAAGACGATAAAAAGTAAAAAGTGAATACAGTCAGGACAGTCAATAACTCTCACAAAACAACATTCGAACAATAAAATTACAATTAGTGAGATGTGGCATGCGGTCGGGAAGCTGCCTGTTATGGGGTCTGTCTCTTAAATTATTATTGTGATCTGCTGGTGGAGTGAGTAGTGCTTGTAGTTGTAGTACATGGCAGGTATTATGTAAAATCTCAGTAAAAAATCGAGTATCAGCGGCGTCACATAGACTACTGTAGTCGTCAAGTTGACTTGAACAGAAGCCAGTGCGTTTGCTGCGTCGAATAAAAGCTGTGATCTTTTGGCGGTCGTTTGCCGGGGAAAAACCTATCCAAGAGCTAGATGCGTATGTGAGCTTAGCAACCACAACAGCTCGATATACGGTTTGTAGTGCACTTTCGCAATGCGGTGACACTGAAAGGCCATTAGTAACAGTGACGCCAAGGATTTTGATAGTTTGCACCCGCTTGAGTTTTGCTATTTCAGCGGGTGCTGAGAATTTTCTTTTCGCCTTTTATCTGAAAATAATATTTCCTGACTTTTTGCAATATTAAGGGTCAGGGGCCACATTCTTGAAACTCTTTAAGCAAATCATAGGAAATTATTTGGCAAACACTAATCTTGAATTAGGAAATAATAACACAATAATAACTGCAATTAACACTTTTATTTTTGCGTTATGTTGGACGTCATGACGTGAAGTTGTTAAATCATGAAATAGTAAATAGAGCGAAATAATGTGTGGTTAACGTTTTCCCAGTTATCGCCAAAGAATCAAAGACTTTCTCAAGATGAGAAATCTTCCTAAGATTTTCCTAAGAAGTTCTGAGAATGTGACCCCAGATTGTTTGCTTGTGACCAGTGAGCAGTGCGCTTGTCCACAGGGGTCTTGAGTGTCGCCGCAGCAACAAAGCCGCTGACAGGCGCAAGACAAGATAACGACCTAACAACAGGCGTAGGCTGTCACGCAAGACATGACTGACGATAGAACAGAAGTAACCGACACGCAACTGTCAAACAGGAAAGTCCAGCTATCGCTGACAAACACGCGCGATGTTTCGGAAAGCGTCGCTCAAGGTTATGTAATCCAGCTGGGTAAGAGCCCCGGGTGGGGTCTGGGGCAAAGCCCCTAGAAACCCGAAAATTATGCTGAAAATTTGACTGAATGCCAAAAATTCCATACTGTTCAGAGATAAAAATTTTCAGCGTGGCAATTTCGGAGGTGACATGTCCCCCTTCCTACGCCAGGGCCGGCTGCGGTGTCATCTCGATGCCGTAACTAATGAAGGCACAAACCATTAAAATAAACACATGCATTATTCATATAAAACATATATGAGATGATTACTTGCAGATTCCGCCCATCAATCACTTTGGCTGCGCCATGACTAAAACTCGCCTACGTACTTCCTGTGTTTTAATCTAACAAGTTACCACTCGGCACTCCACTCGATGAAATATCCAACAACATGCAGAATGTCGCATACTGAACTCCATTGCAACATAAAACTACCGTCCGTCACAGCCCGAGCGTTATTTGTCCCACTTGTAGACCACCTAACAGAATAGTCGATACAAAAGACGGTTTTATAATAGAACGGTAAATAAATGGTGACCGTTGCCGACTGGTGCAGTCGGTTTCAAAACAAGTCGTGTGGCGAATGCGCTTCGGCGGCGACTCGACCTTGGTAATAGAAGGCAGATCCAATTTGACGAGAATTCACAGTACCCCTTCCCTGATTCCCATATAGTCCCATATAGCTCTTCGTTATATTCACGTTCTCCTACTCATTGTCGGCGCTCGAGAAGTCTGCTATTGTATTGGTGTCGCCGACCGACCTTATACGCGTCTTCCTCGGCGCCATAGACACTGCCGGGCCGTCGGCACGCTGCCAATTCGCACGTAGGCCCACGCGTATTCAACACTATCTGCGATCTGCCGTCTACTCTAGTTCATTCGTAACAAAACGGAAAGAAGAAAGCCTATAGCTGACGCAAGTAGGCCTACCTTTAGTGGGCTACAATTCGGTCGATGACAGTCGGGTCTATCTTCATTCGTTTAGCCGTTGTTGCCTTCCAAGTCAGCGAAATCACGCGAAATTTCTACGAGGTCGTCGGCCTTGGTGCCAATCGAAAGCGCACATACAACTTCCTATTAGTGATTAGTCGTTAATAGTAAGTAACATTTGGACGTATCTCGTACCGTTTTCGCGACATTTACGCATAAAGCTAGAAAATAGCTTGTTTCCCCGCCCTACCTTTGCTTGACGCCCCCGCTCAGGATAAACCCTTCAGAATTTCCGAAAAACTTATCCCGCAATAATTACAGGGATGGGGCTACCGTATGGTGAAAATTGCCATGATTCGAACTTCAATCGTTTTCGAGTGATCAACGCGTGTGACGAACGGACAGACAGACAGACACACTTCAGCCCAAACAGGGTCAGCCGTAACAGTGCAGCAAACTCAAAGACCTCACCACCACCCACATCTTCACACCGATTGCCGTTGAGACAGCTGGTTCTTGGAACCAACAAGCCATTGGTGTCATTGAAGACATTGGCAGACGCATCTCAATAGGAACCACTTGAAATCACCTAACTATTCCAACACTTTTCAGTATGCGATACAACAGGGTAATGTGATCTCCTCCAGGAGCACTTCTGACAACGAGTAGAAGCCATTCCGACCATTGTAATGTAATATTTTCGCCTGCAGGCTTTGTGCTGGCGGGAGCTAAAACTAATAATAATAGGCCGTAATACCTGCTTACATATAACGCTGATCGGCCTATGACAGTTATGCGGTTAACATACAAAAGATAAAAAACATACAATAGATAAATTTACAAAGTATCTCAGTCTGCCAGGAAAGGATGGGTACGCTGTATGATTTACAAAAATAAAAATGTTTTCAGTCTACATTTGCAGGTTTGGGTATTGCTGGTTGGGGAATTCCGCCGGTAATTTTACATCAGCTGTTTCTTCAATTACATAACATCATATATGTATCTGGACAAGGAGCCAAGCTGTCGCTAGGATAGCCGACCGTACTCACAGCACCTTTGGGGGTCATGTGACATCATCGGTCACGTGACCATCTGATATCCCATATGCCATTTCCTATTGGTGGTCCTCTAGAACCAAGCCTCTATCTCTAACGGTTTCCGAGATATTCAACGTTGAATGTGACGCAGTGGTTGCATGACCTTGATACGACCTCTAAACAGAAGTCAAGGTCATTCATTTTGGTACCAAACAATTTCTCATATACGACTTCCTATAGGCTGTCAATAGTAACTTTTGCTCTAGGACGCACTGTTCAATACAATATACATACGTCACAGACGACAGACGTAAGCCTGTAGCATAAGCGCGACCGTATTAACTATACGGTCGGCTAAAAATCATCTGGTTTGGTTGTCGTTGTACCATGGCTGTAGCGAGAAACGACGCCTTCTGTCTCAGTGACCTACACTGCGTTGAGTTTATACCCTGCACTACTACTACTACTAGCCTACTACGAGTATTGTGAGGTCGCAGTCGCAGTCATTAGGCCTATGTTGAATGGTGGACGGGGTGGGGATGGCAACAGTAACTGTTAATGCTGACTGGAACCCGGTCCGCGGCCGCACGACCAGAGAATGGTGTGTAATCTGCAGTCGCGACCTCTCTGTTTGGCGGTCGATCAAATGTTCACATTTTCCAGTGACGCGACGACTCGTATAAGTGATTTAAGAATCGTTGAGATACGTTGAGTGACGCTGCTTATCTGCGTCTGTGATCAGTCGCAGCTACCAAGCGTCAGCCGACGACACAGCACACACAGCCAGGTATAGCCACAGAGTGGCGGCCTGTGGCATACAATCATGTGCACAATAGTTGTCGACGTCAGTTCGTATGACCTATTAACTTGACCCCAGCCGTGGTCATGGCCACAAACACGACTTCAAGTCGTCAAAACAACACTTAGTTGCCCACTTCGTACGGTCAACTGTCCACGTTTTGCGGCAAAGCAGAAGACGCCCATTTTAAGGGAAGAACTAAAATCCTTGTATAGCGGTTCATTGTCGTTCAAGTAAAGTGGCACTTCGGCTCTTTAGGCCAATAGTAACGTCTGACAGTATCGTGACTCGGGCCATTGCATTCATTCATTCATTCAGTCAGTCTTTATTATGACATCCGACAACAACAAGCTAAGCTGTCGCTAGGATAGCCGACCGTACTGCCTCACAGCACCTTCGGGGTCACGTGACCATTCGATAGCCCATATACCATTTCCTATCGGCGGTCCTTTGGAACCAAGCTTCTATCTCTACCGATTTCCGAGATATTCAACGTTGAATGTAACGCAATGGTTGCCGTGACCTTGATACGATCATACGACCTCTAAATAAAGGTCAAGGTCATTCATTTGGTACCAATCGATTTCTCATATACGACTTTCTATAGGCTCTCAATAGTAACTTCTAAACATCCACTTGCTCTAGGAAGCACCGTTTAGCCACAATACATAACGTCACAGACGACGAAAGACGACGGACGCAACACTGAACACTGTACCGATAGCGCGACCGTTAGTACAGTCGGCTAAAAACGCAGATGAAATCACAATAGACGTTTACATACGACAATATCGTGATAAAGTTACGAAGAGCAATTGTCCTTGTTGTGCCAGTACTCTAAACCATATAGTGCGTAACAATGCTCAACCCGGAGACTCCGGGGTGGTCTGGACTGTCGACGCACCTTCAAAGATCAATCGGACCACTTGCTGCGGGACCACGTATACCAGGTGCACGTTTCCAGTCAACGTCAGAAGGGCGACCAAGTATCAAATCAATCGACAGTGCATAAGTCCGTGACAAAAAGGATGACGTGTCACTCACGTGTCTTCGCAAAGTCTGCAACAGTCTCGTAGTACATGTAGTTAGACCTTGCGTCGTTCCACGGTCAGAGGCCTCACCAGTTCACGTCACTTGTATCGATCTTGTGCTCTGCTTGACACATTCTGCTGCTAACAAAGCCCAATGGATCTTCCATTTCATTCAACACGACCTCTTTTATACGTCCATATATGTTGACAGGCTCAGTGTGCTCTGACAATGTGTCTGAAGTACATTTTGCGTTTGGCTACGTATCTGCGGTAATACACGTCTTTTTGGATTAACTTTGCGAGAACTGATGCATCGGTTTTGTGTTCTTTCCAGCCAGTGCGTCGACCCTCACCCCCAACGAGCAGGAATCATCCCCAAAGCTGTAAGGCCTGAAGGGGCCGAAATGCGAGGCCGAACGCTGAGAGCAGGGTAGAGGCTTTGAGAAGGGGCAGCAAGTCCCCTCCCCACCAGCTGAGTGGTCTGTGATCTCTGAGTGTAAGCTCACCGGCAGGGGTCGGCCGCAAATGCATTTTGGAGCATTCGGAGTGCAGAAAATGCGTCAGGAGGCAGACGATATCGCAAGGTGAGGTAATTCCCATTTCCCCTACGCCAATTTGGACGCAATCCACCACACCCCCTGTAGATGCACCTCTCTCCGGCTATACGTATAAAAAGAAAAAAAGATATATCTTTGATAAAAGAAAGCAAAACCAAGGAGCAGATGCTAAGAAATATGAACCGCAGAAAGACAAGGTTCATCAGAATGAGACCAACACAAAGCAGACAAAACGATTGACACGTTTTCGTTATTTACCGTGTAATTTAAACTATATTTTTCGTTGTGTCTTGACTCTCAAATACCTTGTCAATATATTCTGAGATGAGGGACTTAAGTAAAGTAGAATAGAAGAAGGGGAATTTGGTAAGGAAATGGATGTCGGAGCAGATAAATGTAAGTAGATTAGAAGCTTTTAGTCGTGCATGCAACGTATAAAGAAAAGGAATTCTACACCGTGTCCCAAAAAAACATGTGACTACATTTTCTACAATAACTTTAACAATAAGTGTCCGATTACAATAATTTTTTGCATCGTTAGTAGTAAGTCTATGAGTCATCGAAAGATGGTTTCATTTCCCACCTCACCTATCTAGTGCAACTACCTTACCTTGGGAAATCACAGAACACAAAAAATGACAAATTTCGCAGTAAACAAC
>Ga0056114_1001232_pt1 | contig 11243 bp, 5 predicted proteins | sample WorMetHERISLAND1_FD_77005 | JGI IMG/M metagenome (GOLD analysis project Ga0056114, IMG submission 77005) | Marine gutless worms symbiont microbial communities from Max Planck institute for Marine Microbiology, Germany - Olavius loisae HERON... ...
GGAGAAAGATGCTGGGAATTTCTTGGAAAGAACACCGTACCAATATATCAATATTAGAAGAGATTGGTCTGGAAAGGGAGTTAATGGGGAAGTTGGCTCGGATGAAACTACAGTACTTCGGGCACGTTACCAGGGAAGTGCAGGAAATTTGGCACTGACAGTCTTGGAGGGCAGTATAGATGGTTTACGTCACCAAGGAAGACCCAAAAGACAATGGATGAACGACATAGTAGAGTGGAGTGGCTGTAGCTACATTCAGCTGAAGGAGATGTCACAAGACAGGGAACAGTGGAGAAGAAAGACAATAAAGTGGTCATCTGCAGTCGCCAACCGTCATCGACGATGGTCGACTAGTGAGTGAGTGAGTGTTTATATTAAGTGATAGGCTTACGCTTACCTGGATAATTTACATGAGATTACAGTGTATGTGTAATGTATATTCACAGGTACAAGCAGAAGCAGAATGATTGTTTCTATATTGCTGCATTTATACTGATAAATTTCAGAATTATTTATTTAGAACTGCGAGCACCAGAGACACATGAATGTCGACAAAATTGACAAAATCGTGCTATATCGTCGCACGCAAAATTTCGATTGACATCCGACTCTTCTGAAAGTAGGCCTATTGTGAAAATTTGTGATGCCGACTTCACTATCTATAGTCTATAATGCGGAAATGAATTTGCCATTTCTCAAAGCAGTTTCGCATAAAAGGAAATTGGTTAACATATTGCAAATGAAAAGGTTTAAGCATGTGTTTATAGCTGGCTAGCAGGTCGCTTTTCGTAACGCATGTTCAGAATCGACACAATCGATTACACGTTCATCACACACGATTCCGCACTCTGTCCTGGCTAAAATATGAGGTTCAAAGAAATAGGCAATCCGCTTTCAATTGTGTACAGGCGTCGGCAGATGTGACCGCAGAATCCGGCGCCGAAACAGTGCAGTGAAGCATCAGCTGCAGAGACTGTATAGCAGGGCTGACAACTGTTACAGCTGCTGAACAGCGCGTAACCAACGAGGACGTCATCCCGATCCCAACATCCTCCCACGAGACATTTTTCATTTATCTCTCTCGACAGACTATCCGACCCGTCGTGGTGTGCCTTTTGCTTTCCCGTCATTGTTGTTATTGTCAACGTCGGGAGTGACTCGGGACACGACCTTGCTCCCAGATAAGTGTCATGCGATGTCAGCATCAGTATTGGCTATAGGCCTACATCAGTTTGTCAGTTTAACGTCTTAGTTAATAAGGTGCGTATCAGACTGCCGGTGTTCAGACTTCAGAGGCAGATAACGTCAATGTTTGGTTTCTCCAGGACCAGAAGCGATAAAAAATTTGGTGCATGTTATTACAATGTAGCCTTAGGCATAGCATTACGTAACTAGGGCTATGTTACTGACCTCCCGTCTGTCTGACCTGTCAGTGTTAAATGTAGGCTACTAATTAGTTCTTCTTAATGTCAACTATTGGCATGCAGATTCTAGTAAGTTTAAGGATATGTTGCTGTCAAATTAAATTGAAACGCTTTACAATATTTAGTCATTTGGAACTCTTCATGTGTTCATTTTCCACTTAGGCCTATTTAATAAACTGTGTGAACCCAGCTATATGTGTGTGGAATAACTGCAATCTTAGTGGGCACTGGCGTGTGTTTGTTTTAGTTTCTGTTTTCGTTTTTTTTTGTTTCTGGTTACGTGTCGTAGATTAATGACCACACTCAGCTTATTAGTCCACGTTAAACTCTTCTATCGATCGTATGATCTTGAACATACCAGTGTCTAACGTTTACGTTTGTGTCTCATTTACGAAGACGAGAGCATGTAAGTTGGAAGTTAGCGACACGAACTCCACTTTTTAGCCGACCGTACTAACGGTCGCGCTATTGGTACACTGTTGCGTTCGCCGTCTGTGACGTTATGTATTGTGGCTAAACGGTGTGTCCTAGAGCAAAAGTTACCATCGAGAGCCTAGGCTATAGGAAGTCGTATATATGAGAAATCGATTAGTAGCAAAATGAATGACCTTGACCTTTGTTTAGAGGTCGTATAAAGGTCACGGTAACCATTGCGTTACATTTGACGTTGAATATCTCGGAAACCGTTAGAGATAGAGGGTTGGTTCCAAAGAACCACCAATAGGAAATGGTATATTGGCTATCGAAAGGTCACGTGACCGATGACGTCACGCGACCTTGAAAGGTCAAACTCGGACCCCAATACGCTTAGAGCGCAATGCGAAAACTGCTATAGAGGCTTCAAATTTGGTATGCAGCTTTGTATGGGGAATGCCGAGCGGGCGCACAAATAATTTTCCCTAAAAGTGGGCGTGGCCTAGGTCACGTGACCTCTACAATATTTGGCATACGATCGAACATATCTCAAAAACTACTTGAGCAGTTGAGCTAGAGACTTCAAATTTGGTACGCGGCTTTGTACGGGGAGTGCCGAGCAGGCACACAAATAATTTTCCCTGAAAGTGAGCGTCTGCTGTGAGGCAGTACGGTCGGCTATAGCGACAGCTTGGCTTCTTGTGTGTTTAAGTTTCGCAACCCTGTAGCATAAGCGCGATATTGCTAAGTACGGTCGGCTAAAAAATTAAAAAACTTATTAATTTTTTTAGCCGACCGTACTTAGCAATGTCGCGCTTGTGCTAAAGGGTAGCGTCCGTCTGTCGTCTGTGCGGAATGTATTGTGGCTAAACGGTGCGTCCTAGAGTAAAAGTTACTATTGACAGATTATGGGAAGTCATATATGAGAAATCGCTTGGTACCAAAATGAATGACCTAGACCTTTGTTTAGAGGTAATATCAAGGTCATGTCACAATTTGTATCAATCAAAAGAGCATATGTGACTTCCCATTAGTCATTAGTGGGCCTAACTTTGCAACTATCTCCTACCCTTTTCGAGATATTGACGTTCAAAGCTAGAAAATGGCTTGTTTTTCCAACCCTCCCTTGTTTGACGCCCCGCTCGGGGGAACTCGTTAGAATTTCTGGATGAAACTTATCCCACGAAAATTAGAGGGATGCCACTACCGTATGGTGAAAATTGCATAATCTTAACTTCAAATGTTTTTAACTGATCCACCCGTGTCACGGACGGACATACGAACGGGCGCTAGCATATAGCGCACCCGCAATAAAATGTTGTATTATTATTATTAGCCGACCGTACTAACGGTCGCGCTATTGGTGCACTGTTGCGTCCGTCTGTCTGTGACGTTATGTATTGTGGCTAAACGGTGCGTTGCTTGATTGAGCATGGTTTTACGTCTGCACCAACACAATATAGGTTATACGGCCGACGGTTTTTACAGGTCTGATGATCCAACCAACAGTGTCACTGAAGGAGGGCGTTTAGTCATCCAAACAGGCCTCAGTCTAACCAGGCTCACCTTACCGTGTTACAATAATACAACATGCATGCAGATATTATACAAAAAATAATCTAACACATACAAAGTAACCTAAGCACAGTGAGTGAACCCAGTGAGATGAAGCCAAATCTGGCAGACAGAACCTGTGAGCTGTTCAAATGACTGTGCAACTACAGAAAGCTACACAATACCACTACTAGAGAGCAGTTATGGCAATATTCCCTCTTGCTCCTGACCAAACCATAGCTCAGATGTGGTCAAATGGAGTTTGGTACCCAATGACCTTGACCTCTGATCAGTTCAAAACCATCATGGTTGAACTCCGCGCCCCAAAACCCTAACCTAGACACCAAGATCACGAGGCTAACATGTCTAGGAGCTGAGATATAGATTGTGCAATTTCGGGGGAGCCCCTTCCCTAAAGGGCCCCAAAATATGAATTATTAAAGTACCAGATGGCTCTCAGGCTAATAATATAAGTAGGCCCTAAGGGAGCCTCGTGCCAAATTTGGTGCTTTTGTCCGCCATGTCACAGTAATTTCACCAAGCCACCCCATTATATAACATTCTAGATAGTACAACATTGCGATTCAGAAACAAAAATCGATTACATTTAATTCAAATTAGCGCATCGATTTTGATAATTAATTCCAAAGTCAATAAAATGAAAATTTTACACTGGCAGTAAAATGAAATCACGGCAAATTTTTAATGCATTATTATTCTATGTTCCTGTTTAATTCTTTACTGACTAGCTTTCAGCTGCTACAGCCCATGTATGCCCATGTGCAGTATAACTAGTGAATTGAAAGGCCATTTTTTACAAAAGCAATGGATTCAAATTGCAAATCAAGAGTGTACTACTAGTCAGTTAGCTCTTTCAACCTTTCAAGCAATATCTTACTGACAACAGTTTCCCCCTCATGTTTGACGTCTGCATTAATAAGTGTTGAACGAGTCAGTTGCTGATTATTTAAATTATTACCATTTTACTGTTATTAATACCATCATCATCTTCATAATATTAATAATTACGCCTGATATTGCTCAGTGAAATGTAAACAAATGTTTTCTGTTTCTGGCACCAAAATGTGCCACTGTTACATTACAGGATCAAAACCCACGCACAATCACACATCAGCCGAATTCAGTTTACAGATATGTTCATATTGTACAGAGTCTACAACTTGTCCTCTTGATCGTCCAGTCTGTAGACGTATACTGCAGCAGAAGTGAGGTTCGTCAATAGACTCCAGTAAAGCTGTCTGTCCACTATATTCTCCACGCAGTACAACAACTGGTTTGCCGAGAGCCGGGATAACAGTTTCCAGATGTGCTTCATCAACACGTACCCTGTCACCACTGTCTAGCATGCAAACTACTCCAGAGTACTTATCAACAATGTCCATAACAACTCCCTTCTTCCGGTAGTACTTCTCACCAAGCTTTGGAGTTACAACTTTGACAACAATTCCGGTTACCAGCCACGCATCTGTCGCTTTGGTGTGAAACTGTGAACTGCTCACTGCCTTTTTCTTCTTCTTCTTCTTCTCCTCTTCTTCCATCTCCATTATTTCATCAAGTGCCGACTTTCTCTTCTTGCCAGATAATGAACTGGCAGATTCTTCAGATTTCTTATGCACTTTACCGGCAGCAGATGCGTCTGCCAGAACAACAGTCGAGGTGCTGGATCCAGACATCATTTTCTTAGACACTGGCGCAACGGGTAAACGGAATTCCACTTTTTCGTCCTCACTCTGTCGTTGGATTTCAGTGTACATGGGATTCTCTATGTCCGAATCTTTCTGGGATCTTTCGATCTGCTGCTGAATGAAACGTGCACGTCTCTCCTCATCATCCATGTCCATCTTCTCTTTCTTCTGCAGAGCATCTTGTCGACGGATGGTCTCTGGATCACGGTCAACATACTGGATGAACCAACCTTTCTCTGTTTCGTCAACAACACAGTGACCTTCCTTACCGAGCCACTTCACAAAGTCTGTCAGTGTCTCCCACTGAGTGGAGTTCATATGAGTATGATGTCTGTCATGTATATATTCCTGATATACCTGTCAAAGCACACACACACACAGATTACCAGCTTCATTATGCCATCACTGATCCACATAAGGGCAGTTGTACATTACTGATACTAGTAACACATTACCATAAACTACACGGTGGGCCAAAAACACAGATTTATTTGCACATTATTTGTATAATGTAGCAGCCAATCCACACAGAGAAAAAAAGTGTTCAACAGAATGTTCATGAGGTTCAGGAAAGTGATGATAATGAAATAACGTTATTTCGTTTGTTAAATATTTTTTGTAAATTAACTCATTTAAGTTATTGATGTCATAATGACAGTTTCCTTGTTGTGAATAAATCTACAACAAAACCAGTTTCCAACAGTAGAACAATGCCATGATTATGCTCTATGGGTTAACACTGCTTCAGAATAGCATTGTAAAACATCTTCAATTAAATTCAGCACACCTGCTTTCAACAAAGCAGCCACATCCTTGCATTGATAAAAATCAGGCACCATCCAGCTCAAAGATGAAGTCATTACCACTTGGAACTGGCTCCCAAAACCTTTGACTAAACTCTGACTGACTATGCAATCTGGGCGCCCTGCAACAACTTGTGTGTTGCCAGAAACAAATACAATCATGAGCACTCAAAGGAAGTGCTACACTGCACAATTGATGAGACATGATAAGACAAAAATTCATTGACATTGAAACATGTTAATGGTCATTCTAGACTCAGTGACTCACGTGTGGTAAGATCATGACTTTTGTCACAGTGACAGAAACAGTTGTATCTGAGACTTATTCACGTCAGATGAACTGCCAGAAAGACGCTTTGTAGGTGAATGACTTCAAGGCTAATTAATCAGAAACATTCAACAAATGTGAAAATGAATGCAATGCATCTTTAGTCTCGTGGCCCTCCTGAACATTTTGGTTAAAACTATTTTAACATTATGTTGAACAGATGCCAAATTATAACACACAAACATAATACTGTTTTTGGCCCACCATGTACTTTCACATGTTGACAGAAACTGTAAATAATTGCTTTTCATTCAGATTTCAGCATAACAAGTCACAGTAGGCTGGCTACTAAGAGATTTTGATGTGTGACAACTGTGCAGCGAATAGTTACAACCAGTGAAAGTGATAGTAACTTTTAGTCACTGTAACCAGTCAGTGTTCAGTCTATAGCACACAACGATGTCCGGTGAAAATGACAGTGGGAACTACAGATGTGACATGTCAGTACTTCACAGCATGTGCAGAAGTGAGTGAGTGAGCAGATTCTTAATGGCACATCAGCACAATTAGGCTATACAGTGCCATGCACATTGGTACACACGCTGGAAAATACGTGACAGAACACACATCAAGAACATACACTACAAAAACTAAGGACAACCCAGAAAAAGACACAAAACACAGCAAAACAAAATAGCCTGGTTTAGTCGCTTTTTACATCACTTGGCCAGGAAACGAGGTGGGCTTATTCTATAACACTCCCAAGCTAATATGGAGTGCATCAACCATCTAGTTAATAGACTAATAGGCATTACGAAATTCCGACGGGATTACCCATATCAGGGGCCTTAAACATCAGGTGGGCATGGAATAATACTTGCTATAAAGACAGTAACAGACAATTTCTTCCTGTGATTTTCTCTATCACTACTTCAAATTCATTTCACGTAATAATTCTAACAATCAATTCAGGCAAACTATTATTGAAACTGTATGCAACAGCCCTAAAATCACTTTCTGTGAAAATTTAATAAAACAGGCAATCATTTGAAGTTAAATCAAACTTTCTAATGATAAGTTCGGGCAAATAAACCTACATAAATAATACACTGCTTATTGCTGATTATGTTCTTACATCCCACCAACTTGCATCACCTAACATGGATAATTACCATGCAGAGCACTTGTGGCCCACAGTAGTGCCAAAATAATTCAACAAGCAATGTTGGCTAGAGCAATTTACTCGTTTTTTGGTGTTTCGCCAACATTCCGATTGATTGATTGATTTGATTGATTGAGCAGGGTTTAACATCTCCACCAACACAACATAGGTTATCTGGGAGACAGTTTTACAGGTCAAAAGACCCAACCAACAGTATCAAAATACTGAAGGAAGAACGCTACAAAAGTAAAGAAAACCCAGAAAAAGCAAACAACACAAAATACAGCAAAACAATAAACACACACACATAAAAACACAGAAAATCCTCTAATCTACAATACATGTAATACTATGGGGTGACTAGGGGATGGCTCCCATAGAGGGCAGAGTGGCCAAGCCTGAACAGTGGTGAGGCTGCTGCCACGGTACCCCCAACAATGCAGTGCTAATTTGCATATGGGCAGCAGCTGTGTTCTGTGAGTGGTCCATGTCTGTCAACGTCAATGTCTGGACAGGAATCTAAAAAGATAAAAAGACATATCAAAAGGATAGACGACAGACAGACAGAATGTGTGCACTTATTAGACCAATGTGTTTAATTTGCGTGAAATGCAAATTTATTAGTAGCTGAATCTAATAAATATTTGAGAGTTTATTTTGTCTGTAGCCTATCTCCTCTTAAACGCAGGTCGTGTGATGGCGAAATTTTGCATACGTGACAACCATGTGCAGAAGTAGGGTTGTTAATTCCTGGGAAATAAATTTCCCGAGAGGGAAATAAATTTCCCGGGACTCGTTCGGGACTCTATTGATCGAATCTGAGTGCGGCAGTTCTCACCAGCTGTGATCGTCAATGTAATTGCTCTATGGCCGCCGCTGCCATGAACGGCAGCGGACCACCCAGGTGCGTGGCGTGGACCACCTACGTGCACGTACGCACGTGCACGTAGGTGGTCCACGCCACTTGCGGCTGCGGCGGATATCACCTGTCACTTTTGACGTCTGCAGCATGGCGGACTGGTCACTGATCACGGACAGACGGCCTGACTATAGCATGGATGTCATGTTGCTGCGGCAGTCATGTAATTACGCGGACTCAGAAGTCATTACAGTGAATAGCAAATACACCTGCTGTGCTGAGCGTTTGATGCTCAATTTAAAGGGTGTGGGCACAAAAGACGGGTCACTGGATCAAAGGCCGTTATGTAACAGCGGTGTCAAGTGATCTACACTCGTTGGCATTCATAGGAGTGAGCAGAGCTGTATGCTGATAGGCCTACCTACCGCTGACAGGCCTACCTACCTACTGTCGCCACGGAATTTTGTAGCGATGGATTGTACGCAGTTTCCCGAAATTCTCCCGTTCGGGGAATTTTTTTCCCAGGAACGGGAAATTTTTTCGGGACCCGGGAAAATCGAGTCCCATTAACGTCCCTATGCAGGACATGTGTTGGGTTTTATGTCTATAGGGGTCGTCGTTATGAAAATAAAGACATTTTTTAAAACTGTGTGCTTGTAGGCCTAGACTTGCTGCGGTATGCTGGCTGGGTCCGTAGGTAGTAGGCCTATACCAGCTGGCTGGCTGGCTGGATGCATGCTTGACCACTACAGTGACGTGGCACATGTGTCTCTATCTGATTGGCCCCTGCATGTTTAATAATGTAGGTCGCTAACCTTAGCGGGCTAGCTGCAGCTCAAGTATGCAACTTGTCACTGCATGTGCTGTGTCTCAGCCACTAAATCAAGCTGTAGTGGCCCGAAGGGCCGCAACAGCTTGTGTGTATACTATTCCGTAGAATACACAAACAGTACCACCCTGTGACAGCCATAAATGTGTAGTTTTAAATAGGTGCGTACTGTGATTGTACAGGCCTGTTAGGGTTATATATAAATATATAATGGACTGCTAACAATTACAGTTTAGTGTCTAGTGACCACTCAGAAATTTTCAGTGGCTTTTATAGGATCACTAATTTCGGGGTGCACCAAGCTGGACTCCCTTTGGGGCCAAGAGACATTAAAGACAGTCATTGAGAGAAATTGGATTGCACTATATTTGGTTAATATAGTGCTTATAGATATGTTTAAATGTGCGACTTTATTGGTGGCGAGCAGAGGGAGTGTGTACCTTTCCTTCCCATCTCACAGTGAGTTATGCGTGCTCCACTTCTCTCCTCGTCACTTCACTACAAAGACAGACAGAAGGTCAACCCACTATTTATACAAAGGGTGCCTTGCCTGCCTTTCCACCGGGTATAATGTAATGAAAAGGGATAAAATAATTGGCTGTGGCACTCGTTTATAGTTTATAGCTATGTTTATATTACATTTAAAGCATGCACATATGATAAATATGGAAATTTAGAGGCGGTACTGATACGGAATTGTTTCCAGCACCGTTTGATAGTGGATTTCGACTTTTAGACGGGCACTATGTATGTAAAGAGTATACAGTAGCATAATGCTAGACTGGTGTTTTCCACAATGCAAAAACAGTTCAGTCATACTACTTACAGCTTTAGATGTTCTGCTTACTTACTACAATCTGGATTATGGAACTTTCGTTCTCACTTATTTTTGCTCACAGAAGCGAAATTACCATAGGTGGAACTTTAATTCCTAGGTACTTTTGCTCCGTGGAACTTTCGTTCCAGGAACTTTTGCTCCCTGTTACCATTAGCCAAAGTAACATGGAACTTTTTTCTCAACACAAAATGTAGTTATTTACTTAATAAGATGTCACTAGTTAGTCGTTAGTTTGTTTACCTGATACAACCTGCACATGGGTAGACTGTCCCTTACATTAAATGCATTATGCATTTTGTATGTATGCTGCAACGACAACTCTGCCACTCCAGTCATGTACACTGTCCATCTAATCTCTCTGTCATGTTACATGTTTTCAGTAAACCTGTGTGTTAGGCTTAGGCCTACGCGGAGCCATGTATTTAGAACCCCTACTGTCTTTGCGAACCATGGCAATTATACAACTTTAAACAGGACATGTAGAGATCACAGATTAGAGGTTTTTTAAATGATATGCTCTATATAAATCCACATTTTACATACTTACTTACTTACTTAATCACTACCTATGTATGTCCTGTGCATACTTTTATTGACCGGCGCCACGTGTGGGCATGCTTTGATTGCAGTTGCTTCAATGCTGCAATTCCCGATCCAGCTTGTTTCACTAGGCCTATAGGCAATGTGCGACATGGCGAGGGCATGAAATATGTAAACCTACAGACTTCAAGAGGTCGATCCCTGCTCACCATGTGTGACAATATCATGCAGTTAAGCATACATGAAGCAGTGTTTGAAGTCCTTATGATTTAACGCTAAAAACAAAATTTGGATCAGAAGTGACGGTTCCAGGATACGAAAGTTCCAGAGAGCAAAAGTACCAGTACCATGAAGCGAAAATTTCCAGCTATGGTACTTTCGCTCATGAGACTGAAAGTACGTGGAATAAAAGTTTGAGTTACCCTACAAGCTTACCTGATTGGCATGCACACGTTTAGTACCGTATTGCCTGCGAAGGAGATCCATGAAATCGTCAAGAAATGTCTGGGAAAATGTATCAATGAATTTCTCAGGATTTTCTGCTACCAACAGCAGCTGACGTTGATGCGACTCGGACATCAGATGACATTTAAAACCGTTCTCATCTCGACACTGCTTCTGACACATTTGGCAATACCAGCGAAGCTTCTGTAGGCCTTTTGCTTTAATTCTGTTGGATATAGCTTTCGGCGTTAAAAAACCAGCCTTTTCCTTCCCCATTGTCTACAGGCAGTGGTCAAGTCAAACAAATGTCGATTTCACGTCCTGTAATACCCAACAAATCCGAAATACTTTTCGCGCATTGGTCAGCTGTATCCGTCAACAATCTGTGTTACCATAGGTAAA
>Ga0056114_1001233_pt1 | contig 11242 bp, 7 predicted proteins | sample WorMetHERISLAND1_FD_77005 | JGI IMG/M metagenome (GOLD analysis project Ga0056114, IMG submission 77005) | Marine gutless worms symbiont microbial communities from Max Planck institute for Marine Microbiology, Germany - Olavius loisae HERON... ...
GTCCTCTACTCCAGGCACCATGCACCAGAATGCATGTATTCTACCAACCTCAGTCATCGAAGCGAGCAGTTTGCCTGTTTTTCGTAGCCGACTCAAGACACATCTGTTTACTGTAGCTTTCGAAGCCAGTGGTTAACTGTAACGTAGCTAGCGCCTCTGTATCTGTACGTTATGTGTGGTTTTATGGCGCTTTACAAATTAGATTTTAACTTTAACTTCAGAAGTACTGATAGTCATTAATAGTGACTGGTTCTAATATGCTTCACTGTTGAGAAAATGACGCTAATGAATTCCTGCTGATGATAACATAATTGCAGTAAATAGATGTGCATCATCCTCCACCTTACTTACACAAACATCGCACTTCATTAGCATGCTAATCTCAGACAATATAATGCTCTCTAGTCAGGTGGTTGTGGATCAACGCACAAGTTCAAGCCAGGTCTCGCTATCTTCAGATGCCTCCACGAGTTCGTTGATTTTCAGACCGATTAATTTCTGGATGTAACCTATGTAGTTAGTTTGAGGATGACCGTGTCTTGTACTGCTGTGAGTTGGGTGGTATAGCGTGTAGATTCTTGCATGTGGAGAGTATGTGCCTCAAAGCATGTGTTCATGAAAGCAGAGTTGACGATCGTATACTGTGTGAGTAAGACTGGGACAAGGACTGTAGTATTGCGCACATGCTCTAATTGCTTGAGTCCTGTCATTATGATGCAATAAGCATTAGTCCCAAACGAGTTAATGAGTTGGTCATCTGTGCATCGATTGGCCATGATTCAGCCCCATAGAGCATTTGCGATAGCACGAGACTATCCAATAACTGAGTTTCGTTGCTAGACTGATGCTCTGAGAGCGCCAAACTGTTTCTAGTTTCCAATGCACTACACCAAATTCTTCATTTACTCTGATGCACAGACGTGATTTAAAAATTACAGCATATTGTCTGAGCAAGCAAGATCAGTCTTGTTGTAACTGTATAAACTGCAGGATAGACTGGATAGTTACACAACGCCTGAATGCTACAACCTGCATCTCACAGGCAGCTCTGAATTCAATATGCATGACATTATACCAAACTGCTCCAGATACAACTTCAACCTACACAGCACATCTATCACATTATAATACTTCTGATAATGAGTTCAGTACAGTTATGTTATGGCTGGAATGATGATCTGAAATAAACTGACTAAAGTAAGATACTCAAGCATCACGAAAGTAGCCAAAGTTCTCTGCACTAATTCACTACCAACAACAATCAATCAATCAATCAGACAGATCACATCTGCTAGCTGCCTCATCACCTCACACAAGCACGGTCACGTCATTGACAACATCATGTGACCTTGAAAGGTCAAGGACATGACCCCAATGTGTTTGGGGCCCATTATCTCAAAAATGGCTTGAGACACAGACTCAGTTAAATAGAGCACCTACAGGAAATGGCACCTGTGGTATCGAGTGGTCACGTGGCCAGTGACGTCACATGACCATGAAAGGCCAAGGTCGTAACTCAAGATATATTTGGATGCAAATATCTTGAAAACGGTTGAAGATGAGGGTAAGCCGTGCGAGGCACTGCACAGAGTGGTGTTTTGAACTAGTGACAAGACAGTAAGTACTTGTAGCATCGGTCGATGGTGTTGACAAACAGGATCATTTTTCCACGGATCAACTTCAGCTTCAGCAGTGCGTACATCAGCAGAAACTTCTCGTCGTTGTCACATCTTACCAGCACACACACACACACACACACACACACACACACACACACACACACACGTGCTGCCCAGTACACAGGAGACCATGTCATCAAGTCTCATCTCCAGACACCTACTCAGTGTGAACCACCTGCATGCTAGTCAGCTCCATGAGTAGCAGCAGTCTAATTATTCACCAAAGTAAAACTCATGCTTAGTGCTTAGATAACAAACAAAAACATATATAAGTATATTCAGCCAACAGACTGGTTTGGTAAATGTTACTGACATTGTCAATAAGTAACTTTTATAACATCTATATACTTCACAACATCTGCTGCAAATTACTATATAAACTGTCACAACAGCCACAAGTAATGCCATTCCAAGAGTGCACTAATCTGCCAATAAATACGGCTGACAGGCATAGACTGTAATGCCATGATTGGCTGACTGACCAACCATGGTCTGATGCCCTGCTGTGATTGGTCGTCACAGCATTCTACAATCCTTTGCTGCTTCAGATAAAAATAGATCATGTTTGCCCAATGAAGTGCGTCCACCCAAGCGTCTACTGTATTAGTTTGCAGTGTTTATTCCTCCTATTGGTAGATTCACCTTTTCACTATTACAGGATTGGCCAGCAAGTTATCCCAAAGAATATTTATATACATTCGTGACAGCAGCATTAGAACTGAGAGTCAATAAGTAAGCAGGACCATTCACTGCCGCCGTCTACTGCAGTGTGTTACGCTATCAACGATAATTTCTCATTCTTTCGTTGACACACAGAATAAATGATTGACAGCTGCTCAAGCATCTCTCAGCTCATCAATGTTCAACGTCCTGCCAGACACCAGCTGACGCGAGCAGTGACTCAATAATGAACGACAGCACTCACTGGACATGGTACTGGATCAGCTGACTGCCATCTGGCAACGCAGCTTCATCTAGCTTCAGTGTCACCTGATTCAACACACACACACACACACAGTAGGTCCCATTCACACAGATTAAAAGAAAAAGTTAAATCTAATAACCCTATGGTAAACAGCACCTAGCACAGTGTAACATCAATGAGTTAAGGCTTCTCCCAGACTTGACATGAGAGAAATACTAGCAACATACAAAATTAGTTGTTGATATCGTGTATCATAAAGCTGTGAAGTTTCGGCTCAGAAGAAGAACTCACAGGACTGTGGAGGATGAGCTTCTTCAGTGACATCACATCTTCACTCAGTGTTGCAGACATCAGGAACGCCTGGAAGATCTGTGGAAGAAATCTGACATACACAATTGTCACGTATTATCGAAATCAAAATACAGTAAAAGACCCTGACAGAACAGACACTCAGTTAATACGTATGTATCTCTTAGTTCTGGTTGGGATCCTATTGATTTCTGCACAAAAAGCTCTCAATACAACAGATGCGGATAGTACAGACTTTTGTTTAGTACGTATAAGTTTTCCGGACTCAGATTTGCAGACTACAACAGACTGCAACTGCCACTGCGGCCATGAACGGTCATCGGCTTACCCGCAGCAGACTGTTTCAACTGTCTAAATTGTAAGTGTAATAAAGTGTCAAGCTGGCAGACCAAGTGATGTGGCAGAGTGGGTTTTCACTTCACACTGTTTGTAAACGTGATAAGTTAACTGTGTTATGTGTCCGTGCCAACTGCCTGCAATGCCATGCATCACGCACTTACCTAATAACTTTACAATGTGATGCTTGGTGTGAAGCTTCATCCATGATGTGGGCGTGGCCTCAATGCTGCCAGTTGCTGAAGCCTCATCATGAGACTGAATGACTGCAGGTTTGGTTGTGGTGTATTACATATGGGTTTGGTTAGAATGGACCTCAAATATAACTAACGGACACTTTTTGCCAGTCCCTAGAAGTCTTACTGTAGTTTTATGTCATCAACATGTACTGTTTTCAGAAATTAAATGCACAGACATTATTAGAAAAGTGACTTCGAGCCAATGAGTGCTTTAGTAGATTCACAAGTACAATGCACATAATATGTACATGGAATAACACATCAGTTCCATTTCAATGAAACTCTCAGAAAATTCAATCAATTCAGTAACTTCAGTGTCCTTATTGCTAGTGACTGGTTGTACTGAAATCACAAATGCTCTCATTTTGCACAAATAATGTCACATCTGCAGCAGTGCCAACATTGACGTAGACATAGTAGTACATCTATTCATATTAATTTTTGACAAACAAGAAAGCCTGTCGCTAAAACTAAAACAATAAAGTGTTTACAAACAGTGGAGGAGGGGGCATTTCGCTCATCATGCCTTTCTTGGTTCTCATTTCCGACTCCAAAACTGGACACTTATGCAGTGTAGTTGTGCTGATTTTTAACAGTATGGACAGGTGAAAAGCCGGGGGGGGGGCAAAACCAAACACCACACTTTTTGTCCAGCATTTGCAGTGGGGGGTCTCCTGTTTCCCAATGAAGGTCTACCCCCAACCTTCCCCCGTTAACTTTTACACCAAATGTAGACATCAATCCCCAGAGTAGACAATTCTGAGCCATATGAATTGCTTCAATTCAAGAGAATTGTTTGATTTCATGGTACAGAACCTATCAGGGGTCAAACAGTGCCAACAAGCATCTCCCAAAAGCTTCTGCGGGCTCAAATGTCTGCAGCACCAAATGTGCGAGGTACCAATAATGCCGTTGGGGACCGAGTGGCAGTCGACTGAGTACCCACCGGTAAAAGTGTGGCTCTATCAACGACGCGAAACTAACCTTGGCAAGGAGAGGACCATGGTAGCACATCACATCAATGGGCCCCACAGCTTGAGACTGTGTGAGTCACGTCCAACAGGGAATGTGAGACATCAGACAACGACAACAGTCGGCACGTGGATTGTTAGGACACTATACCATGCAGGGAAGCTTCTCAATGGGGATGTTAAGTTTTTCCGGAAATCGATTACCATTTGAAAAAATAGATTATTTTTCAGTTATCAAAGTTGTGCATCACTCAAACTGCATTGTCGAATGCCATTATTAGCAAAGTACGCGCAACATACTAACGATGCACTGGCACTACGTATGCACCTGACATGCATGCAGATGGATGGCAGAGATGTGTGGACTGCGAACTAAATATTTTACTTCCTTGTGATTTGAAACTCAAAGGTATGGAATTTATGTCATTTATAAAATGTTTCTCATCGGCATTTCAATTTTGTTCACATATATAGTTATTTGGATTATGACATTGTTCCACTGGATATCATTGCAGGAACAGGAGCTGATAGAGATCATCAATCTGCCAGTCATGATGGGGTAGGGGGCACAACTGCTGCTGCCTGGCTCCAGCCAGGTGGGCTTCAACAACATCCTCAACAAGCTACTGTCATGCTATGATTTCTGTATTTTTTCAATTACCATCAATGAGTGCCGGACTTGCAACTGTGAGGTCGTGGGTTCGAATCCCGCCCGTGGCTGCCGTAAACCAACGCCAACTCAAGTGTGCTATCCCTCTGGGGTCGGTTAATGAGTACCAGCGAAAGCTGGGAAGTAAATGGGTATACTGCGCAATGCACTAGCCACATATCCATGGTCTTGCAGCTTCAGCTGGTGTCCGGCTGAAGGCTAATGATACGGAGATCAGCGCCGCCCCATGGGCCCTTGAGGTTCGGGAAAGGAGTTTACTTTTTTACCAAGATAAATTATTGGCTATTCACTGCTCCTGCATCGATGTTCATTAGTCTCTCTCGTAATCTCGTAATAGCATGTTCACTATATAAAGTTGGTGAATGAAAGTATTTAATTTTTATGTTTTTCACGTTTTGCAGGTTCTGTCGGTCCCATGTTAGCAATGATGCAAATGAATATGTTCACATTTGTGACCAATCTGTTGCCTTCCCCTATCACCTGAACGATACGTTGTCGTTGAACTCATCATAGCTGTAGATTACCTAACAAAGTGGGTCGAGACTGAGCCGATCAAAGACGTCTACAACCTCATCTGCCGTCACAGGTACTCTTCGACACACAGATAACCAATCATGGACGTGAATTTGTGAATGAAGACTCGGCCGCCCTCCACAAACTTACAGGGGTGTAACAGTGTGTAACCAGTGCCTATACACAACAATAGGACCATCCACACTGCAATGCTGAAGCTATTCAGAGGCAACAAAGAAAACTGGTACAAAGTTCTCCCTGGCATCCTGCTGGCATACAGGACATCCAAGCAGGCAAGCACCAAATACAAGTATTATCTGATGCATGGGAGAGTAGCCAAGCTGCCTATCCACTGCCTATATGATGATACCTAATGAAAGAGGATGTTCCTGCCCAAGTCACCCTTGATGACTTGGGTCATAGGTCAGGACCACCACACACAGCAGACATCAGGGAAGCTATAGTCTCCTACATGGGGTCTGAAGCCAAGATAACGTCAAGGACCACCTGGAAGCCATCAACAACCTGAGGGATACTTTGGAGGACATCATACAAGACAATACCCAGAAAGCTCAAGACAAACAAAAGACGGACTTTGAGAAGCGCAACAAGAAGAAGCAGGCATTCAAGAAAGTTTCAACGGTCCTCCTGTGGAATCACTGCCAGAGTGTCACAAGATGAGTGGCCCATGGCTGGGTCCACATTGTGCGGCTTCAGCATACCTCAACAGTACCTAGAACATTGAATCAACCAACAGAAAGCTACTAAAGAAGGTCAAGTGAGTAAGCAGGGTTTAACATCTCCAGAAGGTCAATGGATGCAACCTCAAACCCTATGGACAGAGGGAAAAGGGCTCCAACCAACTGAGTACTTCAGAACCTGGAGAGGACCACGGTACCACCATGGAAGAAACAGCCCCAATGAAACAGCAGCTGATCCCAAAGATCCACTAGATGTGAACGTTATAAAATGTGAGACAACAAAAGTACCATTCCGCTTCACATCAATGAAATCAAACTGGAGGCAGTACCACAGTCAACGTATGTGGCTGCCAAAGACCCATAAAGGACCGTCAGTCCTGCCAGGAAAAGGCCGTCCTCAGTCCTCTCACTCAACTGACCTCTACACTCAGCGATGACAATTTCTTATTCCGAGCAATTAGCCTAAAACTGACTGGCAGTCAGCACCACCATGCACAGCACACATCAGGGAAGCCGTAGTCTCCTAGATGGGGTCTGAAGCCAACAGAATTTCTCTCACTGGATACCTAGGACGGGATGTCCTCGGGTATCTGGCAAGGCGAAGGACATAGTTTGGGGCAGAGTAGCTGAAGTTGTTGCTGCAGTTACAATACTACAGACACCCATTTTCATCAGCCGTCGACAAAGAGTGTACAAGTTATAAGCCTCTGTTTCCAATGGTCAATGTTACACAACATGATGGACAATGCCAAACCTATGTGTCCACTTTGACCAAGTGGTAACAGTTGAGTGTGTGCTTCCCAAAGACACTCTAGTTCTATGGCTTACTTTCTAAGCTTGAAATGGTATTCAATTTCTTTGAATATACTCATAGGTTGAACGATAAACTATATCAAAATGAAATTCATTAAAAAACAACATTTTATTGATAATTGTTGACCTTTCGGCCTCGACTGAAGCCTTCCACATCTCCCACATCTACGACAACCTGTTCGCCACGAAACTGAGCCGTGAACGGCGATGAGACAGACCGTTCTGACGAAAGCTCCAGTTGAGGTCGAAAAGTCAACAATAATCAATAAAAGGCTGTTTTTTAATGAATTTCATTTTGAAATGGTATTCAATTTGCTTAAGACATTGGATCATTTTTAATGAAACTAAATGTTTTAACTGAGTGGTTTATATGATGTCAGTGCAAGTAAATATAAATATAAACAAACATACAGAACTGCTTTTCACAAATTTCCAAAATCTGTAACATTTGTCATGAAATTCATGATATTAAATCTTAGTCACGGCAGTATGCAATAGAAAAACTATGGTAGTTATTCTATCGTGTGTAGTAGAATAGTATGGCAGTTAGTCTGCCATGGACCACGCATGATAGAATGACTACGGTAGTTATTTAGTCATGGGATATGGCAGTGTTGATTGTAAGCTTAAGTTTGGACTTCGTGCATCTATCTTTGCATGTCTGTTTTTACTCCTCTTTGTGTGTACTTCCGGTACAGAAATGAGAAGATAAAACACAATTGTGTTTTTAACTTATTTAATCTGACGTAATAATCCTTCATCATACAACCTTCCTCGCGATGAATCCATCAGATAACGGGCCCAGTAGGGCACGTTTGTATTTTGATGGAGATGAGTGGAAGTTTGAATTTTGGGAAGTTAAATTTCTTGCCCACCTGCGGACATTGAATTTGGCGAGCACGATACTACCTGTTGCAGATGGCGGTGTACCCGATGAAGAAATCGACGCAGAGAAAAATGCCGAGTGCTTTTCTTGTATTGTTCAGATGATCGACAACAGGAGTTTGTCATCAATCATCCAAGATGCAACTAGGACAATGGTTGTAAAGCCTTAGAAATCCTTTGCAAACACTATACATCCTTGGGTAAACCAAAAGTTATCGCTTTGTACACAGAACTTACGAGTCTGAAATTACAACCAAATGAGGAATAACTGATTATATGATTCGTGCTGAGATGGCAGCTGCATCCCTCAAATGAGCAGGTGAAGTTATATCAGAGAGTCTTCAAGTCGCGATGGTCATCAAAGGTTGAATACAAACCTTTCAATACTCAGATGATAGAGTATCACAGGATATTGTTTCAGATTTTCAAATGATGGGCCAATTGCATCGTGGAAAAGCAAGAAACAACAGACTGTCGCTCTGTGGATACACTGTGTCTCCTTTGTGCCTACTATCAGGCTCAATCACACTGAATTTGAAATGACTTTGTCTTACTGGATTGACTTTGCTGCATTGACTTCGGCAGGTGATTTGGCAAATCTACGTGTGACTTTATGCTTCTTATTGTGTTCATGTTGCGATTTAACGGATTTGTGTGCGGAATGCATATCTAGGAGTCTTATATGCATGTATAGGAGTCTTGAAGAGAGAAATAATGAAGACAGTCTTTTACTTCCACATTATCAGGGATGCTAAACATTGTATTCATTGTAATGCTGTTTCATTATATTACACCATAAACAAATTCGTCAACACTGTCTGACTCTATTTCATGAAATGTAAGTACATTTATTCCAATATTAATTTCCCAAGTTGCTGCTACACACTTGGTAGATCTGCTAAGATGTCAAAGGGACTTATGTTACCCTGAGTTAACTTCTGAGGCAGTTGCTAGCCTGGGCACTGAACACGGAAAGTGGCCGTCAAGGCCCGGCATTTCGTCAGACTAATCACCACTGTAATGAATCATAATGATAACAAAGGCAAAAATCTAACTCACTTTAGCAATGAGCAAATGTCCTGTTCATAACCAAATGAAAACAGCAAGTCAGCTTCATCAATGACGACCATTTCAACAGAAGACTTGAGGTCGATGTTACCAGCATGGACATGACCAAGAATACGACTAGGAGTTCCCACTATGATGTCAGGGCAGTCCAGCAGTAGTGGCCTAAACAAAAAGCAGTTTTCAAACATTACACCTAGTTTCACACTCAGACTGTAGCTGTAGCATTAACCTTAATATTAGTGACTGTTATTGTCATTAACACATTAAATAACACATATTTCACCTAGCATGCACTGCAGTGTGGTTATGGCCAAATTCCATCACATGGGCCCAACCAGACTTTGTTGGAGACACAGATCTACGACCCAGTCTCCAACAAAGTCAGATCTGCTCCGCTCGAGTGTCCGACAAGTCTGCAGACTTTGTCTGCTCATAGACATGTCTTTTCAATCTCCATATGTACAGATTTTGTCCGCAGGTCTCGTCGGGTCACAAGTCTGTGAATCTGTGTAGTGGAACTTGGGAACGACCAACAACATCTTTCTCGTACTTATTGTCTATGAGTATTTATGTGTATACTGAACACATTTCACCACATCCTACATCAGTTCAGTAGTAAAGTGGCACCATACTCCATACTCCAATCTCCAATACCATCAGTCACCATCGTAACACCCTTTTTGGCTATGTAGCCAGACTGCCAGATGACGTTCCAGCAAACAAGGCACTCAACTGTCACATCAACCTATCGCTCAGTCGACCACTAAGCAATCAGTGGCGATGTCGTCAAGGTCGCCCCTGTAGCAGATGGGTTGACCAGCTATGGACAGAAAACAACCTTCCACACGCAGACCTCTGGAGGCGAGCTGTCAACCATGGTCACAGCGGGGCGACGCTACAGTGCTTGCCGGCTAAGTGATAACAACAACAAAAAATACTCCATACTGTTCTCGCTGATGGATGTACTTTTTCACCCACGCTAAACTCTGAGCCCCTAAGCTGCATGCTGGTGTAATTAAACAACCTACAACAATTTCTGTCGTCTGCCATCTGTACAAAGGTTGGATTTTCCAGATGGGTTCTTCTGGAAAAGTCTACGACAAAGTATGGTCGGGCCCCTATAGTGGAATTTAGCCAGAACCAAACATGTCAGAGACCTGATCAGAGACCCGAGACGTGAACACTTGTCTGGTTGGGTCTGGTCTGGTCTGTGTCCGTCTAGTGGAATTTGGGTTTCAATGATACCATCATACATGGCGTGAGGGAGGGCAGCATGTCTTGAAGGAGTCTTGAAGAGAGAAATAATGAAGACAGTCTTTGTACTTCCACATTATCAGGGATGCTAAACAGATTGTCTGTTGTGTGTGTAATTTGTGATTCTGCATCTAACAAGATGGAGACAATACTGACAAACTTACTGCAGATAACTATTACAAGTGATGCTACGGAGCAGATTAGCGTATACTTTTTGTTTTACATAAAAAGCATATAATTATATTATTAACAACTGTATGGTACCAGGCACCAAGCAAACACATAAGGTTCTCAGCCTGGTAAATGGTCACAACATGGCTAGAGATTACTAGTCCCATAAGCTAGCGGCTTAATGATTTTTCAGGCTTAAGAAAAATGTGACTTATTTTTGGCCAAGTCGTACATTTTGGACGGCTGCGGCGAAGCACATTTGCGGCCAGCTAGTTGTCTTATTTACAAGTGTTTTGCACCATTACTACTTGGAACTGAGTCAGTAGCCCACCAGACCAGCCTGCTGCTCGACTGTAAATGTGTGGTTAGAGCCAGCAGTAACTGGGTCATGCAGCAGGCTGTTCTCAAATGATGCCATGTCTGCAAACCATTCCATTATACATTGATTGTGCAAGGTAGCACTGAAATAAGCTAACAAAGTTAAGTTTTGCAGCAGTCGACATTTCGGCGATACTTTTTACCCATGCGATGCTATGCTAGCGCGGGTAATAGCGATCGCAACGTGTCTGTCCGTCCGTCTGTCATGCGCCGGTATTGTGTCAAAACGAAGAAAGCTAGCGGCATGATTTCTTCACCATCTGGTAGCCCCAAGACTCTAGTTTTCTGACGCAAAATTTCATCACCAAATTCTAAGGGCTTCCCCCCGAA
>Ga0056114_1001234_pt1 | contig 11241 bp, 12 predicted proteins | sample WorMetHERISLAND1_FD_77005 | JGI IMG/M metagenome (GOLD analysis project Ga0056114, IMG submission 77005) | Marine gutless worms symbiont microbial communities from Max Planck institute for Marine Microbiology, Germany - Olavius loisae HERON... ...
TGCAGTGACAAACTCTTTGGAATCGTAAATGGGTTTAGGTGGATGGTATAAGAGTCCTACTATGTAAGTTTGACCTTTCTTTATTATCTCCAACCACATGAGTTCATGGTCTACCGTGGCTCCCTTGACTGAATTAATATCAATTAATAATACCTCAATTCAATCGATGTCAAAAAACGCGGTAAATGACCAATAATCGTCAATGCTAGGGCGTAACAGTCCTGTTTACTTGTTTTATGTAACTGGTCTACATGACCCAGTGGTTTTACGGACTAAAATGTCTGCCTAGCGTTAGGCTTAGCATACCACGATGTGTCGCCGTCGCGATACCAAAATACCAAAAGTTCAGACAGTGGTATTGTGTAGGCCTGCCTCAAATACTTTTAGCCGATAAGAAGTACATGTAATAGCAGAATGCTACAAGTATAGTTATTTTGATTCCGGGCGGAGACCCAGGAGATAAATGAACAGTGAAAACTCTAGGCCTATAGGATATTTAAGAAGTAGAAATGAGAGATTAGTCTCTCATTCTTGGTGCAGAAAGATGATGAAGGCAGGTAGCTGTAGGTCGACTGATGTGACTAAACTACTTCAAAAACAGCGAGAGACAGTCAGTGCAATGGCATAGGCCTATGCAGGATTGTGTGTATGGGGAAGACTTCTGTCCATTTATCGAGGAACCCACAGGGTCGGTTGGCGGTATCACCCTGGAAATTTTTTTCGATGAGCTGCGTCACAGTCGCCGTCGAAAATCTGACGATCCGCCGCCGCCGGAAAAATTGCGACGCGTCGACTTATCAGTCGAATAATTTCGGCGTCAGTCGTAAACGCTTCAAGCCGTCGACGCCGGGGTCTATACAACACTGCTGAGCGCACACAGGGCAAAGACCACGACAGTACATGACAAATACAGCTACTGAAGCATTATGTTGTTTCACAGAACTTGATACTTTGCGTTAAAAAATAACCAGAGCAGTAATCACCTCCAGTCTGTGTGAAAATCACACGCCAAGGAATATGGCACTACACTACCTGGCACTATTGCTAATTCAGCCTTGGTACAGGTCTCTGAGCGTTTGGCTCAGAGACCTGTACCAAGGGGTTCACCATTAGAATTCATTGTCTCGTGGCGACAGATTATCACAACAAAGGTCAAACAGTACGAGCAAAACATGTAAATCATAGTTCAGCAATGGTTATGGTCAAACAGTCTAACAGATAACCTTAACAGTTAACATATAACCTTCCCATGAACCATATGTATTATTATACTAAACTGGGTAACAAAGTCACTAACTAATGATGCTTGCAGTAAGCAACTGTCAATTGAATACTCCGATATTATGACCACAATTACACAACTGTAACAACACCATACTGGAACCACAACATAATTAGTTACAGAGATATGCTTAAACATAATGAATTATTGCAACCAGAGTACACATCAGTACCAGAGTTGATAATGATCTGAAATACACGGACTACGACAAGAAGAAGGACCAGGACTCAACACGATTGTTGTATTAAAGAAACATTTGATTAGATTTGATCAACAGTCTACACCATGCACCATAAAAATGGAACTGCATAATCTGTTCATAGAAAACAAACTAGTCGTAGTAAATTAGTGAAACTTAGCTTATTAATGTTGTTTTGCTGATTTTTTGATTATTTTAATATGCTGATTGTTAATTATTCTTTGCAAATGAGGACAATGCACACTGCCACTTGTTATGCTGTCGGCAAAAATTTAGCAGTTTGTTGATGATGTCCGTCGTAGTATTGACATTGGAGTGCATTAATCTTCATTTCATAGATGCTGGTGTGAAAATAAATTGCCAATACTACCTCATGCAAAAACTTCTACCCGATATCAAAGAATTCTCAGATTACTTCAGCTTCAAACAAGATTCATCATTCAGCACCTGCACACCATGCAAACGAGATGGTCAATCTGCTCAAGCACCTGAAACCAGACTTCACCCCGCCGACAATGTGGCCAGAGCCCACGTCTCAACCTGATCGATTACAAGATATGCGGCACTCTTTAGCAACGAGTTTACAGCTGGAAAATGCAAAATGTGGATGATTTGCAGCAGCGTATCATTAAGAATGGGAGCGCCTAGACCAGCATGTGATCAACAACGCAGTCAAACACGAGTGTTGATGTCTTTGTTCTTGTGTGGCTGCAAAGGGCGGACATTTGCTATGATGTGTGAATCTGACAGTATCTTTTTCAATTTTCACTTTTGTCAACTATGATACAGCTGATACAATTTTAAAGTTTATCTGTTGCACTTTGCTGCATCTTCAAACTTTTAACTTCTCCAAGGTCATGCAGAAATGTGTTTAAGGTGTGACGTTAAATATTACACGAGTTTTGTTGGGAAGTTAATGCTCTTTTCAGTGGTGAAAGAATTTTGAAAATCAATCAATGTTTGAATAAGTTAAGGTGGATTAAGCATCGGTTCGTTTATTACGGTACACGGTGTATTTCATCATTCACGAGTTCTCCAAAGTACGCCGTTAACGTTTTCACTTTCTTGTTGAGCAGATTCTGTTCCACTTCAACTCTGCCTCCCGGTCCAGCAAGCAATGTAATCTGTACGTCCAATGCACAGACAACACCATCAGACATCTGATGCTAATATTTAACACAAATAAACTAATAACACAACAGAAGAATGAACAGCATTTCTCCAATACAGCTGTAATCCAATTGAACTTCGCAATCCTATTTGATGATTGCAATGTCATATGAAATTTCAAATAAAACAGCTTAGTCTGTCTACTGCAGTAATTCTGACTGGTTAAAGAGTGGCCGATCAAGTAAGTAAGTATGTAAGTTTATTTCTAAATGGTACAATTAAAATACACTGTGTCCACGAGAAAACTGTAACCCAAGACAATGTAAGACAAATGTCAAATCTGAACGCATCCTAACCAAATTGTGTGTGCTTGCTTACGAATATACCTGCGACAGAATTGTCAAATTTCATAAGAAAATATTATTTATTACATGAGTTATTAATATTCAAATAGTGACAACAAAATATTTCAGTTTCCAATACAGCGTTACATACTACAGTCAGGCACTCAGGCATCCAGCCCGCAGAGCACGTGAGATAGTGCATCTGTTAACTCATGAAACACCAGACTTCATCACTCCAGCTCTGTGGCTAGCCAACAGTCCTGACCTTAACCCATTTGACTACCAGATTTGGGGAAGCTGCAGGAACGTGTGTAGTACAGCCAGATTTGTGACATCGACCAGCTGAAGTTGCACCAGGTGGTCATCGATAAAGCGGTCAGGCAGTGGCGTCCACATCTTGGAGCTTAGGTGTGCTGAAGTCTTTGCCATTCGCACGGATGCACACTTAACAGTCAATCACGCCTGTGCCTATTGTGGACACTGGATACTTATGCTTTTGAGTGACCTTACTAAACTTGCTGTAGCTGTTGCAGATGTTGACCAATTTTGCTGAAATTTGGTGACTTGTTCGCAATTTAACGTCTCAGTGTTGGTGTAGAATTTCGTTAAAATTCAACGTTGTTTGCCAGAGTTATGGCAACGTATACAGGGTTACAGTTTTTTCGTGGACACAGTGTAGTTTACTCTGTGCCATCCCCATGGCCCCACTACCCGAATGTCTTTAGCGAATGCCGGAATCTATTGTACAATACGTCCGTCTCTTTCAGTTGCGATGGAAGCCTGTTCCATAGTCCGGGTCAAGCAGCTGCAGATGCTCAATCGCCGAAGGTGCTGTATGTCCACGACGCATGTTTAGCTCGCTGTGGAATGTAGTCGTCGCTCATTCCTCCCCAATACCATGCTGGTCATCAGGTTTTGTTAACCCCAGGTGCTCAGTTAATGGCATTCCTCTCAAACCATCATACTAGCAATAAACACGCCGACACACAGACTTAGGGCCGATTGCAATTTGCAAGAATGCCACTCAACAGTTGAGTCTACTTAACTGGCCGGTTTTAGTACACTCACATGAAAATCGTTGCAAGAACACAAAATCCACTTTCAAGTCAAGATGAGTTCACTCAAATTTTGAGTGGCGAAATTGGCCACCCAAAGTCCAATCAGTTTAATAAAATGACGGATAAATTGTTTATATTACACAAAAAGTAACAAAAACAATTTTAATCAACGCCAATGTACCTCAAAACTAACTAAACCGATAACTAACCCATACGATGGTACGAGAATCATGAAGACGGTGAATTTAAGAAGCGTTCCGGCTGTCCACTCCAAGCAGTGGCTCTAGTCTAGCCACAGTGCGGTTTCATGGGCGCTACTGTATTCTTAATGTGGATTGAACTGGTAGCGTTTGTTGTGATTTTGAGTTTAGTTTTGCAACCTTACTATCACAATTACCATAGTTATTAACACAGTATAGCCAAATATAACTTACAGTACAACCCATGAATTTTCACTCGTCCCCACCCCCCTAAGTAGAGTTAATAATAATAAACAACTGTCATTAGTATTTCAATCAATGTTTACATTTATGACGTTGTCATTAACGTCAATAAAATTATGTTAGGTGGACTGGGGCAGATTTTTGAATGGTAGCAGCCACAAATGTACGGTAGCAGCCATTTCTCCATGTTAGCAGTAGCAGCCGGTCAGAGGTCACAGACGAACTTGCGTATGTTTATTGTTTACATCGACGCTGACCAATCAATGGCATTGTTTTTGGGTCAGTCACTCAAATCAACCACTCAAGTAAGTAGACTCAACTTGGCAACACATTATTTTCTTGCAATGAAAACTGGTTGAGTGGAGACTCAAGTCTTGAGTGGCACTCAACAGGGTGGAGTTTGAGCTGCATTCTTGCAGTTGGCCCTTAATATTGCTAATTTCAAAACTAACTGGATTAGATGACTGCCCCTTAACAGGTTCTGAGGGGATTTTGTCTGTCACCCTACCACCAGTATCACCGTAAAGTCACAAATGTAATCTTATTTTTATGTTTCTTAACAAATTCTGTTGTATTAACTGCAAAATGTATACAATAACACATAATCAAACCTGGTTAATGTTGGCATTTTTTGGAAGAAAAAATGCTATATTGTCTGTAATATGCCGTGTTACGTTGTAAATATCAATCCTAGATGAAACAAACAGCAAAAAGTCAATCCAATATACAAGTCCAGCTAGTTAACATAAGCCAGATGTAGTATGGTGTAAGATTAACTAGCAAATTATAGTGAAATCAATTTTAACACTACATTTTCTTCCAGTATTTCAACTGCTAATCAAAAACACATCATCAAATCATACGCATTTGGTGTCATCATAGTCTCGATGTCAAATACATCGGCTTGCTGGTAGTTTGGTCCGCCCCACGGTGGACTGAGAAATACAACGTCAGCCTTCAGACTCGGTGCTAGCTTCATGTAGTCACCGACGATGAACTCAATACGGTCTGCCACGCCGTAAACAGCCGCATTGTGACGTGCACAGTGGATCTTCTCTTCATTGATGTCTATTGCAATCACTAGCACACACATACCACAATGATCACATCAATTCCAGCCTACAAAAACTCTTACAAAAAACGTGCAGTATGCTGTTGGTATTCTACGACACGTCCGTGCATGGTGAAACACATATAACCACATACTGTAGTTCATATTTCATGCCCATATCTCTGTGGATGTTTATAATGGCAATAAACGTTTGTTAATAACAGTTGTTAATAACAGTTATCATTCATAGGTACAAATCACTTAGCTTTTGTTAAACACCAAACTAGATATTGCTAAGTTGATGTTAAACAAAAGCTAAAATAAAAAGTATGTACATTTCACACAAGTTGCCGTATAAACAACAGTAGACACATATGCACGTCAGCATATTCATTTAATTATGCAGTTCAATGGCATGAGTTCCCAACAACAGGCCGTCACTGGGATTCAGATTAATGTCTCATTCCGACACCGTGACACGTCAACTTTTTGACTGATAGAAAAAAATTAAACTTCAATAAAAAAAATTAAAGCATACAGTAAAATAGTTTGCAGCCAGGACAGCAAAAATATATGCTTAAGCAACAGAATTATTGAAACAAGACTTTCTGTTTACCACAACTATGGCTGCTGGCTTACACACACTTACTTGTAACATTAAAGAAACAACTTAACATGAGCATCCAAGCCATATACGTAATGACTAATGATGGGAATTAAGACGTCCATTAATATAGCAAAATTTGTGTTTTATTTTAAGTACATAATAAAAGTTTTTAGACAATGAACAAATTTAAAAACCACGACACTTCGGGTTCCACCTTGGTGTTTGGGCAGATATTCCAACTTCTCAAAATAACAAAGAAGGTGGAGTCCTCCACCCCAGCCAACTAGACATGCCAACAAGACACCTTGTAAGCTCCCCCAGTGGGCATATTTTGAGCTTGAAAGAGTAAATTTGGTGACAAGAAATGTGCTATTTTTGACATTCTACAAAAGCGGGATTTCCATGAATCCCGCACCAGATGATGGGAATATACAAGAAAGCGTGAGAATCCCACCAAAAGTGGGAAGGTAAACATGTCTGTAAACTGTCCCACTTCTACCCGACAATATGCTGTGAACCAATGAACGAATCTGGTTCACTCACAATACAGTTTATTTACAGTAAATATTATTACAGTTACACCTCAATACCTGATTCACAGTTTTGCACACACAAACTTCTCAGACCATTGTTGGTTAACCCTTCCCCTCTACCATCCCCACTTACATTATGATTTGGGCTATTAATAGCAGTAATGGAATTATTTGCATTAACACAGTTACAAGGCTTGCATTACCATGATTAACAAAGATTTCACACACATTGAACTGACAAATACATCAAAAAGTACACAAGAACTGACTTGGATACCTCGTTGACATTTGAAGGCAAACTGAATAGTGTTCCCACCGACACCACAGAAAGCGTCAATAATAAGATCACACTGACAGCGACGGGCAATGTGTCGTGCTATTCTCTCAGGAGTCACTGAGAACCATCCCTCTGACAACACACCAACAGTAAACACACAATTAACACTGTGCTTCCAGTTTCCACTGTAAACATTCATACGATGCGATACGACAGAACAGTTTGACGTGGACTCAAAAGCTGAGTATACAGCTTAATCTAGAACCTAAAACAAACATGTACTGTGTCAATTCACAATAACGAACAAAGACTTCTCAATTACCAAAATCATGGGATAATAAGAAGCACAAATTATGAACATTTCACAGAAAATACACCTCAAAAATCAGACCAGTTGTAAAATACATTTTCATAGTTCTAACAACTCGCCACTGCTATGAAACGCTGAAATACTCTTCCTTTGCCTCAAGCGACGAACCTATCACTATTTTAAATAAAGCCTACTTATGGTAAGGGACCAACCAAATATATACAATGCCTGAGAGGGGAGGGGGTTAATAATTTGTTTTGTTATACCATCATTAACAAGAAGGCAGTGAAACCCATCAATGAAGTCGATGCTCTAAATTTTTGACTTCCTTTTGGGGGAAGGGTGCCCCTTGTGAGTCAATGATATATTACATATGTTATCAATACAAACCACTGCACTTTGACGCTCAGCCCTAAGCGTCAGAGTGCCTAGATGTCAAAAAATTACAAATGACGGCTTAACCTGGTCTGGCACATGAAGCTTTATAGCTGTACTCTTATGGCAACAGTGGGCGTCAAAGGGTTAACCTAAAGCATGACAATCACCATCTCAAACACGTCTAAAAGAGGCAACACCAAGAGAATCACCGACCTCGGTCGATCATGATGCCAATGTCAAAGCGTGAGAAGAGCCGATACCGTTGCCACCAGTACTTGCTCAGCTCATCATCATGCTTCGCCAGGCAAGACGCTGTCGTCTCTGCAGCCTCGTCGTCATGACGACTCTCGGACTGGGCAGTGGCGTCAGCAGTACAGGTGGAGTCCATCCAACTGACATCAGCAGTCAATGACTCGGCAACATTTACAACTGTAGCATCACCTGTTTCATCAACACAGGAAGTTGGTTCTTCATCTGTCTCCAAACAGTCTTTAACCACTTCAGGCTCAACAGATGTCCCTTGGTCAATACAGTCACTCTCAGCTGCGTCTGGTAAACACTTCATTGCCTCACCGACACCAATTCCTTCAGCATTAACATCCGCAGCATTACCATCTTCATCAAACACTAAATGAACACGACGCTTGACACCAGAATTCTTTGATAATGATTGACCACGGCGGCGTTTGTATGTAAATATCTTGCCACCGATAACCTGCAGTCTACATTTTGATCTACAAATAAACACAAAACAAATAAACAAATACTGCTCAATAGCAGCTGCTAGTGACTTCATGCAGAAGCCAAATGAACCACAAAATATATACAAAAAAGTAGAACATTTAATGTAGAAATAAGCTAATATGTTCATAAGAATCAATGTTATTTACTATGACACAACATAAAAACAGACTGTTAAACATTTTAACTTATTTCATGTAAATTTACAGAAAATAAATAAAAAATGCACTTAATGTAACTACTATTATAACTATTATAATATTATAAAAAAAATCAGTTGGCTATTAACCAAATCTAATATTGTGGAAAATTGTCCATGACAGATCTGTACATTGTTTGAAATCAAGCTGCCAGATTTGGCACAATAACAGTTTGTAGATAGAAAGAATACATGAAAGGTTTTAGATTCAAAATTTCAAGAACGGAGTCGCACAATTGTTTCATTACAATAAAAAGCTGCCTCGAGGCTTTTGTATGAAAAAAAAACACAAAACGGCAAATCTACTTCACAGTGATTCAGTAGATGGAGTCGTAAGAAGTTTAGTCCCGAGAAAGGCACAATGAATGGTCAGTAAAAAAACAACAACAGCATTGTTGCACCTTGAAGAATGATTAGCAGACATGACAAATCCATGTTCCTGACAATGGCTTTCCACACCAGCCACATCTGATGCAGCTGTTTGCTCCACAATATCTTCAGTATCTTCATCATCATCAACAGATGCTGGCTCCACATCACTAATAACCACCAACAAATCACAAGCTTCATAATTACGTGTTATCTCAAGTCACACAACAGCAAGTCCATAGTGTGGGTACAGTTATGGATGGCAGTACACAACATTTAAGGCATGCAGTAGTCAGCATCATCTTACTTTCAAGTTGTTTTTCAGTAAAATCTCTGTCATCCTTCATTGGCAGATGGTTCTCTAGCCACTTCATGCCAGGATGGATCCAAAAGGTGTGCCAACACTATTAATACTTGCTGGTGCAGATTTTCGTTTTTTTAGCAATGTCTCCGTTACGACCAATTATGTGTCGAGTGGGATGCTGAGCCATATTCAACTCAACTCAACTATGTTCCTCTGACTGCAATATGCTATAAAGCATTGATAAAAAGTAGTCAGCACGTTAAAACCTTAGTGGGAGTTTACTGGAATGTTCCTCGGGAGGATCTTCATCGTCACCATTGCCACATCCAGACATCGTCGACACGCCACAAGTCTCACTGGCAACTGTGCCATTCACAGCTTGTACAGGGTTTGCCTGATCACCTGACATCAACAGACCACAAAGAACTAAGCAGGTAAGAAAATGAATGTATAACACTCTCGGCTAAGGTAGCATCAAGATGGGCAGACATGCGGATAAAAGAACTTAGAAATTTGGTTATTGTGTGAACATGTTTTGAATCCAAAATAAACAGAGTTGCAGTCACTGTTGAGGACTACTGTACCAAGTTCACTGAAGTTCCGATCAGCTGTCATAGTACTAGGACAGCCTCAAATAGCAAAGTTCAGCCAGATGCATGAATGGACAGAATATATTTACCCATTTTCGTGAAAATAATTAGCTTAGCAATTTACACGTCTGAGATAATAATTGCTTGAAATGTGTAATTATAGATATACCGGTAGCAATATTTTTCTAGTTACTAGGCCCAGTTGCCAGCAGAATGCCAGTCAAATATTTTTTTTTTAAATTTCTGAACTTAAATTAAACTGAGGATAACGATGTTGTTTTAAGCCTTGCTCCCCTTATGAGGGCTACGGATTTTTTGGACTTTTTTGGAGCAAAGCATCAATTACAGGTGGATTCTATTTCTTATGACACAAAACTGATAAACAGTTTTAATATTTCTTGATAAAAATAACCCACATACATCCACCAAATGATAGATTCATCTTAGTACTGCCTAATGCTGAGCCTCTAGCAGGCCCACGTGTTTCCCCAATTAACCATAAGGTTAAAAACACCTCTCACTAGTTTCAAACCCAATGGGCTAGTTGCAGGTTATTTCGTAACCAAAGGTTAACTGCAGCTCAAGTTGTACCAACCTAACTCATGGTTAGCTAACCCTATGGTTTTTCAAACCGTGAGCTAAAAATAGTAGAGCCGGCATAAGATCAGCACAACATATTACATTGGCTAGTCATTGGTCACATGAGCTGATGTAATAGACAATGTGCACCGTGTGTAAAATATAAGCACAAAAACGACACACGCAAATAACAGCACTGGCCTTGGCAGCAGCCAAATAGAACTAGGCTAGGCAGGCAGTGCTCACAGAGGTCACCACAAAGACCAGTAATTAATTACATAGCTTGGTGTAATTATGAATAAAATAACGTCGTGAGTTTTACAGACACGTGTGTAGTTGTACAGTTATCTCGTCAAGCAGGCATTTCATGATGGTTTTTGATGGTCAGAAGTATTTGGAGAACTTCTCATTGTAATTATCAAATACATTGCAACATTAGTGTCCAGAGGTGGAAAAACTTTCATCAACCTGATAGAATAGTCGACAAGTTGTCCACCATTTTTTACTTTGTGGATTAATCATGGTCAACTGGCTATCAAAGCATGATTAAAGTTAATCAGAGTTTAACCGAGGGTTGACTGTTAACTGGCGTCAGTGCAATGCATTTTTAGTTAAACTCTGGTTAAAGCTGGAAGCTAACCTTAGGTAAGTTGTAAATGAGGTTGGTGCAACTGTCCTTTATAAATAAATTACATATTCAAACAAAAGATGTAAGTAGTAATGATAAGCAAGACAAGAAAGCCAAGCTGATGCTGGCATACCCGCGCGACGCAAAAACAATGAAAAAAATTCCTCCATTTCGAAGTTATAACAAGTTCCAGTCAAGTAGGAAATCCGGTGTTTATAGTAATTAAATTTCTTATTCAA
>Ga0056114_1001235_pt1 | contig 11240 bp, 9 predicted proteins | sample WorMetHERISLAND1_FD_77005 | JGI IMG/M metagenome (GOLD analysis project Ga0056114, IMG submission 77005) | Marine gutless worms symbiont microbial communities from Max Planck institute for Marine Microbiology, Germany - Olavius loisae HERON... ...
ACCAAAGACTGTATCGACCATACAAATATTTTACTGTATAATGCAACAGATTAGTGCATAACTAAACAATGCTACCAGCACGTTTGCCAAGTTTGTATCATGTACTATAAAACGAAAATTTGTTGTCCGTTCAAATTAAAAAAAATATAATTTCAGTATCCAATGCTATCATAATACATAGTAAATAACAATTGGCCTATACTGGCTTAGTAATCGGCCGATTCCGATTATCGGCAACCGGCCGATAATCGGCCGATACCGATTATCGGCCGATTATCGGTGCATCCCTACTTTTATGTTTTGTCTGCTTTGTTTCATGAGGAGCACAAGTCTTGTTTTTGTTTTTTTGTTTAAATTATTTATAGAATATTTTTGAATTACTAAGCTAGTAAGTTAGTAAGTAGCTTGATTAGCGTCCAAAATTGTAATTATCACTATGCAGGCAGTAATCATTCACCCTTGTTATTTGCTTTTTTGTAATTAAACTAATTATGCATTCTTCTTACCAGGTACTTATTTTTGGTTTATTAAGCTGATTTGCCATTTTCTTAACAAGGCCTGATTTTTGTTGTTGAATATGAAAAACTGCATTGTCAGTCTTAATTATGCCGATGTATAAATTGTTGCTGACAGTTAGTACCACTTAAATTGTATGTTATGGAATCTCGGTACGGATGGGAAAAACTATATTTGAATTATCTCAGTTCCGAGACATTTCACAGCATATTAATGTTGTTTTTCTTATCTTTCAAATCGATCTTGTTGCATTGGCTGTATGCTAACAGATGGACATTAATTTGCTGGAAGAGATAGTCCGACGGGATCCACTGTCAGAAATCTCGGAGCAAGAGAAGGAACTTCTTTGGAGGCTACGGTAAAAACTCGCCAGTTGTCGTGTTGACTGGTTAATGGATTCAGGTGTTGATTAACTCATTGATTCACAGAACTTATAGTTGGTGACGTGGTGTGACACGATGTGTTACTGCTCAACATGTGAGTGTTAATGTTTACGACATCTGCTTGTGTGGAAATAACGTGTTAACTCAAATGTCATGTTTAATGGCCACTGCACCCACAACTGCAGTGGGCTAAAGAGCTTCCGTGGGGATGTAAATATTGAAGAAACAAATGCGAAAAGGGACAGAACATGCTAAGATCAGATGAAAAATTTTGCAGTTAAGCCACAAAGTTACTTATTGGATAACTGTAAGAATAGGCACCTGTTTTGACCAGTGGCTTATGCCACAGTACTGCAACTAATTAAGACTTGACAATACAATACGATAGCTAGCATTATTGTTTATAGAGTGAATTTATCTTGAGATGAGTAGGCTTTGTAACCTATACAAACAGAATTTGCAGTGGAATTCAAGAAGACGGAGCAGCTGTTAGCAACAGGTTAACTTTGAAGCTTTATCAGTGTTATCATTGCTAGGCCGTTATGATGAACACAACACGTTTAAAACAGTTATGGTTATCTTGGTGCTGTATTGGACCTCAGGAAATAACATGAGTCCTATTATATGCATGACCCATTATAGCACTAAGACATCTTTAGCAGTTTTAGCTATACTGTTATTGTATTGTTGTAAACACTGATAAAACTGATAAGACTTTCAGTGTTAATATTTGTTGTTTCTGAATTAGCATTCCCTTACATTGAACAGTATGCCACAACGTCTGGAACTCACTACCGAATGACATTTACAATACCAGTTCGCATCGCTGTCAAGTTCCGTGCCAAACTGAAAACACTTTTTTACTGTTGCGTACTCGTGATGACATACCCACTGCAGCGCCTCTGTATTGACCTTTAGTTAACATTATGGTGCTATATAAATCTTTTTTACATTACATTGTATATAGCAGTTACTAGTAGATGGAAGTTTTTCCAGTCTGTTTCCAAAGCAGTTGACATGGCTCAGAATCGTCCACTCATATGCCGTGCAGTTTAAGACTGATATCTACGTTTGTCACTACACACTCCTAGTGATGCTTGGCAGAAAACAAGAAGAAGGTTTCAGAATATGGAATTATGGATGCTACTATTAAGTGGACATCATTGTTGAAGATGTGTGTTTTGTGTTCCAGGTACTACTGTATGAAGGTTCCTAAGTGGACATTATTGTAGAAGATGTGTGTTTTGTGTTCCAGGTACTACTGTATGAAGGTTCCTGAGTCGCTGCCAAAGCTGCTTCAAGCAGTGAAGTGGAGTTATCGCGATGACGTTGCACAGGTTAGCTTTGCTGATGACGTCTTTGCTGATAACTAGAACTGCATGGTTACAGGCTTTTGATGAGCTATTGTTTGGTTTTGTGTAGTTCACTTAGCCTTGTTCTAGCTGCAACAAAAATGACAGACTACATAAACAAAGAGGAGTTATGATGACATGAAGTGCATATTACTGTTCAAAAAATTCAAATTGAGATTATTTTTATGGTGCGTTTTAAAGCTCTTAGCTGTACAGCCATTTAGCTTAATCTAGCACACTCAGTCAGTTAAGCCGTCAAATCGATCCAGTCCAAATACTCCCTTTTGTACCCCATTGTCTTGGAGCTGTCGTCAAATGTGTAGAGAGTTAGTATTTGGCAGAAGTACAGGACAAAAAACATGCATGTCTTTGTTACTTATTTTATTCCTTATATTATTCCACTTTTTTGTGAGCAGATTGAAGGTCAATAAAAATGTTACTCATACGATTATGTTAGGTTTTTCTCACGAGGCTGTTCAGTTTAAACCCATAATGATTGTCAAAAAACATCCTTAGTTAGAGAAGAAGCCAATAGCATCATAATAAGGTATGTAACTCACTGATGATATGATGATGATGATGTAGTTATATCTGCTGCTGAGGTCATGGCCTGTCATTCCGCTTGAGTCAGCCCTTGAGCTCCTGTATTGTACATACACCGATCTTACTGTGAGAAAATTCGCCGTCAAATGTCTGGAAAGTCGACTCACCGATGACAATCTGATGCTGTATATGCTGCAACTCGTTCAGGTTGACAGCTTTTCATTCACGTAGGCACTATGACACTGTTAGTTAAACTTGCGTACTTTTGCGAAGCTGTAGTGATCGCTGGCTACCCAGATGCCTCCGATAAATCGTTGTTACAAGTGTGTTATCTGGCAGTGTATTTATTTAATCAGTTCTTTTGTAAGATTGCACCCCATGGCACATGAGAGAACGAATGCCAGGTTCAGTTTTGGGTTTTTCATGCATTTTTTTTTATAAAATCCGTGTTTCTCGTGGATGTTTATTGTATATATAACGTCCATGAGAAAATTCAACTTCAGCAGCATGTACAGATTCTTTGGATTTCACTTGAGGACCCAGCATTGCCTTTGAAGATTGCAAAAAGTTTATATGATAGCTGAGGAGGGAACAGAGATTTTTTGGAGCCGAAAGTTTAAACTTTTATTAATTCGTTCTGCTTAGTGTAGTAATTACACGGTCTTTGTTATAACGTGAACATCGTACAGGTGTTAGAGTTTGAGCCTTACCTTGACAACGATCTCACACGGTTTCTGCTTCGGCGAGCTTTACTCAGCCAACGAATTGGACATTTTTTCTTCTGGTATTTACGGTATGTATATGTATACTGCTGACACAGTTGATTAAGCTAACTCTGCCAACCTATTGTTGCTTGCAGAGTTGGAGTCCCGGCCAGTTACGTTCTTGGCCTTAAAAAAATATAGTTATATAGTATAAATATTAAATATAGTTCTTGACCTTGTCCTCGAAGGCCAATTCCTTGACATTTGTATGTAATATGAAATCCCCATTACGTTCTTATTAACTTTAGCATGGTTTTCAACAGTGTAATAACGACTGGCAACCTTAATGCCAATAAAGTCACTGAAGTCTGGTGCTATACAAGTCAGATTATGATTATGATTAATTAAAAAGTTTTGTGCTACGGTACGTACTCACTTTAGCATTGTCATATTTTTCCTTCAGTCTGGCCAAAATAATGGCCTTGGCCTTGAAGGCCCTGTCCTTAGCCATGGCCTTGAGGGTCCAGTCATTGGCCTTGGCTCTTCTGGTTTTGATTGCCTCTCTGAGTGCTTGCCTTATGAACGTCACTCATTGCATTGTATCATGATTTCATCAGTTGTCAGTTTGTAGTGTTTACTGTCTCCAACACTGGATTCATATGAACTGTTGTTTTTAGTATTGTGTGAATTGTGTATTTGTTAAATCGGGCATACCACGCGATGCACTAGCCCCGTATTCATAGTCTTGCGGCTTCAGCTGGTGTCCGCTGAGGCCTAAGGAAACTGAGTTCAGGGCCGCCCCATGGGTCTTTGTGGCTCGGGAAACGACTTTAGTTTACTACTAAATCTTTAGTGCATGTATACTGTTTACCGGCATTCATCAATATGAAAATGCTGTCCAACCTCCACTATTTAACTGATATTAAGTTGAGCATTATCCATTTCAACAGTCGTTTTAATGCTGTTTTTGTCATCTGTAGATCGGCAATGCATGTGACCACCGTTCGACTACGGTTCGGTCTCATCCTGGAAGCTTACTGCCGCAGCTGTGGCTATTACCTTCACTCAATCTGCCGACAAGTGGAAGCCATAGAGAAACTTATTAAACTGTCCGATATGCTGAAGGAGGAAAGAGAAGTGAGTTTGACATGGATGAGCCGTGTTGATTGAAAGACACAGAAATGTATAGCATGTAGCACTTGTCATTAAACTAATCACAAGAATTACAAGTCATGCCATAATGTTCAAATTCAAGAACTGTTCAAGGTCTTTAAATGGTCATATAAGTTCCTAGTTCGTAAAAGTGGTAACATCTTTGAGAAATGATCTGTTGATTAATGCATTGGTAGTGACTAGGATTGTTTCTGAATGACCAAAATTATGTTGAGTTGAAACACTACTTACCAGTTGCCTGGCTGGGGTTAAGGCGGGGCCCGTTCACCTGTGTTGGATGACAGGTGATGTCCTGTGGCTGTGAGGCGGGGTTTTCGATGAAGGGAACGCTCCTTTTCATAGTTTGCAGCACTGTCTGTTTAGCATGATGGCTGAGAGAGTTGCTTGCTGCATTGACAGGACGTGCAGCAGAGAGTGTTGCGGACTCAGATCAGAACAGCTGACTACGTGGAAGCTCTGCAGAACTTCCCGTCACCGCTGAACTACAGCCACATTCTCGGCGACCTTCTGTGAGTAAACTAGACGACGTGGTCCTGCTAATGCACTGGCTGACTACACTGTATTACTTGTTGTTACTCAAGATCTATGTCATGTTCCATTCACACTATTCACATTGGCAGCATCAACAGAGATGTGTGAATGGTGCTCTAGAGAAGGTTTTATTACCGCATGATGCCGTGCATAGCGGGCTATGCTGTTTGTCATGCACCAGTCTTGTGTCTAAATGGTTAGACATGGTGAATTTTTTTACCTTTTAATATTAATGCAACAATTTATAAGGTGCCGTAACATGTCCATAAAGTCAGTACAAGGGTGCCATACAGCGTACGACACTTGAAGTGAACTTGAATAATATGACTTAATGAATAATTGAGTCTAGAGTAGATTCTTAGCAGTAGTTAACGACCAACGAATATATCTGATCCATATGTCTATTAGTACTGTATATCTAGCTTGATCAACTCCTTCACAACAAACTGTATTGTGAGCTAAATCATGCCACTTGATACTTGCTTATAACTTTAACAAATTGTAACTGATTTTCGAAATTCTTTTACTGCTGAACTTAGCAGTAAACACGAAATGAAATTCTTTTCATATTTCCCACATATGTTATTATCAACAGTGATTCATTGTAGGGGTTTGTGATTTAGTCTTATGTCTGTTCAAGTTAGTGTCACTGTTAAACTTTGCCGTCCAGTGTTGTCTCCTGTGTAACAGAGTGGATCAGTGCGATGTCAAGAGTTCAAAGAAGCGACCTTTATGTCTTGTCTGGACCAACCCCGACCCAATGGCTCAGTGCCTCTCTTCCGACTTCCAGATCATCTTCAAAAGCGGCGATGGTTTGTGCATTGTGCTGCCTAGTATGTGAGCGGATAATGTGTTCTTTAACAATTGTCATCCAGTTGTCATATGCTGTATCTGTTTACAGATATTGATTTGATTTGATGTGATAGGTTGAGCAGCTTGAGTTGTTTAGGTTGCCAGAGCTTAAGTGAACGTTTCAATCATTACAGTCAATATGCTTTCTGTATAGGACGGACGTCTGGCCTGTGGCTGATAACTACACTGTGTCCCCAAAAAAAACATGTGACTACATTTTCCACAATAACTTTAACAATTGGTGCCCGATTACATTAATTTTTGGCATAGTTAGCAGCAAGTCTATGCGTCATCGAAAGATGGTTTCATTTCCCACCTCACCTATCTAGTGCAACTACCTTACCTTGGGAAATCACAGAACACAAGTGACAAGTGGGTCTAAAGTGCTCAGGTGCTGTACTTTAGACCCAGTGTGCTTGCTGGCCATATTGAGTACAAAGCCCATCAGTGACACTTGAGTTTCATTTGTTTCAGTATATGCACTTTTCTTGTATTATTATTTTTCTATTGTGTTATTCCTGGTTATGGTTATGTTTAATTTTGCTAAAAATAGCCAAGTAATTGGTTGAGCCGGCTGTATGCTTTGCACCAGTTAAGAGATTGGCTGAAAATACTGTCTCTCTGTGAACTATGGTATGTCAAATGGGACGTTAAACCTACTACTTGAGCTGAAGTGGATGCAGATGAATGGACAGAGGTGTGTATTGTCTTGTCAGGATGAAAATATTAATGATTTAGGAACAACGTGACCAGCAGCTGTTGATGGTGTTTGTGAGCAGATCTGCGGCAGGACATGCTGACGCTGCAGATCATTGGCATTATGGACACGATCTGGCAGAGCGAAGGCCTAGACTTAAGGTATGTGTTGATCACTGAACCCGTGCCGCATGCAGTGTGGCTGTGCATTAGTCTAATGGCTTTGAGATAATAGCAGTAACGACGACAACAGACACCTCTGTGGTTTACCGATTAGTCTGCAAGAGAGACAGACAGACACTGTGCTTTGGATGACTTGATTTGCTTCTGGGTCTGTTTCAGTCAGATGTGAATCAATTTTATGATATTTCAGTTGTCCTTTGTCAGAGCAGTGAGATGTTTTATTGTGTTGACCGGCCAAGTCATATGTCGGAGTAACACCGCAGCAGCGCTTGCAGGCCAGCTACCACAAGGAATGGAAATATCTGATATTGATGGACTTTACATCTGATCTTAGAACCTGTTGCAGTCGAGCTTTTGACGTTTTCAGCATGTCTTGTCATGTGCTAACTGACCTTAATAGGGGGATTTCCCAGAACTCGGAAGGAGAAATGGCAAGTAGAGTTTCTTTTTCAGAGATGTTTTATGCTGGTGCAGCTTTTTCCAGCCTGATAATCTGCCTGTTTTCTCGTAATTTTATAAATTTTCTTTGGTTATATTTACCAAGAGTCTAAAAGAAAACTAACAGATTGACATTGCTATTTGTACAATGCAGGATGCTTCCATACGGGTGTCTGGCCACTGGTCAGAATGTCGGCATGATCGAGGTAGTCCGCAATGCCAAGACTGTGATGCACATCTTGAAGCAGGACATCAGGTCAGCGATGATGGTACGCACAAAAGAGCTTCATAACTGGATCAAAGAGAAGAACAGAAGTCCATCGTCAGCTGTTGACAGGACTGCCGGCTCTTCTGAAAGGTGTCTGATTTTTGAAAAGTTTATCTTTGGTTTTTACAGGTCATCTTTTAATATTGAAATAATGCATTTTGTATTTTTTGTTGTCATATTGCAGATTTGTTAAATATGTAAAGTATATAGTTTGTTTGCAAGGATTATTATGCTGCATTATTGAGTTACGTTTTGCATCCTTTTGTATGTTTGTGTCTTCGTGTACTATCTCTCAGTAATATTGTCATTAGATAACTCATAGGTGAAGCTTTGAGGGGGGAGGGTCTTCTCATTTGTACTGTTCTAAGATAATATCAAAATTACTCTAGAATTGACGTCAGTTGTTGGCACCTAACGAATACAGATAAATAAAACTCTCAGCAGGATGTCCACTGCACGGTGTTTCAGCGCTGGCATACTCAGTCTCTATGGCTTGAGTCGTTAGTAACTGCGTGTGCACATGTGTGTTGTCAGTTGCACAGACCCACAGTACCTACAGGCTATTGACACGTTCACCAAGTCCTGCGCTGGCTACTGTGTCGCGACGTTCATTCTCGGCATTGGAGACCGACATCCTTCCAACATCATGGTCACCGAAGACGGCCAGGTCACTAGTAACCAGCATAGTAACGTATCCGTACAGAGTGGACCTTGAAAAAACGTGGCAGTAAACTTATGTCAATTACTTCAACAGATCTTGACCAGTTTTGATGATTTTTGCACTGCACTAACCAGAAGTGAATTCGCTACAGAATGCACTTCATTTACTTACTTGTTGTTTTGAAAGCATCTTTGTAATGACGTCGTAACTGATGTCGTATGATAATAAGCACAGTAAATGATTGATATTTTTTTCAGTGCATTAAAAAACTGATTTTTTTTCGTTTTGATTTTTATAAATTTTTATTTTGTGTTTAGTTAATTGCTGTTCTCTGTTTCGATTTCAGTTTTAGTTCACTAAAAGCACATTACATGTATGTTAGGTTATGCATTGTGTATTTTGCTCAGTTGTTAAACTGTCTATAGAAATATTTGTCATGGCCTATCAGCACATGGACTATTAAAGTTTTGAAGATTTATTACATTAAAATAAGACATTTAGCTGATATAAAGAGATTACATGTCTTCTGCAGGACTAAGATGAAATGACATGGCCATCTCCACTGACATTATTTGATTAGCCACACTTTAGTTCCTATTAGCCAAAAATAGGTACTAATAAGCAACAAAAAGCCCCATATGGGACTGACAGTCAGCTGCTCATAAGAGGCAAAATTCTTTTGCCAAAGGTGGAACATCCTAAGTTTATATTGTCACGTGACACAGAATGAGGTTGAATATCACAAATCTGTTGAGTTAAAATTCAGTTATTGTCTTATGTAGTATCATGCCTGTTGACTGAAAACGGTGAGTTTATGTTGCAGGTATTTCACATTGATTTTGGCCACTTTCTTGACCACCGGAAGAAGAAATTCGGCATTAATCGGGAAAGAGTTCCTTTTGTGTTAACGGAAGACTTCATTCGTGTCATTGCCAAAGGTCAAGATAATCCTGAGAAGAGTGAAGAGTTTGGCAGGTGCTTGTTTATGCTCGAGCTGATTGTGTCATGGACTAATGGCTAGGGAGGTTATGATCATGTTTTAACCTTGTCATTGTCGTAATAATATACCGACAGTTTGTAATGTGCTGCAACAATAACCGCGCAATATTGCTCCAGGCATTGCATTTCTCCCTGTTTGGCCACATTGCGTGAATGCCATATGAAACAGATGCCAAGAAGATTTTAACAGCTTCCCCTCGGAGAACTGGAGGAGACCACCGAGGTGCCGTCGTACTACATGGATGAAGACTGTCCAGCAGGACCTGAAATCCAGAAACCTCTCCATGAATGAAGTACATGTAATTGACATGGCTCAGAATCATCTACTCTGGAGACCGATGTCTATGTTTGGCACTACGCACTCCTAGAGGTGCTTGCCAGTAATGATGACGATGATGTAACAATGGTAAACCTTTACAATGGCGTGAAGTGCTCAGGCCCATTGCCTTGATGATAGTGAGTATAACGGTTGTTGCATTAATACCATTGTCAGAACTGTTTTATACGAGCTGCTAGTGAACTTGAGGAATTTGGCAGGTGATATACTGATTGTTTATCATGTGCCCATCCAATTCCCATTGAGCGTTGCTTATTAAAAGACCGATTGCATTATTGGTTTAACTGAAACTGTTTGACCCCCAAACATCCCGTCATCTCTAATGCCCTGCTCATTTGGCTGGTGTATGTAGATTCATGGAGCTGTGCGGCAAAGCCTACCTGTGTCTGCGGCAGCATGCTAACATCTTCATCACTTTGCTGACTATGATGCTGTCGTGTGGCATCCCTGAACTCCAATCACTCGACGACATCGGCTACATCCGCAACACGCTCAAAGTCGACTGTAAACTGGAGCGAGACGCGCTTGACTATTTTCAGCGTCAGTTTAGCGAGGCGTACGGTGGCGCGTGGACCACCAAGCTGGACTGGTTTTTCCACTGGCTCAAGCGCCGAAACTCCTAGTGACTGATTTCCAACGTCGCTTCATTACCATGATGGCTCTTGTACCGTAATATCTCTTTGTAAATACCTCTGACAGTACTTTAAGAAACAAGTTCACTTGATCATGTACTTGCTCGACTTTGTGGTTTTCGGACTTAACAGTGGCAAGATCTAGAGATGGCCAAACCACTGGGAGGGGAAGGGGCAGCCTCCTTCGAGAAAATTCTAGATCTTTCTCTGAGTTTGAATAGTTTGTTGCAAACATTTAGCTAAACATCGGCTGATAGAATGTTCCATTTCAGAACAGATGAAAGCAAGCATTTCTATAACAAATGGTTTGGTGTTGTAAGAGTACCTCCGACCTTGTTCGGTTGAGTAGTTCAATTAGGTCATTATTTGACGTAATCAGACGTGATTGTGTTTATATTGTTTGATACTGTGCAGTTGCTCACAGTAGGCCACCCTGTCAAATTTAGTAGCTGTTGGATCGTTGAGATCGCGAGTATGAAAAAACTGGGAGCACTGAGGGCCCTGCTCCCTTAGGACACAGATGCTGGTTTGACTTCCTGATAATATAACAACAAGCCAAGCTATCGCTGACAAACCTGTGCGGTGCTTCTGCAAGTGTTTCTTCATTTATATGAGAACAGAGAGGCCAAAGAATAGTGGAGTGTCTGGTAGAAACCCAGCTTCTCTGAGTGCAGCATTCTCGATCTTACTTTCTCTGCAAAGTGTCACTGTAACAAAACTAACAACTCACTGTAGTCTTTTTACAATTAGAGCACTTTCACCACCAAGTAAACGCCACTATGGTTCACTTGTTTAGTTATCAATATTTTCCATTGGGAATTTAGTGCCAAGGGGTGAAAAAAATATCATTATCATTTTTACCGCGCGATGCACTTTAGTGCAAAGCGCGGTATTGCGATCGCATGTCGTCTGTCTGTCTGTCTGTCTGTCTGTCTGTCTGTCTGTCTGTAACGTTGGTGAATTGTGATCACA
>Ga0056114_1001236_pt1 | contig 11239 bp, 10 predicted proteins | sample WorMetHERISLAND1_FD_77005 | JGI IMG/M metagenome (GOLD analysis project Ga0056114, IMG submission 77005) | Marine gutless worms symbiont microbial communities from Max Planck institute for Marine Microbiology, Germany - Olavius loisae HERON... ...
CAGCTTTCTCCTTCAGTACTTTGATACTGTTGGTTGGGTCTTTTGACCTGTAAAAACCGTCTCCCATATAACCTATACTGTGTTGGCGGGGACGTAAAACACTGCACAATCCAATCCAATCCTGGGTTAATAATGTATGTCTATCGGCTGCAGTTGGCACTAGTTGCTGTAGGAGAAGTGTTGGGACAAGTGGTATTTATGTCTAATGTGCTGGACATAGTTCATGTTACACTCTACTGAGCTGGTTTGGTGGCAACTATGGGAAGTAACGCGGTGGCAGTCCCACCGTCATGCAGGTTTGGCGACCCTGCCCTCTGTGGGAGCCATCCTCTAGTCACCCCATAGTACTAGTGTTCTTGCTGTGTTTTTTTTTGTATGTGTGTCTCTTTATTGTATTGCTGTATTTTGTGTTCTTTGCTGTTCTTGGTTTTCCTTATTTTTGTAGCGTTTTTTTCCCTTCAGTACTTTTATACTGTTGGTTGGGTCTTTTGACCTGTAAACCTGTCTTCCAGATAACCTATACTGTGTTGGTGGAGACGTTAAACCAGGGCTGCTCAATCAATCAATGGTGGCAACTATGTGTTACATATAGTTAATGTCATTAATCTAATCGTACACATTAATCACATCATGTCGCTCATGTTCAGTCAAGTATGTGGCAGGGATGTGATTGGTATAACAGTGTGGTTTGTGCGGTTTGCCTCTCAGCTGCGGTTGAAGAATAAATGATCGAATTTTTCTGCATATTATTATGTGACAATTTTGATTAGACCGATAGCTGCTAATTCGGCAGTAACACGTTTCACGGCCGTTTGGGGGTTGACATCACGTGAGCACTGGACAGTGTCTGTAGTATTACTGTCATTCATAGCATGCATGCGGCACTGTCATTGTCATCATAGTGTCATCATTGATTCACGACTCCAGTCATGTTTGTCATCCATCGTCATCTAACGCTCAGGTACGATTCTGCTGTTATTCTTTCATATCCACATTCAGACGTACATCGGTCACTGTCATGATACCAGTGTGGAATATGTCATTAATCTGCAAAGTAAAAACTATTGTTCGTTGACTAAAGTAGAAACTGGTGTGCTACATACGTCTGTAAAGGAAGTAATTTAATCGTTCTTTCTGTCTAAGTATCTGATGTCTGGAATGAGTCAGTGACAAGTTGAGTAGTACTCTTTGCATGGATTTTCAGAAGAGATACCTTGCTATGTGGAGTAATTGTTGAGTTGATTCGGTATTAGTTTGGTTATTCAATAATGTTCTGTTCTGAACGTTACCTTTGCTGTACTTACATTTGCTAGGTGGCACTTTGCAGAGGTTTGAACTCCCAGGAATGATTTCTAGTTTTAACTGTCTACAAGATGTGAATTTGACGAAATCTGGTTAGCAATTCTGCAGTAGTACCTGTCGGGTTAATGTTGACCACACAAATGTCACATTATATTTTTATTCAAGTATTGTATCTTTCCACGATAACATTCTGTTTTCTAGCCGTGAGATTGTTGTTCCTATGTAATTTCTAGATTGGTGAGAAGCAGTGGAGGAAACAGAAGTCACGGTGATCTTGGCATCGTGAACATAATGTCTGGTATGTGATGTATTTGCTCATTGTTAGATAGTACGTGAGAACTTGTCTATTGTGCCTAAGATTAAGCTTAAGTCACTAGGCACTACATGTCCTGTTGCAATGCAGTCTGCAGATAACGTGGTACATGGTACAGGAGTTATGGCAAGCTAAATGATAGCAAAGGGTACATGGAGATGAGAGTGTTATATGTATTGCTGTATTCGAATAAACTGGACTGGATTTTATTTAAAATATGTGGAAATTATTGCACTGTACATTCAAAATATGAGTCTCATGTTGTCTTCCTGTTTCCTGTTAGCTGAAAATTAGTCCCAGAACCAGTTTGGATGAAGCTTCCGTGGATGAAAATAAAAATTAAAAATTTCGGAAATCGGAATTGTTTGTATTCCCGGTAAGCATAGAATTTTCGTCAAGCAAAACTTTATGGAAATACATGGGTACGTGGTGATAGTAGCTTTATTGATCGTGAACCGACCTTGGTCCTAAGTAGCCAAGTGAGTCCTTGGCCAGGAAGTCCTCAGCCTTAATTGTGCTCCCTGGCTTTGGAAAAGCTAAAACTGACAACATTGAGCTTGCATCAAATAAGAATCCACAACTATTTGTCCTCACACTACATGGAATTACTTGGAAGATGATAAACTTTGCAATACTTAGACAATTCATATCAACTGACTGTAACAGAGGCTCTTCCAGGTATAGTCAAAAGGATTTCAATATGATACGATACAATGAAGAGTTTAAAGTGGACTGAAAAGCTGAGTGTAGTCAGTCTCATCTAGCACTCATAACCGAAAACAAAAAATGTAAAAAGACGAAACTGAATAAAACGCCAGTGACCACTTATTCCAGTCCATTTGAGAGTTGGTCTTTGTTAATCTCGCCCACTTCTCAAGAAACCTGCTGTAGACAGATTCTTTGAGAATAGGATGGAACTGACCGGAGGTGACAGACAGATTGACAATGTTGGTGATGGTAGGAGTAAGGACTGAAGGACATTCTTTCAGCAGCCAGGTTGAACGCCTCAATCGGTCACATTCTTGTGGTGCTGTTGAAGTAGGACCAGGCTCTGACATCTTCATGAGACTGATCTGCACTGGCTTCATGTGGCAAACTTAGTTACGTTGAGTAGTCTCAACCTTAATGTGGTTGTACTTGTACAGTGTATAGTGTACAGTGAAGTGCCATGGCGACTGTTTGTCTGAGCTCTGCTTGCCAGTTGACTCAAGTTACCACTAGATAGCATCTCTGTTTAGCTACTCACTACACTGTGTCTAATTTGCTCCATGATAACGACAAATAGGTAGAAATGTCAATCACAATATCAGCTGTACTAATATAGCTTAGGATTTACTTGTACTGTTTATTGAAAATAATAGACTTTGTCTCTGCAAAACTGCTAAGCTTTTAGTTGCAGATATATTGTTGTTAGCTGTAGTTGAGTTATGTAAAATTTGTGATGTGCAGTTGCAGTAGGAATGATGTGAAGAATGTGACAGTTAGTGCCATTCTGTCACAACTTGTGCTGACCGAGCTTTATTGGCTCGATGTTCCGGATCGAGTCAAGTACAAGCTCGGAGTGCTTCTCTACCGACGCCAGCAGCTGCAGAACCAAGCCCCTAGGTATCTGATAGACAACACTGCACTCCGGTTTCCAGCGTCGCGTTTCGTTATCGTCTGTGCTCTGCCAGCATCCATCAACTCGTCGTGCCGCGCTACCGGCTCAGCACCTACGGCCATCGGGCATTCTCTGTTGCTGGCCCGATGTTCTGGAACTCGTTGCTGGACGACCTACGAGATTACATTATAAGTGACCGAATACCTAACAGTTGAATTGAATTGATTATGTTATCAGTTTGCTTCTAGGCTACTGCACGATGTTTTTAACGGAATCTTAATAACAGTTGCACCTTATATTTTAATATACTTTCTGTTTCATCTTTCATTGCGTTTCTTTGGCTGTTTTTTAAATATATCAACAGATTAAACTGTTTGGCTGCAGAGATTCAAATAACACGTGAAACAATAGCTGTGCAGTTTTTACCGCACGATGCACTACAGTGCAAAGCGCGGTTTTGCGATGATCGCATGTCGTCTGTCTGTGACGTTGATGGATTGTGATGACATAGGTTGGAATTCTTCGAAAATAATTTCACCATTAGTTAGCTTGGGGTGTTCGCTCTTTGCGACCCCAACAAAAAAGGCCAACATCACGGGTCTACTCCAAGGGGAACACCCCAAAATTTTTGCCCGAATAGGGGTTGGGTGCTGCAAAAGTGGCTGTCGACATATGATTCAAGTTTATTTATTGTACTAACGTCATCGAAATGGTTTATGGGCTTATGTTTATAAACAAATATTGTAAACAACATATTAACGACCAATTGCCGAAAATTAATGTGATGTAGTATATTATATGGCTATTTAATCATAATTGTGTGTTATTGAAATAAATATGAATAAATTAAATAAAGTAACCGACAAAAGGCGATAATACTGTATCGCTACTCCGGCGATGGGAGAGGATCTTTTAGTATCGGGGACTCGACTGAATTTGCAGCTTACTGCAATAGCAAAGATCTTTTGCAATGGTCAGTTTTGCTGATTATACAGTTGAGTACCAGCCGCCGGAGCAGTATTTATCTACACTGCGGTAAGTAATTATGTAAAAATAAGTAAGCATATAAGTAATTAAGTAATTAACTAACGTAACAACGTCCGTCCGCCACAGACCCTTTATTGCGTTGCTGACATGGATGGATAATTACAGTGGCATCGCGGGGTTTCCCTGCAACAGCACGGCTTTCTTGTAATATTAGCAAGACACATGATCCACTACTCATTATGTTACGTTTTGTATAATAATTAGGTATAATATCATGCAACTTGTGCAATACATTTCTGTTAGCATTGTTTGCATCGTCTTCTGTTGCATGAAGATAATGTATAAAAATACATGGCAATATGACATTGAACTACAATATACCACTGTGTAGTCTGCTTCACTCATTGACCTCAACAGCCGCAGCTGGAATGCTTTAGTTTTCTTATCTGGTTGTTTAGTTTTACCGTGTGATGCTATGAAGAATGCAGCGGCGTACAAAAGCTCTAATATCTCTGAAACGAAGCAGGATAGGACCAAAACTGTTGATAACCTATAGGAAGTCACACACATGCTTTCGATCGGTGCCAAAATCAGTGACCTTTGATGACCTTGAAGGGTCATTATGCACTGTTTCATAACACGTGTGCCATGGTGTTATTTATTTTTAGTTTTCACATTCAGTCTGCTTTTATGCAATGAATGACTGCAGTGGAACTTCATGTTAACCAAGGCCTATGGAGAATAGAATACTTAAACACAGGTCGTGCGAGCAGCTGCTCAGTTTGCTACCAGTGGTAGCAAACTGACACTAAATAATAATAAAATAAATAATTAAATAATCAAACTATAATAATCATAACATAATCAAATAATAAATATAATATACTATAATCAAACTAAATAATTTTCGCAAGTCATCTTACAAACAAGCGATATGTAAAATCATGGCGTCCCCCTATTTGTTTACAAATTGCGGTCTCCGCACGACCTGTCTAAGTATTCTATTCTCCATAGGCCTTGATGTTAACTAGGCTGGTGCTATAACAACCTTGACCTTTCAGAAACTGAAGCAAATAACAACCAGAGACATTGGATGTAGGCAGAAACACGAGCTGCATCGCATGGATGAAAGCATGGCTGTTGTTACTGTATGACTACATGTGCCGGATATTGGTACAGAATGTCCTAATTATTTCATCACCTAGAAGCCCCGTTATTTTAGTACATGTATAACTAAATGCTGCTATGAAATTCTGACTGGTTCAACCGTAATGGGACTTGTAACTACAGGTGAAGTATATTATGCCTGGCTAACTGCAAATTCACCAAGTTCTGTTGTTCTGGATGACTTATCGCAACTCTTCACTTTCTGATAACCCCATTATTCTAGTTACCTACTGATGAAAACTTATCCCAAAACTGATTTGATTAAACTCACAGACATGCGATTTGTTTGTGACAGCTGTATAGTACCACTGTCAACACTGTACAAGCAAGCTAACAGCCTATTGAAGGTCCTGTACTCTCATATTAGTTTAGTATAGTAGTTCCTGATATGAATCCTTTAACTATTGCCATGCAGTATAAAGCCAAATCTAACACTGGTCATCTGCTACCAGTATAACTATCTGAATGTGTGATTCACAATAATCATTTTCAAAACAAATCTTTTTCAGTTAATCACAGTCACACTTACCAACAATGTTATGATCACAGTAAGTACATTTACAGATATGTAATTTACAGTCACCCAGAGGTTTGTACGATATACTGTCATCATAGGTATACAAGTGCATAGTTATAATCATAAACCGGGTTCATCGGTAATGCATCATTCAGTGCATAAGTGATGGCATCCGCATTGCAACGTGAGATATCAGGGGAGCTTAAGTTGTTGAGTGGACAAGGGAGCCAAGGTACTTTTTCTTCAACTACCACAACCTCCAGTTACCTCGTGCCCTTGAACTATCATTGTTGATGACTCATCCTCCCTGCTGCCCAAAGCAGACACAAGCGAAGAAGTGGTGTAATGTGTTCTGATAGCCTCGACTGCCTTTATCTTGTTTGCAGCTTCATGTGTCTTAATTAGTAGTGTGGGTGGGAATGTGTCCATGAGAGGATCAGATGTAGATACAGATGCTTACAACAATAAAGTACTATGAATACTACGACTTACTCCATTAAGCCACCAAAAGTCAACCACTATCAGTAGTGATTGATACTCTTTTTTTAATGATGCAATGATCTGTGAAACACGTATAGATGTTGTATCCTCCCTAGTTGGCATACCTCCACAACCTGTCCTTCCCTCTGTCATAAACAGTCGAACCCATCTGACTTCTCTCCCTTGAATGTGACAATTTTTGCTTTTGGTGCATACGTGTGGCCTATGGGAGTGGTGAAATATTTGAATTTTCACAAATGAAATTCTTCATATCCACAGAAATGAACGAGAAATTTCATCCAGTTGCATTTAACACTCAACTCAGTTGAAAAAGGGTCTCAGTACAAATTACCTGCATGGACTGAGTCCCACAGTTAGAAATAATCACAGACCAAAGTCAACAGAACAATAAAACTAACTAGAAACAAAAACATTACCTCAAAGGCAATGTCAAACTGGCATGCATACTGCACACACTATCATTGCATTATATTGCAGAAAATTTCTGTATGTGATTGCAAAATGGCAAACAATGGATGCTCAAGTCATGAAATTTGCGGTTTGAAAATATGACGCTAAATGGCAGTGCCATCTTACTTCACACAGAAACTAAACCTGTGTACACGACTACAAACTTTCCCCTACACAAGGGCCCCAACATTTGTCTTAACAAGTCGAGTGCCATGAAACCTCCATGGGGTGACAAAATAACGATTTCTGTGGTGCCATGCCATCCTATGGGGTTTTGGCTGTCAGTCTCACTTTCAGTTGCATCCAACTGAGTGAGTGAGTAGATTCTTAACAGCACAATTAGGCTATACAGTGTCACTTACACTGGAAGTTCTTGAAAATACACACAGGACAGTAGACAAATTAATAATGCACAGAATACACAAATTAAATACAACTCAGAAAAAGCAAACAACACAAAATACAGCAAAACAAAATCAACCTGGTTTAGTCACCAGCGTATGCAGGTGAAATTTGGCAACTGTGTTGCCTCTGCAGGGCGAAACCCAGAAAAAACGCAAGGTGAGTAAACTATAGTGGCAGCCTGCACTTTACAGAGGCATGCCGGTAATTAAACAACAGTTATTACGAAGACTCCATGCTATGATTATCAATGCGTTCAGCATCACTGGCAGCATGATGTTCACTGCTCACAGACTGCATAGGTGTGCTTGTACTGATGTGCTGCTCTGCATCGTGACACTGATAAGTGTCGTGCTCGTCAAACTGCTGTCCACATTTACTAGAGACATAGGACGCAGCTGAAGCATGTGCTGCCTCCGAGTCGACCGGCTCGTGGTGATGACGACGAAGATGGATCTTGAGTGTGCTGTTCTGTGCCGTTGCATACTCACAATACGTACATTTGTACGGTTTCTCACCTGCAGAACACACTAACAGAGCTACACAGTCTGTCTCATCAGTATTTTTCGTCATCGACAGCTCACTACAAAAGAGTGCCGATAATAAAAGATTTTCCATTAACGATTGATTGACTGATATTGAGCAAGGTTTAACGTCACACTCGACACAGTTTCGGTCATTCCGGAGACGATGATGTTTTACAGGTCTGATGACCTAACCAACAGTGTCAAAAAGTCCTGAAGGAGTGTGGTTAGTCATCCAGACAGGTCTCTACCATCCGGACATCAAAAAACGCAAATTTTGACGCTGTATTTAGCAAACGCGCCTACTTTGATGAGGTGCAATTTTTTAGAACATACACCTAAGATCATAATATTTGGCACACATAATCTGCAGACATTTATACATAATACACTCATCAATAAATTACTGCTAATTTGCTTTTACTTATTTAATAATCGTCCTAAATTGCATCACTGAAAGTGACAAAAATCACGCATCACACTGCCTGTCAACAAAAGAAACGTGGACGCGTTATTTTCGATATGCAGTTTGAGAGACGATAATGTGATAACAAGCAAACCTACATGAAAACTGCAGCATGCAAACTCTATTCTGGAGTATTTTAAATATTTCTGCCAAATGTCATGAAAATCGATCCTTATAGTTTTGAGCTATACCATTTCAAAGTTGGTGCATTTTTCTGAGGACTCTGTTCAAGGACGAGGACTTGTAGCTTAGTCCTCGAGGACAAGGACTTTCTGCAAGTACATCAACACTGCTCATTATCACAATTCTGCATTAATGCAAATCCAGAATGTCAAGGGCAGTGAAATATGGTGGACAGGTAATAGTGAAGTTTTGTACACTAGCATTTTGGGCAAAACAAGTTTACGACACCTTTAGTCAGAAATTCTGCCATAACAAGGTGGGACACACTGCAGGCAAATTAGCAGAGAACATGCACCTAGCAGCACAACAACAAAGTGAGATGGACTGGATGACCTGTGTGTACTCGAATGTGCACTTTAAGATGGCTGCGCTCCACAGTCGAGTAATCACACTGATCACATTTGAATGGCTTCACTCCTACATACACATATAACAGCAGAAATATAAGACACTTAACTATCATGAACAGTTTGCACATCAATCTGCAACGTTAAAAGCAGTCAGAAAGTGAGAAGAAGTCAAAAAGTCGCCTAAACATAAAGTCACACCTTTTTAAACTACAGCAGGGTCGAGGATGACCTTAAACCTCTTAATTTCAGTCTTGCCACGACCTTGAGTGAGTGAGTGAGTGAGTAGTTTCTTAACGACTCACTCACTCACTCAAGGTCGTGCCACGACCTTGAGGAAGGCAACCAATCAAGATGCTTGGCACACAATTCTGAAAACAGCTATGCTTAAGATTTGAGCATGCTATGAACTTATGAAGAAGCAATATAAATAGAAAAATATTTCAGTTTTTACTCTGCGCTGTTAACATACGAGCTAGTACTTTATTAACATAATTCGCAGAAACAGGCACTGATGCATTGCAGGCTTTCAAGATTGCATTGCAGGCTTTCAAGATTATCGTTAACAACCCAACAAAATGCACCAAATCACTTGTAGTAAAAATGTGACAAAGTGACATTCACAATATGACGAATATAAACGTTTACCAGTGTGTTTGCTCTGGTGCTTCTTTAAGTGAATGCGCTGATTAAAGGCATTGTCACACTGGTCACACTTGAAGGGACGAGAGGTCGGGTACCTCCGTCTCTTGTGTTCCAGTGTTCTACCGTGACCTCCTTCCTCATCAAGGATCCCATCACACAGTTCATCTGTGCTGGATCTCTGCTGATCTGTGGTACCGGTTCCTGTGTGCTCTTGCGGCAGCTGGTATGTCACAGTGGTAGGCTCACTGGCCACTGAGTTGTTGGCTTGAAGGTACACTTCAGCAGCCGAGTTGTGTTCAGACGAATTTGTGCCGTGTGCCGTGACAGAGTTTGCAACGATCGGATACTTACACGACGGAGCCAGAGACACAGATGCATGCGACACCGGTATAGAAAACGTCATGCCGGGCTGGATAATGACCGAGTGTCGGCGGACACTCGGCCGCGGTGACTTGCAAGACACTAACTCTGCAACAGTCACTGGATCTTGCAGAGAATCATGTGACACAGAAGCCTGAAATGTCGGACCTTCAGCTCCCGGCTCCAGATCAATGAAAATACTCGTCGGGCCACTTGAGACGATTGGCACTCGTTTGCGACTGCCGGCATGCTTAATCTCCATGTGTCGTTTGCGCTTCTTGGGCAGTACAGACGTGCAGCATTTCTCAAGCACTGCTGACTGACCAGATATATTCTCCACATCTTCCATGTACGACTCACTGCAAGCTGATTGTAAGGTGCGATTCCCAGAAACGTTCTCAGTATTATCACTAACGGAGGACAAGGACGTTTTCTGACGAAGATGTCCTTGTGGCACACTTTCAGAATGTTGTGACATATTACTGTACATCAGTGGCTGCATAAATTCAGAACTGTCACGCTGATCGCGTGTAGTGCTATCTGAACTACATGCTGGAAGAACGTTCAGTCCGTCAAATAAAGAATTCTGCAACTGCTGTACTGATGAAAGCTCTTGCACGTTTGATCTATTGCTTTCCACATCAGTATTACTAGCACTTGTCTTCGATGTCACAGACTGCTGCTCTGAGAAATAACTGACTTGTGTGATGGTCGACAAAAATGGCCCAGTTTCCAGATAGATCTTGAGTGCATGAACAGTCTGAGCATGCTTCAACAGGCTCCAGGGAGTACCAAACTGCCGAGGGCAAGACTGGCACATCAGCCCTGTACACAGTGTATACATGTTACGTAATACATAAAACATCAAACTATCCATCAGATTTTTTGGGCAAAAGCTTACAGGTGTACAACTGATTCCACCCTACATATTCAATTCAAGTTGCAGATCACAGATTTACTTCAGTACAACTCATACAACAACCAGGAGTGTAATACAGTCGTCATTTGTTTGTCGTTCTAGGCAGTGCATGTCTGACAGGCACCAGAGATGAAGCTGTTTTTTCGGCTCAAGTCGCAAAACCCAGTCAGCCACTTGTGTGTGTAACAATGTCCTCTATCAAGCGGGTCATGGTTACCCATAGCAGGTGCCACAGTGAGCCACCAGTACAGTACAGTCGTGTTTCAGTAAGTGCATGCGTGCCACCCCTCCTCGCAACAAGGCCCGAAGCCTTGTATTACCAGGGTAGTTGGTCATCAATAAGGATGCTACTTTTGAATTTTTACCCGCGCGACGCTATGCTAGCGCGGGTAATAGTGATCGCAACGTGTCCGTCTGTCTGTCCGTCCGTCCGACTGTCCGTCACGCGCCGGTATTGTGTCAAAACGAAGAAAGCTAGCGGCATGATTTCTTCACCATCTGGTAGCCCCAAGACTCTAGTTTTCTGACGCCAAATTTCATCACCAAATTCTAAGGG
>Ga0056114_1001237_pt1 | contig 11237 bp, 6 predicted proteins | sample WorMetHERISLAND1_FD_77005 | JGI IMG/M metagenome (GOLD analysis project Ga0056114, IMG submission 77005) | Marine gutless worms symbiont microbial communities from Max Planck institute for Marine Microbiology, Germany - Olavius loisae HERON... ...
GGGCAGCTTATGGACGCCCCATGCGTAGCCCCATCTAGGGTTACCCAAAAGATTTTTGCTGTTTTAGAGGAGTGATATCATCGCATCGTCCTTACAATGAGTTTTAAACTGGTAAGTTTTTTTACATTTATACGAAGTAAAGTCTCAGACAAACTCTTGGTGCGGGGTGTCGTCAATCGACCGCGAACGTTTTCCCGTGCGACCGACACATCTGTCAACAGAAAGTTGCTTAGACATCTGTCGTGACTCAATCTGCTTGAATTCATCTTGTGTCAGTAGTCGACTGTCGACAATACGTCGTGCTTTCTCCACCGCATCCTCAACGTCCGCCGGCTCAGCGCTTTCAGTCACCTGTAAACAGTGTCACGTCAACACGACCCCTTTACTACTATCAGCAAAGAATCTCGGTGAAAAGTTCGACTCACTGCAGAAACATTTTCATCAATAGCAAGTCATGTTATATGCTGAATATGTCAGCCCCGTGCAAGCCCAGGAAGCCGCAGGATAAGCCTGATAAACCTCCTGGCCATATCACATGAAAGATCCCAAAATCAGTCATTAGTATCACTTACTTTGGTTTGTGCACATGTTAGTAGTTTTGTTACATCGTGTTGTTTTTGAAAATAGTTATACTGAGTTTTGCTAATATCAGCCGAGTGATTGGTTGAGAAGGCTGGATATATCGCTACAGTCAAGAAATTGGCTGGGAAGATCAATACATGACATATGATGTTAAACCTCACTCAACTTAACTGTACTCTGTATATGTCATCAGCACAATGGCCAGGCATGTCTTTCTCTATAAGTCAAGTCTTTGGCGCTGAACCATTGTTGAAACTACCGGTAGTCAAAATAATCAACAGAGTCGCACGACGTTAACCTGTTCTTCGTCTGACGAATTACGAACATCAATCCAAGATCCATCACTAGCTTCCTCTTCCTCCTCCTCCGAGCTGCACGACTCCCACTCATCTACACCATTATCATGGAGACTTAACAACAATCATGTCAGTTATTAAATGCGCTAATTACAGCTATATTATAGCTGCACCTTATGAGAACATGGTGTGTGCTGAATCACACCCCTGATACACATTTCAGTCAGACACAGATAAATACGTAAAGGAACCAATCCCTCGTCTTACTCAAAAAGCAAGAAGTAACAACAAATATTAATAGTAGTACATAATGAAATCGCGCTTCTAACAAAATCTATTCCAATCTCAAACTGTCTTCATTAGTTGCCCGTACGAGTGCAATGTGTAAGACATTTTTGGAAAAGTCCGTTCTTGACGGCAATAGTTGTTTACACTATTTGTTACCTCCTCCACGTCCAGATTCTGTATACAGACTTAGACAGCATCTACCGTACATCACGCAAATACCCAAAACTTATACAGGGGGCGCCAAAAAAGTAACCCCTAGGAAAAATTTTATGTCTCAGAAATTGTAGCAGATATATTTACCAAATATGCAGAGATTACAGGTGAAGATTCAGTCTACATATCCTGCAAATTTTATTAAAATAACAAATACGGTTCAACAGATACAACAGTTTAAACTTTAAAGTTCACTTTTTCTAGTGAACATGCAGTCGCGTCCTGAATATTCGGTAAGTCTTACGTAATAACGAATCAAACTTTGCACAACTTTTTCGTCAACACTTCAGACGCTTCAGTAATGAATGTCAGCTGCCGTCTCTGTATTTAAACTGAGTGTTCAGTGTCCGCCAGCTGCAGTAACAAAAAATCGAAGTCTCTTTCGAAATCACAGGGTTGCCTTATCAGTGAACTCCTGTGGCAAATCATTCCATATTGAAGCAAGGCAGTCTTCAGCACGGCAGTGTTGGTTGGTTTTGGCGTATGTAGCGTCCCAGTATTGCATCTCACATGATAATCCAACGGATTGAGATCTGGAGACTTAAATGTCAGCGAGGTTATTTTTAAGTCAGAATCGCAGTTTAGTTAATTGTTCACTTTGAAAAATGCACATTTAAGTCCAATTGGTTATACTTTTGGAACGCAAGCAAATATTGCAATGAAATTTGTAGAATATGTGGTCTGAATTTTCCTCACTTAATTTGGAGAAAAAATTTACTACAGTTCCAGAGATATCGAATTTTTCCTAGGATGTTACCTTTTTTAGCGTGCCCTGTAGATATTATTAGTCTTTCATACCCTTTGCTCTTACTAATTATATGTCACTTGATTCATAATCGTAGTTAGCATTGTTGTTTTGTCTTTAGTTATTGTGTCATTTATATTGCTGCTGACAATGTTTGTATTTTACTTTGTGCCTTTTAGCCCCTCAGTACTAAATTCCCGAGGGTAAAATACTGAAGACTAAACAAGTAAGACCACTCGGCATTCACTCACTGGTGATTTGTGCTTTTATTTCTTTCTCTTCAGTCCAGCACTTGTGCTGCCATTTTATTCAATAAAACTACTCGTATCTGATTAATAATAATTATAAAAACCCTGATAAAACTACAATATGGCAGTACAGTTTACATTCCTCACCTTGATCCTTTTCTTGTGCTTCGACTTCCGATGTTTCAGGCAACACTTCAGCACCAGGAATGTAGTCTTTGGCAGCAAGCTTGCCATACTCTAAGGTCTCGGCTTCTTTCATTGCCTGAGTAGGCTTGCCCTGTTACACAGTGAGTAAGTACGTGGCAGTAAACAGTCACAAAAGTGAGAGTAGAGACAAAAAAGCAGAACAGGAATTGTTTCAGCAGCCGCCTGAAGCACTCAGTTGACAGTTCTTGGTCGTGAAGTGTTGCCAGTGTAACAGACTGTTCCATGATGATGGTAGAATGTCTGCGGACCAAGTGTTACTGTTCGTGTGCACGGAACAATTAGCTGCAGCTGGGAGTGGCCAGCAACAAAAGAGATCTGCATACATGAAGAGGACAAGTAGACGGGTGTCATATCATGCAAACGCTTGCATGTCACAATACACAGTCATTATACTGGTTAATTTAATTACTGTATAATTATAATTAAACATTTATTATTTTACTTATGCCAATATAATGTTACAATGTCTTGTAACAGCAGTTTTTCAAAGCTGCTGTTTTGCTGATTCTACAATGTTATCTGCCATTTTACTGTTCATTCCACAACATTATGTAAGTAAGTAAGAGAATTATATAGCGCCAAAGTCTCGGAAGAGATTATGGTAGGGTTCTGCTCCTAGATTAGGTCTGTTTGCCTGCGTTGAAACGAAACTTCCTGCTGGCAAGCATCATCTTTTTAACTTGTTGAAATACGAAGCCTGCCTTGTGGCAATCTTGAGCCTGTTAGCATCCCGGGGCCACATTCTCGAAACTTCTTAGGAAAATCTTAGGAAGATTTCTTAATTTAGGAATATCCTATGAAAATATTTACCAAAGAACTAATCTCAAATTAGGAAATAATAAAGCAATAATAATTGTAACTAATGCTTTTATTTTTGCGTCATGTTGGACGTTATTACGTGACGTTGTTGTTAAATCGTAAATTAGTAAGTTGAGCGAAATTAAATTATGTCTGGTTAGTGTTTTCCCAGATATTGTCAAAGATTGTCCTAAGATGAGAAATCTTCCTAAGATTTTCCTAAGAAGTTTCGAGAATGTGGCCCTGGTTCAGCTGGTAGCCCAAAGGTTGGCAACAAAATTCTCGGTAATACTGTAACATGAAACACAAATTTTCTTACTCCGACACAAAACTATCAAATGAATGCATGACGCAGAAGTACTGATGTCTACTGTTAACTGTCGACATACGTGACTCACCCGATATTTGTGATGCAAAAGACGTGGATTCTTTTCACGAAAAAGTTGAATCAAAGATCGTGCTGCCACCTGCACGCCTGTCACACATTACAAACACCACTGAAAACTGTACTGTCAAAAAGTTAAAAAGCTTAAAAATTTGATTTAAAAAACTGCATGAGCATTAATGATAATGTCGAATCTGCCACCCACTTTTCTCTCGATGTGTGCGATACTCCGACAAGTATTCCAGCAGGTCGGCGTCCATTGCCAGCGGACAGCGTGCAGAAATTTCACGTACTGCGTTTATACTGTCAAACAATCAGATCAGCACAGCTAGAAATAAAATATACAAACTGCGTGTAATAATTATGTCTCAAGTCACATCAAAGTATCAGGCAGTCACTCAGTCAGGCAGAAGCCCATAGCAAAAAAATAAACACAAAGACACACATGCATAAATCACAAAGAAAGATTAAAAAACCGAAAACAAAGCAAAATACACAAAAGCTAAACCAACACCTACACTTTCTACCTTACTTGGTTAATATCATTGTACACAATAATATTTGGGCAAATTGAACAAATGCCTGATGAAACAGATTCAAAGAAGATCTTAACAGCTTTCCCCTTTGGAGAACTGGAGGAGACCACTGGGACGCCTTTGTACTAGGTGGATAAAGACTATCCAGCAGGACCTGAAATCCAATAACCTCTCCCTGAATGAAGCAGTTGACGTGGCACAGAATCGTCCACTCTCGGGACTGATATCTACGTTTGGTGCTGTGTAGTGGTGCATGGCAGAAATAAATGAATGACAACGAAATACGTGCATCCCATTCACACCGTAGCAGCTGTACTAACCCAACAGCCATCACTTCACTGGAGCTTCTGTCATTGACGAAATTGTTCACTATTTCCTGCAGAACTGAACTTATTATCTGAAAATACACAAAAACCGCACATTAAAATAGCACTACAGTGGCTTTGCTTGTGTTTGGAAATACCTAACAACACAAAAGATTGATTATATTATATGACATTTATCACGGGAAACTTCTTTATCAAAATTTCCTTTTTATGCAGTACAACTGTAATGCATTTGACCTGTGAAAACCCGTTGCAGAAATCATAAACGTTTACTTCAGAAACTCTGCTTAGTCTCGAGTAACTGTGAAAAATTAAAATGGAAACTAAAAGTAGTTAGTAAACCACAAAAGACGATACGCTGCTCACCTACAGACTCGGACTTTTTATGAACGCGACTGTTCTTGTTTAAACCTTCTGTGATATTTCTCTGACTGCACTGGCTATCAAATTCCATAAGTTATTGGACAGCTCATAAAATCTTAATTACAATTTAACTCTATGCCTCAGAAATGGTTTGTAAATAAACATTTTTCAATCGCCAATATGCGACTATATAGCACACCAGTTTATGCAACGGCAGCGTCTGACTAACAATGCTGTCAATCATGGCCAACAGTACTGAACGCACAACAGTTCACATGCTGGCTGATGCCAACGTGTTAAATATCTTGTGGACACCGATATTGTTGAATAATCATAAGAACTGAGAAAACAGTGACGGCGGCGACAGTAGTCAAGAAATTAAGTCATACATCTGTGTCATGCTGTCAACTATCACTTGACCACGTCGTGTCCTGTATCATCAACATCGTCAATACGTTCAAAATGGCCAGTACATAATTAGAACCAGAAAATTAATCTGGATCATTGACAGCCAGTCAGCAGCAGCTCTGCACATTAGAAATATTGTACGCATGATTTTATGGAAATTTTGCATTTCATATCATAGTAAGTAAGTAAAAGGTAGGTTTAGATATCACATCTCGTTACTACTCACGCTAGTAATGGCTGAATTGTTTTCAAAAATCGTTTAAAGCCAACAAAACTGTCAGAATTTCTAAGTTCATATGGCAACAAGTTCCAGACTGTCAGGCCAGCATAATAAAAAGCCCGACAGCCATATGTGCTATATTGTCTATCACACAAGAAAATGGTTTGGGCTACAAGATGTGACACAGCAACATATATATTAGAGATGCACCGATAAGGCAATGGCCGATTATCGGCCGGCCGATAATTGGCGTCTAACAATCGGCCGATAATCGTCGGCCGATACCGATTAATACATGAACCTGACATTCTTACGTTAATACCAATGAATGTGTCATTCATACAAATATTTTACTGTATAATGCAACAGACAAACAGTGCATAACTACACAACTCTACCAGCATGTTTGCCGAGTTTGCATATATAACTATAAAATGAAAATTTGTGTCGTCCGTTCAAATAACAAATATAATTTCAGTATCCAATGCCATCATAATACATAGTAAATAACAATCGGCCGATACCGGCATAGTAATCGGCCGATTCCGATTATCGGCAAAACGGCCGATTATCGGCCGATACCGATTATCGGTGCATACCTAATATATATCTCACAAACACACGAACTTAACGCAGGAAAACTTCACATTAGAATGTCGAGATGATGTCGTGAACATCAGAATGACTTACGTCTGGCGGTACTAACTCATGGCTGGCCTGTGCGAGGAACAGCAGGTACTTTGTAACGTCTGCAGCAGACCATACAACTGTAACGTCATCAACTAATACATACCGAACATCTTGTGACAAAAATGCAATAACAGTTTCAACTTTTAATAATTCGGTCAAAGTTCAGAACCTCAAGAAATCAGCGTTACAGTTTCAGTCTGACTGCACAAAAACCAGTTATCAGGTTCACTTATTTCTGTAAAAAGTTTACTTAAATAGTGTAATGCGTAAGCAGTCACTATATTTATTTACAACTATAAACATCAGATAAACGCTGCTTCTTATGGATCTACATTAAAAAACACTAAATTTTAGTTTCAATTTGGAAGAAATGTGGGCAACTCTAATCATAATCAGTAAATGGAATCTCACCAACAAATACCTTCCAAGGTAACATACATCATGCATCATCTTTATTCGCGAAAGGCCGAGCCATTTCGTGTTAACATAGAAATGCAGTCATTTATCCATTTTGCAAATATTATGATACTCCTTAGTAGTCTTCGTTTCATCACCTTTTTCCAAATCACCACTATTTCGTATAAGAATCCAAACAAATTCAAAAGTTTTTTGGGTGACCCCGAGCCTCCCAGATCACTAAGATATCAGTATTTCACATTCTAAAACAAGTCAACAATTGCTACAAAACAAACATAACCCGACTTCCTTATAGTTTTGGTTCTGCTCAAAGCAAAAAATTAAATCTAGGGGTTAAAACTACCGATTCTAGGTGAAACTCATCACTTGGTCGTTATCACTTCCCAAAAATTCACAAGAATGTATTCTTAACTTTTCCAGAAATCATGCTGAAAAATAAACAGAAAGAAAAATCAAATTCAACAGCTAGCTGATATAATCATTGCTTTGTAAATGTAATACAATACTCAGAACCTCAGAATGCCAACCTCGCCTGTGTGGTCCAACGAACTTCTTTGCAATGTACGGGTAGAAGTTTTCAAGATATAACTGCAAAATGAACACTGCAATATCATATTAATACTACGTATAGTAAACTATGTGATGGCAACAACTGATAGAACAACATACTCTCTCACCTAGAGCAACCCTTGAGCTACTCCCACTAAGATCTATGAGTCACTGGTGGTGTCGGTAGTCAAATAGCTCCTACACATATACAGGAGAAGATCCAAGCCACTGAATATGGAACTGATGATGTTAAACAAGTCACCCAGTGCCCCAGGACTGCCATCAGGAAACTGAACTAAGGCTGGACTGATTGTTTATCGGCTTTTTACTTCCAAATATATTTTTTTACATTACGGTTACATTTATAGTATCATTTTTTGCCCCTTGTTTCCCTCGCTATTTGTTGCTATAATTTCAGAAGAATACAGTTCAGAAGCAAATGTAAGCAGTGTGAGAATTAACCTAAAAGAACTGGGAGGGGGGTCAGATGTCGAAATGTTTGAAATTTTGCCCAGGGATTGACATTTAAAGCCAATTTTCACTCAAAAATAAGCGTCTGTAGACATGAACTGGGGGGTTCAACCCCCCAACCCCATGACCATTCTCACCCTAAATATAAGTGGACGTAATGTATTCTGCACTGCATGCAAACTCTTGTGGAAAGGTCTTCAGTCTTTTCACTGGATGCAACACATTGACATTAAATCATAATTTCGCCACATTCAGAAAGAATACTGATCCTTTGTGTCCACTTCATGAAGAACAACAGGACGCCAACCTCCACTTTTTGGAAAGATGTGGTGCTGCAGCTAACGACAGATGGAAGAATTACTTCGAAATTTCCTGTTTTTCTCAGACCACGTGAGCTAAAACATGCATACTCGACAACTGTCCTGTAGTTTACCAAAACTTCCAAGAGATTTCAATAACCACCTGGTTAAGTCAGCAATTGATGATAACACACCTGGCTCATATGGTATAGAACGTGATGCACACTACACTCTACCTGGTGAATGCCGACAAGTCGTGATATCAGGTTTGTCATCATCAACTTGACTTCGTGACGTTCGTTCTTCGTCGATGATTCAAGCTGACTGAACAGTCTTTCTGATAGTCCTACAATCATTCCACAGACCTCTATGAGCTGTGAGAAAGGCTATTTTTAGCCTCACGTAGCCAGATAGCTTGTCAGTGGTTGCTGCATTGTTAGCCATGCTGTCAGCAGTCATTCGTGCACAAATGACGTTAACATCTGACGCTTCTAGCCATCAGCCAGACACGAAAACTACACTTTGTTTGAAAAATTAACCTCCATTATCGTCTCTCTCCTTGTCCATATCAATAATTTAATCTTCTCCATAGCTGCCCGTCGTCATTCCATTTTAGGCCACATCCGTCGCCTGTCGGACAGCACATCAGCATACAAGGTGCTGAAGCTCGTTGTGAATGCCAGGTCCGGAGACACTCCACATCACAGCTGGAATCGTTCAGCTGGCCGACCACGGACGTCATGGATTAGCCAGATCGTGCAGGACACCGGACTCACTGCTGCTGACGCATGGATTGTCGCCAACGACCGGTCAACATGGATGGCGCTATGACCCACAGCCGGTTACGCGCAGCAGCGAGGGAGTGACTGATGAATTGTAAACCTCCACATATTACTTTTTTCATTTGCAGACTCGTCAAGTCTCCCTAAACCACCTCTTTTCTGGTTCTCATTAGTCTAGCACCGCATTGAGAATCCTCAATCTCACAACAGACGCATTTCTTCACCCACTCACTCACTATACTCTACTCTACTATTAAAATAAACAACCGAGCAATAAATTTTCAACATTTGCTCAACTGATCCTCAAACTAGTCACGCAAACCCACAGCAAATAGTCATTCACAGCAGCCAGTATATAAATAGCTACACAACCGACAGCATAACTGACAACAACTGCAGACCTTGGGGATCATGGATAAGATGAATTGCAGAAAAGTTGAAACTTTCCGGCTTAAACTTTTTCTTGTGCTTCTGTGAACAAAAAACCAGTAAACGCAATCAATTAAATAATATATACGTGTAACAATACACCAAGGCCCTTCATCAGCATTCACGATCAACTGTAGCAGCGACACAGGTTTTGCTATTAAAAGGCTTGGCCAAACAACAGCTAAAATATTTTTACCACAATAGCAGTAATAAGAGTGAGTAGGCTTAACGTCCCACTCAACACATTATTGGTGATTTCAGAGACGAACTTCCCATCAGCCAATCTCTTGACAGGTGCAAAGCACCCAGCCTTCTCAACCAATCACTTGACTGATACCAACAAAACTACACATAACTATATCCAAGAATAACACAAAACCTAAACAACCAGACAAGAAAACTGCTGACATATGCAAAAACTAAATCAAATCAAACTAAAGCCTGTTTTAGGGGACTTTCACACCATCTGGCCGGTAACTGGACTGAGCTTATTCTACAGCTCCACATGAGGCACTCACATTTGAAACACAATGTTCCGTTGTCCACAGAGATTTCAAAAGAACTGAATCATCACACAATATCCATTGTCATCGCACATCACAAAATGTGAAATAACAGTTTAGTATCATAATTTATGGAAAACTAGGGACAAGAGTAGACCCTCTGCTCCGATCACCGAAACCTGCCTTCTGCGAAGATGCACTCGCCAGCGAATATGAGTAACCAACATCATAATGAAACTGAAACTGAAGATGGGTAAAAACAGCAAAATTTGAAACTTGATGCAATATAGACATTTCAGTGATAACGATAACTGCATGCTCATATATTATACACCGTTGTTGTAGTGCTGGAAGTAAAATAACAAACTGTATAATGGCAAATAATATGCAGAATATCCGTTTGATAAAAAAAACATATTTTGTGGAACTGCTGATAACTGTCATGTTCTAAATTTAGAATGGCAGATAAGACTACATGAGTCACTGGTGTTTGCAATCCTACTGTATGGAGCAGAGAGTCAGCAACAGCATGTAGATGTCAGAGGAAAATCATAGGAATATGTTGGAAGGACATGATCACAAATGAACATGTCAGAAGATGCACTGGGCAGGAAACAAATGCCTGAAGAAGATGTCTCTGCTGGTTGGGACCAGAACACCTTGTTCATCAACACTGAAGTGGATCTCATCCAAGTCCCAGAAGAAATGCACATGCCCACGAAAGAACTGGAAAAAGACGCTGGACAAAAACTGAAGGTGACAGGCTTGACATGGTGAGAGGCAATTTGAAACTTGATGCAAGATAGACATTTCAGTGATAACATATTAGTCAGAGGTGGTAGAAGACCGTAAAGAGTGGTGGAACCATACTGCCCGATGTACTGTTATAGCATGAGGACGTACTAACGTCTAAGGTGAGACACACAGAAGGATATGGTGGAGTAAAATAGTTAGCCAAATACAAAAACTGTCATTCAAATTACTAGTTTTCCCCCTCACTGGCAACGGATGTTCAAACTGTGAACACAAAACACATTTAAACTACAAGCAGGAAAGTTTCACAAGCCTACTTTAATCATCTGCAGCGCCCGGTCACGTCTCCGCTGACGTTTCCGCGACTTCTTACCAACGCGATGAGCAAGCAAGATTTCTTTCGATGACTTCTTTGGTGCCTGTATATCAACACAACTTGTCAGTATGCAACACAATATGTCTGTCAATATGAAGTACACAGACATGCTACAAGATACAAGAAAACCTAGCTAATGCTAAGGTAAGCATGCGACAACTGTGAGTGTATGAAAGCCCACATAGAAGAAATATAATGAGAAACATTCAGTGTTAAGTGTATGTCACAGGCTGCCCGGTAGCGCAAGCCCTGTGTTAACGGCGACACATCATTCCTATGGAAGTCCGAGACTTTTTGAGTTCCCCCCCCCCCCAGCGCTAGAGGAAAAACCCCCCAACCGATTTTCCCCCAAA
>Ga0056114_1001238_pt1 | contig 11235 bp, 6 predicted proteins | sample WorMetHERISLAND1_FD_77005 | JGI IMG/M metagenome (GOLD analysis project Ga0056114, IMG submission 77005) | Marine gutless worms symbiont microbial communities from Max Planck institute for Marine Microbiology, Germany - Olavius loisae HERON... ...
CCATAAGACAATACTGATTAGTGCAATATTCTCTGTTTGTAATTTGTTTTCTGTCCTGTATTTTTCTGCGTATACCAACGTGAATGGCACTGTATAGCCTTATTGTGCTGATGTATCGTTAAGAATCTACTCACTCACCCCCCCCCCCATTGTAAGCTGATTGGCTGTGTGTGGTGTGTTAGCGGCTGGTACATATCTGCGGTGAGGTGCGTGCAAGTCCTGCCGAGACTGATGAGGTGATGTTCCTCTGTACGCTCTGTGGCAAGTTGAAAGACGACCCGTATCTTATCAACTTTTTCATTGAGGTATGGTGATCAGTGCTTTGTCTTCTTTATCTTCCCACTTAGTGAATTGGTGCTTAGAGCAGCCTGCTGTCTAAATACACCAAGCTTGGTCCTGATTACATCTTGCAGCCATTTGTTCTTGAAAACCTTGGTTCCTTTGATTCATCTGTGTCAATTTTTTTATCTAATCTTGGCAACAATTCGTACATCAGCTAGCGAGGACAAAGAAACTTCATTCCTTTTCCAGCGCATCTCTGTTCTTATTCAACGTTTCAATTCTGTGCTTTTGCACGACTCTTTCACCAAGGACCGTCCAGACCAATAGCTTTCCAGACTGGATTTGATTTTAATTTTTTGTTTTTAACCCTCAGGATCCATAGTACCGAAAAATAATAGTAATAATATCGGACAGCATGGCTTATAGCAAGTGCAACAAAATGAAATGCATTGTGGAACAGGTTAGAACTAGCTATAAAAACACAATGCAAAAATTTCACTAACATGTAGGCTAGGTGGATACTGACTAGAGGTTTGTGAGTAAGGCCGATGAGGCATTGTTTCTCTCTACATTTGATGTATACCAATCACTTGCTTAGAACTGTACTTTGTAGCAACTGTCATGCTAGCACTGTATACAGAAATAGTACAGATACTTGCTGTCAAGAGTTGGGGCCAGAACTGATCCGCATCTGAAGTTGGTTAACAGTTACAGTAGTTAGTTAGTAGTAGTACATTTCTACAACACATTAGACATAGCCTATAGTGCTATGTGTCCCACTTCACTGTGAAAATGCAAGTTATTAGCGGCGATCTGAAACTATTGATACTCCGCGTTGGCCCCATGTAAGAATTGGTAACGAGTTGCAGGTCATTGGACCCGCAGCAGAGAACGCTTGATGACCAAACTTTCTGTGGCGATGTCATGATATGACCAGCTGACTGCAGACACTGATGGCTGACGACCTGAGGTTAGTCCATAATATGACCAGCTGACTGCAGACACTGATGGCTGATGACCTGAGGTTAGTCCAGCACTGGACTGAGCTGACTCCCAGACTTGCAATCAACCTCAGAAGCATCGACAAGATTTGGCCGGTTGAGAATTGTACCGTTTGCATTTGAGCAGTAACAACTGAGAGCCGAACCCAAGCCCTACTCATTTTGCCATAATATAAACACGTTTCTTGCAATTCAGTAAAATGCAGATTTGTGTAGTGTGGCATTCTTACACGTTCAGTGTGTTAGTTATGAGAGAATCAGAAATGTCTTAAGGTGATTCTAGCAAGAAGTTGGTGACAGAGCAGTGTATTTGAGCGAATCTGGCAGAGTGTTCCACATTTCTACTAGATGTAACGTCATAGTTGGTTATAGGTAGTGGCTATTGGACTGATCTATCCGTTGGATAGATTATCAGTGTACTGTTGTAGTCTGTCATAAAGTGACCTAGGGCTGAATGTTTAGCAGGGTGCATATGGGTGAGAGAGTCAGGGGCTTGAGCTTTGGCCCCCGAGGGCTGACATAGCCCCAGGAGGCCCCCTGTAGGCTGACATAGCCCCAGGGGCTGACATGACTCCCTTGCTTGCAATTATGTGTATGATCTTTAAAAATAGAATTAAAAATGCCACTTCCAGACTTAGTCCCTGTGTGGGGTATACCTCACCTCATTTTGGCCTCTGCACCACCCAACTCACGCTCTAACATTAACTGATGGCATGTGTAGACATCTAAAGCTGCACCTGCCAGTGTTCCTGCAGCCAAGGATGTGACGCCATCAACGCAGCGAGCGTGTCGCTTTAGTATTGTCGACTCCTTGCTTAGCTTGGTTCAGAGTGAGGTATAATTAACGGTCACTTATCATCTTTGCATCGGCGTATTTGTGACTTTTTGATGTAAGTTCATGACTGTTCTTTCTTTCTTTCTTTCTTTCTTTCTTACATACTTACTTCCTATACATGCTCGTAGAAATCAACCTTTTAATCACCTCTTTGTACTCTATCTGTGAAACATTATGATTTTTTAGTCGATATTCTTGAAGTACCGGTATAGACTTCTAAAACACCATGACGTATAAGGTGGTCGGAACTTATTCATTTTATGGAGAATTGTGGCTGATGATCAGGATTCTAATACTGTAATCAGAACAGTAAAGTGGGCCGCTGACACTGGAATTCAGTCCAAGTTCACGTGCATATTTATTTGATGAAGATGTCGATATTTGTAGGATGCTGCTGTCCCGTGTCTTAGATTGACTTGTAGTGGTAAAGCCGTAGAAGCTTAGTAACTATGACTCTCACAGGTTTAACAACTGAATGACTGTGAGGTGCAAGTTGGTAAAGAACGTGCTGTAGCTAAGTAAATGTTATCAGAATGTGGAATTGCAGGATTATCTAATCCATAATTATCCGCGAGGGCCGAAAGTCGCTGTGGTCATGTGGCTGTGAACTTTCTTGTTATTCACACTGTTATTCACACTGTGACTCCATCAGTTGACAATCATTGCTGTATGATGATATCTAGGACGCGCACGTGAGTGTGAAAGCCTGTGAAGGCCTAGTGCTGATAGCAAGCATTCCTAACGACAGCTGTGCTAAGAACATGCTGGCTCACACGGCGTTTATGGATCAGATGACCAGCCGCCTGTGCTCTCTTTATAGTGCACTGCCAAAGGTCATGGACCCAGCCGACGTGGAGTCAGTTGACGCCAAGTGGGGGTTGGTTATCATACAAGATACTTACATGCTGTTTTTAGCATGCGATAGCATATATGTGGATCACACTATGATGCTATCACCTATCTGTCCATCGCACAGATGGATCAGTCAAAAATGGGTGAAGTTAGGATTGTGCAGTTTTCACTGTATGGTAGCCCCATCCATCTAGTTGGAAAATTTATTGTACTTTGTGGCTAATTTATCCAAGACACTGCATAATCAGTTAAATCTGTTAAAATCAGTCAAGTATTGTAGAAGTTATGATAGGAAGATTTTTGTGTGTTTTTTATGCCTCACTGTGTAGTTGATTCACGTAGCTAGTGCAGTTAGTTCTCCTGCTGTGACTGTTCCATCGGTGCAGTATGGAAGTGAATGTTTTTGTCTTGTGTGATCATTTGCCATGTCGAGAGTGTAATGTCTGCTTTTGACAACAATATTAGTTAGTCCTTTAGTAGAAGTAGAGAAGTTTGGTCTAAGAAGTAACATATTGACATTGTAGGTTGGACACATCGGCTGGTCTGGAAGACCGACACGTCTTTGTCGGCAAGCGTCACCTTGTGTCGCTGTTGTCGTGGCTTGACTTCTGTGATCAGCTGATTGCTAACGCCAATCCCATCATCAGTCGGTCGCTTGCTGCTCACATCCGCCGGCGTCTGCTTGATGAGTGCATTGAACCAGAGCTCATGCAGACGTATGTGTTGTGCCTGGCTTTTCTGAGTGCCATGTTTAGGCACATTCTGGCTTTTTTCAGTGCCATCTCTAGGACCTGGCAACTGACGGGTATGGACGGCTGCAGAGCTCGCAGGGGCCATATACTAGATTGTGACAACAAAGGTTCATGAGAAGTCTTGCCAATGGGCCAGAAGGTCTAGAAGTAAACACGGCACTGAATCTCTTAGTTTGCTTTTATTAACGACCATACGCAGCCACACACTATATACTGATGTAGATATTTTACCATTAAACTACTGGATTTCTCTATTGTTTTATTAGTGTTTAATTGCATTGGCGAGAAAACACGTAGGAATGGACATAGTAAGGAAGTGAATGTTTTTGTCTTGTGTGATCACAAGCCATGTCGAAAGTGTGTGAATATCTGCTTTTGACCACATATATGTGTTATCACTTTAGTAGAAGTAGAGAAGTTTGGTCTAAGAAGTAATATACAGCTGAATGAAAGAAATCTGTTCAAGTGATGTCTAAGAGATAAATGTGCTTTTATATTAAGTCAAATTTTATGTATTTTAGTAATCAAATTAAGCATTACTGCTTGAGTGCTGATGCTTTTTGCTTACACATTTCCTTCATGTTGTATAATATTGCTATACTAGTCATTCTTTGTTGAGTAACGTGTTTGTTGTTGAGATCTTATAACTCTGCCGAGTACCTTCCCACCAAATGAAAAACAAACAATGTCGCTTCCAAATTAATTAAATTAAATAGCTACAAAAAAATGAATAACTAACAAAATGCAAAAACATCCTGTAACTGTTTACCTTCTATTTTTCTGTTTGTGTATCTGCTGACATCAGTGCTAATAATAACAATAATAATCTGACTTATATAGTGCCAGTATGTGCTAAAAAGACTCCATGGCGGACAGGACTAGTTGCTGGGCTTAAATGTCTGACAGAAAATATGTGTCTGTAACTTAGATTTAAATACTGTTTGCTTATTATGTTATAATTATTTGTGGTCTATTAGCTGTTCGACTAAATGAACAAAAAATAACACCCTTATTTACTTACTTTATGGACATTTGTGATGTCCGTTGTAGTTCGGAGTCTGCCGCTATTACCGTCACGTCTTACCTGTGTCGTTGTGTTCGACTCGTCTCATCACCTGACCTGTTGTCAGGTGTGTCTCGTCATAGGTTGACTTGTTACTACAGCTGGTGTATTTATTATATTAGGGCTGCAGATTTTAACCATTATTTCGACGATTAATTGTTAAATATTTTTAATGATTAAAATTTTTCGATAACGATTAATCGCCGCCGCCTTTTTTCTTTAGACCCGGATAACTTGAACATGCTTGTGTGCTTGCGTGACTGGATGTCAAATTAACATAAATGTGTAACAACTTGTGATTCTGCGTGTGTTGATAATTTACACGAATAAAAGAAACAACACAATTACACAAAGCATTAGACATATTTTATTAGTTTCCGCGGCACAAGGCCCACAACACACTACAAAAATTAACTAAAATTAACTATTAATTAATCGTTAATTATTACAAAGTTAACTTTGAAATTTTTTTAATCATTACCAGCCCTGTATTATATAAATTCTTAGGTTCTCTGTGATTAATTGTGTACATGTTAGGTTGACTTACTCCTCCGAGTTGATCTAATAAAGCTGGTCTCAATGTCCGTACGTCTGTCTGTCCACAAAATGTTTTTCTGATTAAAACAGAAGTTTCTGTGTAGGTAGCTGTTGATGAGTGCTATATGTCATGCCATATGACCCGATCCAAGGTCAAGGTTACGGAGGTCCGAAAGTTTGTGAAAATGGCTGATTTCAAGTCCGTCTCGTCCGTCAGTAGCACGTAATGAGAAGACTAACGGTGAATTGTGATCCAAGACGGTATTTAAATTTTAACTCCGGAACAGATTTCTGATATTCATCCTTGTTCGGCATCACGTTACCTTCAAACTTAGGGTGTTTTTTAATATCAGGCAAGTGATTGGTTGAGATGTTTTGTATCAGTCAAGAGATTGGCTGAGAAAATCGTCTCTGAAATGACCGTAATGTGTCGAGTTGGGGGCATTAGACTCGACTCAGCTTGTAATAATGATGATGTTTTGTCACAGAATTTGTTCATTTCGTCCTGGGAGACGACACTGAGCCTGAGACAGCCGACACTCCATCAGGACAACAGCTGCGGAGGCGACTCATAGAGCGATGCGACCACATCTCAGATGAGGTATGTACTGAGGACGTGTTTACACTGATACTTGTACGAGTATGGGTAGCCCTGTACGGGTTATAGTAAACACGAGTTTGGCATGTATTGCGTGTACTATTTATTACAAGTACGAGTTACTTTGAAATACGAGCAGTTTTTGTGTACAGTTCCTCTTTATCACCATGGAAACATTTTTGCTAGACCACCCTTGTTGTCGTGGTAACAAAATTGGTAAATTTCAACCGAAATCAGTGTTTAACTCAGCTTGTATTTGAGATATCACCAAGATTCTTGCACCAAATAGAGGGTTTTTTACTATAAATCCGCTCAAATCAGTTTTGACGTCAGTGCTTACGTCATTATTAAGGTACACACGTGACGTAACATTACAGGTGCCGCACCAGTCACTTTGCGAGTTCTGGTCTCTGAATGATCACATAGTTCTTTCATTGCAGAGGCGATGGTTGCCATGGCTGATAACTACTGTAATATCTCGATCATAATGTGCACAGTTTTGGCTTTAAAGCTATGGTCTGAAGTTGGAGCGTGTATTACACGTGTAAAAAATTTTCCTCAAACTTACTTACCACTCTGCCATTTTGCAAAAGAGTCAATCTGAATGGTCAGTAGCATTAGCGAGAAGACCAGACTTAATGTTGTTGCTCTATCTATAGATTATGTTACGATAACTGTATTTTCATCTTTATAAGGTACGTTTCAGTAAGCCTGTGTTCAATGCAGAAAAAAAATCACACAGATGTGATCCACAGACTTGCGCTGGGTACCTCGGCCTATTCTCGCGTGTCGACAACCTACCCGGTTGCCGATGGCTGCGTTCTGTCAGCACCAATCGCCCTGGTAGTGCCTATCAGCAGACTGTCGACTGTTGGTAGCCGAGCTTTTCCAGTCTCCAGCTCACAGACATGGAATGACCTCCCGGAAGACGTGACATCAGCAGAATCATTGACCACATTTTGTCGCCTCCTCAAGACACATCTGTTCAGGAAGTCTTTTCCTGACTACTTGCTGGACATCAACTGACTGTCTCCGGTGGACCTAGCAGTAGTTCTGCTACTTAAGCCACCTAAGAAATCTTTTCATTGATTGATTGATTGAGATGTGTGTGTATGTGGCTGCAGGTCTGTATAATGACGTGGAAGTTGTTTGAAACTCTTCTCAGCAAACAGCACCGTCACGTCGCGCACAACCTCGTACTGCGTAACCTCGCTAGCCACGCCCACGTCAGTCGGACGTCAACGCAATGTGACACGGCATCTGTATATGACGTAGCATCTGCTACGGAGACAAACTGTATCGACGGCGACAGTGTGAATACACACGACGATGAAATCACCGTCTCAAATCACGTTACAAGTGCTTCACTTTCTGCTCTGCAAACACTTCCGTGTGACAACTCAGACACTCTAGCATCAGGCGACGACGGTCTTTGTCACCCTGCTACGTCCAGTATCCACTCCCCGTTATCTCTGCCATCATTAGACGCTGTGGTCAGATCAACGGAAGATAACAATGTGTCTGGGTCGTGTGATAAAGATGGGCCATCGTCTCCATTGGCCAGAACCGATGTGATGGCTTCAATGGTTTGGGACAACTTTGATATGATTAATTCGGTTGCCGGTGGAGACACCGATGTACGCAGTCATACGGTGTCTAAATATCGGTCGACGTTCGCTGCTAATTCGTTGCCAAGCCACGCAATGTCGCCGACTTTGTCAGAATCCAATGAGGTTCCAATCCAGAGCATCATTCATGCGTAAGCGTTATTACAAACGTTTAATTAATCTTTTGACGCCCCTCTGTTGCCATATGAGTACAGCTATAAAGCATCCTCTGCCAGACCGGGTTAAGCTGTCATTTGTAATTGTTGACATCCGGGCACTCTGATGCTCAGCCCAGAGTGTCTGAGTGCTCAGATGTCAACAATTACAAATGATAGCTTAATCCAGTCTGGTACAGGATGCTTTATAGCTGTACCCATATGGCAACTCTAAGTATCAAAGGGTTAACATTTATGAAATTGTATCTGTCGAATAACCTCTCATATGTTGTATACCAATCCGGTTAGAAAGTGACGGTTTTATTAGAAAACTTTCAAATCGGCCACACACCGCCTGGCGCCTGTCACAGTCATACCATTAACGACGCTTTGATTTGTGATAGGCCTATGGTGTTGCCCAATGCCCGTGTCTGTTGACAGTTTCTCAATCGTCATTATTTGCTTTCAGTCTGCTTCCACAACATGTGCCCCATGTGGTCCTAGGAGCATAGCAGAATAAGCCCACCTCATTTCCTCGCTGAGTGTTGTTAGGAGGCAACTGACCCAGGTCCCTGTCATCTGTCATTTTAAGTTGTCTGCTGTCCATCGTGTGAAGATCATATACAACGTGAATGACACTGTAAAACCTAGAATGTGCTGATGTGTCGTTAAGAATTTACTCTCTCTCTCTCTCTCTGACCCAGGGTAGTTTTGTTGTGCTGTGTTTTGCATCGTTTCCTTTTTTGGGGTGGTGCTTAGTTTCTGTATTGTGTATATTTTTAATTTGTCTTCTGTTCTGTATTTTTATGCATACCGGTACATTAAATCAACATCTTGGACTGAAGAGGCTTGCATGATTATGGCAACAAGATGATTTTGGATCTTGTAGAAAGGACCCAGTTAGTGCCACCGTCAAAATAATATAAATGCCGGGCATTGTGGGTCAAGACCGCCATTTCTCCCATCTACTGTCTGGTTGGGCAGTGCAGACAGGCATTTATGTTTATTGATGTGTAGTTCACTGGCCATAATGCACTTATCATTACTGCATTGATGTTGTCTTTGGTTGCTATTTGATATTTAAAAATTTAACTGTAGAATTAGCAACCATTGGGTGACAAATAACCCACAACCCACATAGGTGGCAGTCTCGGTCAACTTGACCGTGTTAAATTTTGTGCCCTGTTCACTTCTTATTTTAAACACGGAGTAATAACTATGGTCCGTTGTTGCCTACAAATCAAAAATTGGACATCTTGAATATGGCATAGAACTGAACAGACTTTAGTTCGATAGAATGTTATTGTCTGTTTCACGTTACTGTGCTGTATTCATTGTGGGAAATATGCAGCAAAAAATATGCAGCATTGTCACCTTGCAGTGAGTTTGTGTTTGCAGGTGGCTGCATTTGGTGCCCGATGAAGCAAAGACATCACAGTTTGCTGGTGAGACAGGATACGACTCGTATTTACGTGATGCACGCCAACAGGTCTCTCACCTGTCTTGTCTTTTACCTGTCTGTTACCTGCCTGTCTCTCACCTCTCTGCCTCTCACCTGTCTGTCTCTCACATGCCTCTCACCTATCTGTCTCTCACTGTCTCTTGCCTGTCTGTCTGTAACTGCAGTTATTAATTTAACAAGATAAAGCACACACACACGTACACACACACACACACACGCGCGCGCGCGCGCACACGCACACACACACACACACGCGCGCACACACACACACACACACACACACACACACACTGGCTCTGGAAGTGGCTTCGGTTCTTTGGTCGTTGCTGTGACTGCGACTACTATAGCTATGATAATCAATACTTGTGTTTTGTTGCTGGAATGGCATTATTGAATGGAATAAAAATCTAGTTTTTAGTCGCAAAAAAAATGAAAATGGCTTATTTCTACGTTGCAGTTTTTGGACAGATTACTGCTTATCAGTTTGATTGAGAATGATGTGGAAATAGTTGATAGAAAAAAGCCAATTGTTGCCACAAAGGAAAAACCATTAGAAGAACTGGCTGGAGTTGAGTGTAGAGTAGAGAGGGTGTACTTGTTGCCAGCATCCAGTGATGCATGGTGATGAGGATGCAGAGGCTGAATGGATTCTGTAACATGACGAGTTGATACAACATGGAACAGATTTACCATTAATCTGACGAAGCTGTAGCCTCTGACCCTCTGCCTCCCTGCTTCACGACCAATTTAGATGAAAAAATGCAGTATTTCAGCCAAAGCAATAACAACTATAGAGATGAACTAAGTTTAAATGACATTCTGACTTAATTATACCTTTGCTGAAGGTCCTGAAGGCTGCAAATATACTATTTTTCTTTGGTCCTTTTCCTAGTATCAAAAATGGCATTGTGTCTGTTGAAGTATGGTTTTCATGTGGGGTGGAGATGTATAAGGAAGCAGGTCTTCTCCTACTCGCTGTCCATGCCAACCTTGCCGCAGCCAAGTTGAGAGAGCGCGCTTTGCGACATACTCAAGAGACTCCTATAGCCCAGGCTGCTGCCAGTTCCATCGAACCGCGCATCAGACGTCATGGGGCTGGAGGTGCGGCACGAACGTAATGGCGCGACTCAGCCACTGTCATCTTTGAACGTCTGGGACTTGATGGCTTTCCTCGGGAAAGCTTCTCCCAGGGTCAGGCTCCGTGGTGCAGTGGCGAGGGAGTGTCCTTTACTCCTGACCTTGGTACTCTCTACGGCTCCTCGGATGACCCCAACCCAGCAGCTCGGCTCTTCGCTGCGACGTCAGCATTGGCTCGTCTCCCTCCAGCAGAGGTTTAGCTCTGGACAGACGGGTCTGTTGTGCCAGGCGTCAGGGCCGGGGCCAGATTTGTCATTTATGTCAACAGTCTGTTGTACGCCTCTGAAGCCCATCTGGCTGGCCTTGAGTCTTTGGACTACCGTGCTGTGGCTGGACCTCGCTGCCCTCGTGGTTCTCAAGGATACTCACTCTTATTCTAGCATCAGAATCCTCACCGACTGCCAGTCCCTAATCACAACACTTTCCAGAGGTCCGGCCCGTCAACCTGACTCAGTCTGCATCTCGATCTGGTCTCATCTCTCTTTCATCAGTAAAACTTCCAGTATCCACATTCAGTGGATTCCATCTCATATCGGCATTCCTGGCAACACACTGGCAGATCTGGAAGCCAAGCGGAGCTCCACCCTTCGTCAGACATTAGTTCCTGCCGATCTGGCAACGACAAATCTGGAGGACGGGACAGGAGTTTCAGAGCCGCTGCAAACGCGACCCGCACTCAGCCACACATCGCACCTTCATTGGAGACACCAACCCGCAGACACACTGGAGATTTGGCTGGACCAAAAGCCAGTGCATCACTGTTGCCCAGTTGAGGACAGGCCACTGTCCGTCCGCTTCTTGCCAGATACCTTCACCATATCGGACAACAACAGTCTCCAGTGTGTCCTTACTGCGGAGGCGATGACAAGACGGCACCGCATCTTCTTCTTTGCTGTCCGTCACACGCATCGGCACGTACCTCTACCAACTACATCAACTCAACTGATCCTCGAC
>Ga0056114_1001239_pt1 | contig 11233 bp, 5 predicted proteins | sample WorMetHERISLAND1_FD_77005 | JGI IMG/M metagenome (GOLD analysis project Ga0056114, IMG submission 77005) | Marine gutless worms symbiont microbial communities from Max Planck institute for Marine Microbiology, Germany - Olavius loisae HERON... ...
CCACTGACTGACTGCATTCGACTGACTGATATTGCTCCAGCAAAGTGCCAGCGGACTCGGTATCGATCAGAATTTACAGCGGCATCGCGCGGTTTCCCTGCGACAGCATGGCTTTCTTGTTCGATATTCTGAATACCGATTACCGACTCGGGCACGTTACGTTATGTTGTTGTTTTATTGTTTTAATTTGTCTTTTATCTATGTACACAAACGTTATTTTATCTGTGCAAGATGGGTGCAGTATTTAGAGGATTGCAGGTGATTTTTTGCTGTTTTATACGCTGTCAGGGTATTTGATTTGAATTCCTATGTCTGCGCATTATTATTTTATGTAGTATATTTGCTGAATTTGTATGCGTTTCTTTTGTATCGGCACATCACACAGCGCTGCGCCACGCTGTGCCACGCCGTGTTAGAAAGGTCATAGCCTGAATACCGGCTGTTTGGTAAAAAGCGGGAGTACGGAAGTTCGGGATGCAGGAGTGACAACGGGTAATTAGTGGGAAATAAACTGCGGGAGAAAAGTGGATAACGCACAGCGGTATAACGGGTAATTTGCGGGATATAAAATGTGGGCTGTAATGACGACGACTGTCTGTCGACGTGCCCGGAACACAATCGACTTACTTTTCTTAGCACTGTAGCCTAAGTCCTTCTGTTCTTCATAATTGAACTAAATACATAAATAATGCTTGTCACGTGGTGTAAGTGACATGTTGCAGAAACATAATTTTTTGTGCTGCATAATTAGCCTAAGTAAATTAGGGACCTGCGAATCGTTGTTTTTTGTTCGAATCGAATCTCGAATCGAATCGGCCGTCCGATTCGTTTTCGAATCGAATCTTCGAATCGAATCGGCCGTATACCATGCAAGCCATAACGGACTGCAGGCGTACCGTACAGCCTGTTACAAGCCTATAATATGTTGACGACTAGCATTGTGAGTACTTGTATATTCCAATTCAGTCATAAAATGCGTCAAACAATGCTCTTGTATGCTACTTCGACTTTAGACGCAAACTTAACCACCATCAATCGTTTCCTTACGAATGACGATTGACAGCGTGGACGATTCGAAAATTTCGAATCGGACCATCAATACGAATCGAATTTCGAATTGGACGTACGATTCGAAATCGAATCGAATCACGAAGCTTCGCAGGTCCCTAAAGTAAATAACGACGTAGAATAATGTCATGATTAAAATAGTAATTTATTTACTATTTAGTTTTCCGCTTATTCAGTTGTTAATCCTAAACTGCAGACTTAGCCGGCCGTGTGCATTACAACCAGCCGTGTACGTGTTACCGACTTTTCTATACACACAGCTGGCCGTGTGTATAACATCAGTCTTACATGAACTATACAGGAATAAACTGCAGGACAGTAGTCTAGGACAATGAGTTATCTGCTTGAGTATAAAATACAGTACTTTAATTAATTAATTAATCAATTAAGTACTGCATTAATTATGATAATTTTAATATCATAATTGTATACAAGTTTTAGGTATTATAGTACATAGTATAGTGTAGCATATTGTGTCTCTAAGGCAAACTCCCGCACTCCAGCGTTATATTCATTGCAAAAAGTTTGCACGATTTCGTCGGAACCTGGTAAAGAGTGTAGGGCTGATAACGATTAAAATAAAATTTAATAGTTAACTTTGTAATAATTAACGATTAATTAATAGTTATAGTTAATTTTTGTAGCATGTTGTGGGTCTTGTGCAGCATAAAATAAAATATGTATAATGCTTTGTGTAACTGAGTTGTTTCTTTTTTGTGTAAATTATCAACACTCAGTTTTTAGTAGGATGTCCTACTGGATATCTGTCGTAATGATATAAGCTAACAGCGTCTATGTACATGTATAATTTTCCTTACACTTAAAGTCACATGTCAGTTTCACGGGTGCACAATGTGAACTTCATCTTCCTCTATGAAATCTGTCATCTCTAATTTTTGGAGACTCAACCTCATCCAGTGTGTGATTAAGCGTTATCAAAAATTTTAATCATTAAAAATATTTAGCGATTAATCTTTGAATTAATCGTTAAAATCTGCGGCCCTAAAAGTGGGAGACGTCCCGCATAATTTCCCGCTTTTTACCCGTTAGCACTCCCACATCCCGCACTCCCGCTTTTTACCCATAGCCTCATGTCGTTGATGTTTCGTGGCTCAGTGGTCACAATGCTTGATTAGCACGTGATAGTTTTGGGCTCCATGACCCGAGTTCAACTACCGTATGCGACTAAGTTTTTTCATACTTTTAATTACTGTTAACAGAAGCGTGTATGACTGGTAACCGCACCGGACTACATCGGACCCTTACCAGACTGCATTCGTTTAGGGCTGCAGATTTTAACGATTAATTTGACGATTAATCGTTAAAAATTTTTAACGATTAAAATTTTTGATAACGATTAATCGCCGTCACCATTTTCTTACTTATTTATTACGCATGGGTTAACCATAGAAGTGTAAAAATTTATATTATACTTCTATGGGGCTCAAAATGTAAACAAAACTAAGTAAACAAAATGGCGTCAGATGTAGATTGTAAACAAAATGAAACTACGTGCAGTAAAAAACATAACCCTAAGTACAAACACAGTTACACAAAGCATTAGACATATTTTAATTTTATTATTTTACGCAGCACAAGGCCCATGACACGCTACAAAATTAACTAAAATTAACTATTAATTAATCGTTAATTATTACAAAGTTAACTATTAAAATTTTCTTTAATCGTTAAAAGCCCTACATTCGTTGTCTTCGTTCATGCTTTTGATGTGCGGAAGTATTTAGCTCGCATGTGGCGGCATTTGCCTTGAACCCCTGGTGCTTGGCTCCATCTGAATAAGCAGGAAACATCGAATACGTCCTTGCCGACTATGAAGCCAACTCACCATGAGCATCGACTGGAGTTCATTTTTGGTCTGTTGCGGATAATTAGTTCGTCATATGCCTTACAGTTTGTCGTCGAAGCGAAATAATCATTCATTTCTGGCCCAGTGCAGTCTGATGTTGTCCGGTGTGTTTTATAGTCACTCCGAACAGAAGCAGTTGGTTTATGATGTAATTTAAGATGCATTTTACGTACTTTCTCGTGTCTATCGCTGCTTATTCAGTGTAAGATATCGCTCCAGTCCGCGTTCAATGGGCAGAAAAAAATTTTGCATGCCGGCCATTGCCACCAGTTCTTGGATATAAGCCACTGCAGCAGTATTTAGCCGCGAGTTCCATTCCTGTTTAATTGTGACCTTTGCACTCAACTAGAACATAACATGTTCAGTTTATTAACAGCACTTGTCTTTTTGTCGCTTGATTACTGTGCATTTTCAACTGAATCTTATTTTGTTGTAAGGTACTTCGGATGATGGAATGTTTGGAGCTCCACTGGGGCCCTGAAAAGATTCGTGATTCGATTGGAATTTGAATCGTTTGCGCCAATTTGATTCCAGAGCGACGGCCCGATTAAAAAATATTGATCGGACGTATGCAGGCACGTCATTCCTGTGCCAGGAGACCTAAATTGGATGCCAACACGTCTCAAGTTTGTCGGCTACAGCACACGTTTTCTGCACACGTTTTGCCATCTGATGCTGTCATCTTCGTTCAGCCATGGTGGACACTTATAGTTCCAAGAACTCGGACTTGGTTTGGAGATCAGTGTTTTGATAGTGCCGCTCCATGGCTTTGGAACAGTTTACCACGCAGTGCTGACATTGATTTTGAACTGGGTGAATTCAAATGCCTGGTGAAAATATACTTGTTTGGATTACTTGGCATGTGAATTCAACCCCACCTCTTCATTGCTTCAGCACCTTCACTGGTTGAGGGTCCCCGAATGCATCAAGTACCATCTGGCCATACTTGTACTTGTGTTTCACCAGCAACTTTCACTGGGCTTCACAATGCTTGTATTTGTCAAGGAGACACAGGCCGGACAAGGACATACCTTGGACAAGTGTCCCCAGTCCCCACTGTCGGATTTTGTGCCTTTGCAGTTGCCTGGAAGGCCGTTCCTGGATCCATCGTTATTGGCTGCTTTCAGGAGAAATCTTAGTTAAGACTCACCTTTCTCAGCAGTCCTGCCATTTGTAAGCAAACTGAATTAACAGATGAAGTGACTTTTTTTTTCTAATTCTGCCTAATACATGTAGTGTCAGTTCAGATCTTTTAATCAATCAGTCAAACAATTTGTAGGTGGCCTAAGTAGCGAAACTACTGCTAGGTCCACAGGAGACAGTCAGTCGATGCCCAGCAAATAATCAGGAAAAGACTTCATGAACAGGTGTGTCTTGAGGAGGCGACGAAATATGCCTTTGTGGTTAATGCTTCTGCTGATGTCAGTCTCACATCTTCCGGGAGGTAATTCCATATCTGCGGGCTAGCGACCGGAAAAGCTCGGCTACCAACAGCTTGAGCACATATTAAACCACGCGATTGTTGCTGACAGAACGCAGCGATCGTCGACTGGGTAGGTCGGCGACACGTGTGAAATGGCCGAGGTACCCCGCCGCAAGTCGGCAAGCAATACTGCTGCTTTAAAACTCTTACTGACTACATTTTGTTGTCAGTGATCCTTATGCATTGCAATGGAGACAACATGAATTGTACAACTTTACTTTTTCTACCTATATACATACAGTGTGTGCAATTGTGCATGAATCTGCAATACAGATATTAAATTATGAGGTTATATATTAAAGCTTGTATGCTATGAGTGTTCATGGGTTTTAAAATTAATGTTTTTCTGCTTTAGAACTTTGGCAAATTGGCGCTCATGTACTTTTTAATCTTTTAAAATAGTTTACATATTGGGTCACACTTGTAGAGGAAAGACTACATCTGACTGTCACTAAAGTTCGCTAACATTATAATTCAGCTGAAGCGTATCTCTTTTTGCATACCGGTACTTTATGTATTCAGTGGTTTTTGTGATTTCAGAAAGTTCGTCGACATATTCCATTGATCCACTTTCCAACTAAACTTGAACGGACAGAACAATGTATGTTGGTTCACCATGTTGCTGCTTATATCATGTTGCTTCCTTTTGCACTTGTTGAAGTGTTACTGTTTGATAGTCATTGCTGCTGATTATCTGTTTTTAGCTGTTATTGATTATTCTGTGTCAAAACTAGTTTTCATGAACCAGTGGATGATCTACGGTACTGAAAATAGCTCGTCAGTTTACTTGCTTGAACACTTTAAACGCTGGGCAACTGGTTGTTCCTAGGCTGATTAGTCATAGGCTGCACTGAATTATTTCAGTTAGCTAACAAGTAACGAAAGTTGTCAACTTGATAGTATCTACCATGATATGGGGACAGCTAGTGATGTGAACTTGTTTTAAAACAAGTTGTTATTTTTTTAAAAACATGCTTATGTTGTTTTAAAACGACAAAATAAAATGTTTTTTTTTACAAAAAAAAAGATTTTTTTCAGCACTGTTATTGTCTATTTTTATCAGGCTGTTCCTAATTTAAGCCTATTGTTAATAGGTCTACTGTCAGTGGAACATTAAATATTCATTTTATCCGATCATTTTAGTATGTCAGTGTGATTTAAACTGTTAAAAAGTCAAAATGCATTAAATCGTAATAATAATAACTCCGACAATTTCTAATGCGCCGTAACACGACCCTACTGACGTTGCAAGGGCACGGGGAGATGAATGCAGCCCACAGCACCAGGTAGCCGCCGACCTTTGGACAGCCCGCCTTTAGGCTGGAGGTTACCTCCACTCACCAAAACAGTTATTATTACTCAGCCCGAAAGCTGATACTCATTTTACCGTCCCGCGGAAGGTAGAAGGCTGAGTCGACCTAGGTGGCTGGCTAGACACCAAGATGGTGTACCCGCCGGAAGACGGTCACCCATCCAAGTACTAACCGGGTCCGGCGTAGAGTAACTACGTTGATTGAGACCAACGCGCTACCACTAAGCCACCCAACGACAGTAATGACCACCAAAAAACTAAAATCACCGACAAAAAATAATGTTTAAAACAAAAAACGGCACAAAAATGTGTTTCTAAACATCACTACCATCACAATTATGGGGGTACCGCGGCGGCAGCCCCACCGCTGTTCGGGCCTAGCGAGTAGCAACCCTGCCCTCTGTGGGAGCCATCCCCTAGTCACCCCATATTATTGTAGACTAGGGGACTTGCTGCACGCTTATTTTGTGTATATCGTTTTGTGTGTGCATTATTGTCTACGTATATCTGTATTTAGTTGTTTTCTTTGTTTTCTTTCTCTTTTGTAGCATCTCCTTCAGTACTTTGATACTGTTGGTTGGGTCTTTTGACCTGTAAAAACCGTCTCCCATATAACCTATACTGTGTTGGTGGGGACGTTAAACACTGCTCACTCACTCACGATCACAATTATCTTTCCATCATGAGGTCATCACTACTGGTTGATGTTTACAGGTCTACTGTGCTGGCATTGTTGTTGTTGGCTGGTGAATGAACGAATGAATTAGTTAGTTGAGAGATTTTATTTTACATTTCTGTGTATGTCTGTAGTTGCTGTCCAGCTTGACAAGCCAGTAATGAAAGTAGGACTGTCTGGCGGATCACCATTGACGTCTCCTTCGCCTCAACAGTTCGTTGCGGACCAATCTGCATCTCAGTCGGGATTTGCCAAGAGCCTGCGGGAACTTCCCGCTCGTTATCGAAGAAAACCGCTCGACGACGTGGAAATCGAATACATACAAGTAAGTCATTTAAAACTGAACTAGATCGTGAAGTTAACATTGGTGATGAAACTTCAGTTCAATGGAAGAATATAATTCTGTAAACCATATTTATGCTCTACAGCATTGACCAAGTGGAACAGCTTGCGATTGGGATAGTTAGTCTGATCCAGCCATTCCCACAACAGACTTTTCCTGGCATGCTTTCCGGTATTCAACCCCGTCTGTGTGGAACTCGTTGCTGCGTGCAGTCAACATCAGCAACTCTGTCAGTTTTCAAATCGAGACTTTTCTGTTTACCCAGGCTTTCATGGAACACTGATCTGACATGCTGCTAGTGCCTCTAAAGTTAAAGAAGCATATAGCTCTTTATAGGAAACTCACCTCAGAGCTACGGAACGTCACCTGACGGAAGGTGAATGTGCCCCGCCTAACCCCAGCCAGGCAAGCTGGTACTTGATTTACCCTACCCTGGAGGGATGGAAGGCTGAGTTGACCTAGGTGGAAGGTTACATACTGAAATGGTTTACCCGCCCACAGACTTTTCCTGTTGCTGGTGAGTATTTACCAGGCCCGTCGTGAGCAGCTACATTGATCAAGACCAATGCCGCGTTGCCGCTAACGATGCTTATGCCGCTATATGACTATGTTTGTGTATTATTATTATGCTACTCGTAAGCATAGAATGACTGGTATTTGGTACATGGATTTCAGACAGATCACAATGTGCTTGTAATTATGTTCTGCCGGCTTCATGAAGACAGTGCAGCCATGGTATACCTTCTTCATTTCTGCCATGCACCACTAGGAGTGCGTACCACGAAACATAGACATCAGTCTCCAGAGTGGATGATTCTGAGCCACGTCAATTCAGGGAGAGGTTGTTGGATTTCAGGTCTTGCTGGATAGTCTTCATCCATGTAGTACGAGGGCGTCCTGGTGGTCTCCTCCAGTTCTCCAAGCAGAAAGCTGTTAAGATCTTGGTGTCTCTTTCGTCTGGCATTCGTGTAGTGTGGCTGAACAGGGAGAAACGCTGTGCTGGTACAATAGGTATATAATATCACGTTTAGTTAAATCTTGTTAGCTGACTTGATGCACTGATGATCCACATCTGGCGGATCTAATCCATGGAGTCCAGACTCCAGACACCATTTATGATTGTCGGCACCCTGTTCACTGTATTCCTGACCTGATGGCATATACAGCCTTCCTATAGTTTCATTTATTATTATTTGTGCATATATGTTAGTCGATTTTTATCAGCCAAGTGATTGGTTGAGAATGCTGAATGTTTTGTACCAGTCAAGATATATTACTCTGCAGATCGTGTCCGAATTTACCTATAATGTTTCAAGTGAGACGTTAAAACTTAAACCCCTGTCCACTGTGACAACTGTGTTATGACCATGTCAAATGGCAGCCATAGATATAAACAAACTGTAAACATAGATTTGTATGTTTGTGTATAGAGAGGAGGACCGGAGTGAAGAGGACTCGCTAGTTGATTGTTGACATTGTCCCGTAGTCCAATTGTGAACGACTGATTGTGTATTTATTCCACCAGTGTCTGTAGACGTTGATGTGTTGTCGTCTTAGGAAATTGTTTTCTACAGCAGCGGTTTACCTATCTTCTGTAGACACAGCAAACTACAGCTCGTTATATACTTGTTATTAGGCTCTGAGATGATAGTCCGGGATTTTCCTGTGTTTTGTAGGACTGTGTTGGTGCATAGAAGTTGCCCATCTAGGAGGCATATTTACAAAACTGTTTACATGCCAGTTAGTTTCTTATTCCAAACCCATTTGAATGTCATTAGTTCATTTATCCTATATAGTATACATGTACCATAGGTATATCAATCACTCATTGTGTGGCTTGCTAGATGGCCAATAACCACAATGTGATAATGTTTTAATTTGTTAATTTTACGAGCGAGCACGGGAAAGTTTAGAAAATTAATAGATGATGAGGTGAACTGGGTCATGAGTTTGAAGAAGAAAAATGAATCAGTTCTTTAAACAACTCGTTATCAAGCAACATGGAATGAATGGAATTCATCTGGAAAAGATCTTTAATTCTTCTACGGTTAAAGGGTTTCCTGTAACACCTGCAGTCAGGACCAGTTTTATCTTAGAGACGTAAAGTATTGTAGTACAAATAGCGGCATTTTCTGTTAGCAAAGACAGCATGTTTGAATAGACAGCACATTGTTAGCAGATTGAAGACAAAATTTTATCATTTATGACAATGACCTAGTGAATTTTTCATCCTGTTAAGTGTGACTTCTAGCTAGAATGATTCTGCTTTGCAGTATGTTTAGACCTGTAAAAAACCGCACCCGTATAACCTATACTGTGTTGTTGGAGACGTTAAATCCTGCTCAATCTAGTGCTTCACACGTAAACAGAGCTTGCATAGGCTGCGGTCAGATGGTAAAGGTTAAATGACTACCGTCTACCTGTCAGTGTACACATCTCAGAGCTATGTCACTTGCGTTATGGGATCACACATCGTTACCTGCCACTTGACACCCCACCGAACCCCGGTCAGAAAGGCTGTTGCTCGATTGACCTAGGTGGCTGCCAGGTGGTCGAGAAGGTTTACTCGCCTCCAATGGTCGACCATCCAAGTATTAACCAGGTCTGACGTAGAGCAACTACACTGATCGAGACCAGCGCTTTACCGTTGAGCCACGCCACCACCAATGAAGAAGAAATCCATAGAAGGCAAGGCAGGGTCTGCAAGATAAATGTTGTGGGTTGGCTGCAAGGTTGCTAAACAAACACGAAATTGTATTTACTGTTATTGCCTGCATTTAGCGGTTCACAAATTCTGTTAATTGACCTTAGCGTTTCACAGTGTTTTAAGAGTTATTGTGGTGTGCCATTTCATGCCCGGCTTTTAAAATTTGTACCCCAACTAATATAGTCTAGTGCTTTGGAACCCATTAAACAGTTTTTCTCCAGGCCTCCTGCAAAAGGGCTGCAATAGTTCTTAGCCTGAATTATTGAAAACGCCGAATAGCCGTAATCTAGGCACATTGTATTGCATCTGCATCATCATTAAATCCGATCTTACAAACAACACTTTGAAATGCCAAATCAACCGTGAGTTTTACGTAATGATGAGAAGAAAACGATGTCAACCAAGCAATGTACAAGTTCATGTGAGTAAGTGTATACAGGAGCGGACGACTCCTGTTTGTAATTTAGAGAAGTGAACTGCATTGAGTCAGACTGAGGGTGTTTTATGGACCGTGCCATCAGCAGAGTTTAGAGGCGCCATTCTACATGTATCATATCCTTTTAGTAAAGGTACATTAGGCACCAGAAATCCACTACAGCAAATGCTTGGGCTATTCCATTTTTCATGGATATAAATTAATGAAGTAATGAAAATTTCATTTTCAATTATTTCAAAATATTCCAACAAAAAATACAGGTTAGTAAATCTTGAGGCCTACTACAGTTTAAGTGATCATTCATTGAAAGAAAATTTTTAAAATGGATGTAAGATACAGTAAGGAACAAAAAAAGTCAAAATTAAGTAACTATGGGAATTTTTATTTTTTGAAGAGGTGCCTGCATATAGCGTTCGTCGAATGGGGCAATGGGCGCCTATGCCATGGCACAATGGCCAGTCCAAGTCTGGAACTGCACCAGTTATTGCTCAAGATAATGACCCAGAGACTGAAGATTGAATGTTAGGGCCCAGGCTAGGCCTATATTACGCTTGTGCCAGGCAGTAATGTGAAATTGAACGGTTAAGACAAGAAACAGCGTAAGCACAAAACAAGCAGGCCTCAACAGCATGCACGAGGTTAACATTCGCTCATACTCGAAAACGTCTGCTCATAGAATTAACTCCGAATAACTCTGCACCAATTAGATAACGGCTTGGATCATTCACTGTGTCGGTGGTTGGCCCAGTGCGTCAGCGACTGGTAGTTCGATGGTGAGCACGCCGTCTTTGTAGATGGACGAAGTGACCTTGGATGGATCGACATCATTCTCAGTCGGCATCTCATAGACTCGACTAAACTCCTCACTACGCTCTTCGTCGCCTTTCTTCGACTTCTTCATCGCGTGAACCTGTCAACCAGTCAGATCATCGGCCGGCGTGTTCTTATATAACGTGTACATTATTAGTAAAATGTCGCAGTCGCAGAGCGACAGAAATGCAGTTTAGATGGCACTGATCGTTATTGATTAAACCACGATGTTAGAGTGGAACCAGGTATAATAAGTAAGTAAGTAAGTGTTCTTATAGGGCGCAGTTAACAGTGGTCACACTGCGCCGGTGACCCTATACTGCCTAAATAAAAATGCCTTAAGTGAACGCCTAAATTGTCCATATGACAGTTCGGGTTGCCGCAGCTCAGGTGGCAAATTGTTCCACAGCCGTGATGCCGCGGCAGAAAAATGTTCTGTCGCCGAAAGTGCTCTGAGTGCGACCGACGGCCAGTGTTCGAGTGTCAGCAGAGCGCAGTCGTCTGGCTCGGGCGTCGGTGACGAGCCGGCAA
>Ga0056114_1001240_pt1 | contig 11230 bp, 4 predicted proteins | sample WorMetHERISLAND1_FD_77005 | JGI IMG/M metagenome (GOLD analysis project Ga0056114, IMG submission 77005) | Marine gutless worms symbiont microbial communities from Max Planck institute for Marine Microbiology, Germany - Olavius loisae HERON... ...
TGGGCGTGGCCTACGTCACGTGACCCTACAATTATTGGCATACGATCGAAAATATCTCGAAAACTATTTCAGCTAGTGACTTCAAATTTGGTACGCAGCTTCGACTGCCGGGTTCTGCATACTGTGGTCTACTGTGGGGCAGTACGGTCGGCTATCCTAGCGACAGCTTGGCTTCTTGTTGTAACTTAGCTTCAACTTTGAGGCTTGCTGAGGTTTTACAAAAGTATCAGAAAAGTATCAAGAATCGTGATACTTTTAAAATGTATCAGTATCATTATACATTTTAGTAAATGTATCAAGTATCAGTATCGTGATACAATTCTAAACCAAGTATCAGTATCAATATCACGATACAATTTAGAAGTATCATACCCAACACTGTGTATTTCGCCAGATTACATTGTGTATAATACCCTCACTAAAAAACCGCGGTATTTCTGGCATACCGAGCTTGACACACGACATGACTCGACTGCATTATAGATCCGCCTAAAATCCGACGCGGTCCGAAATGAACGGGGCCGTAAAGGAGGCATTTCCGGGTGGTCGGGTCGGGTGAATATAATTAATCGTACGGATGGCAATTTCTGTTTGCTGCGAACGGTCGTCCTCCGAACGCGACAGGACTACATATCGAGTCCACTCGCATAGCACTGTGGATGGGCCAATCTGCCGGTGACCAGTGTCTCATCAATTAACCCTTTAAAGCCTACTGTTGCCATATGCGTACAGCTATAAAGCATCCTGTGCCAGACCGGGTTAAGCCGTCATTTGTAATTTTTGACATCCGGGCACTCTGACGCTCAGGACTGAGCGTACGTAATCAAACCGTACTGAAGGCAAAACTGCCTGCGTTTCACTATACTGACAATCGGTATAGTATACATTTATACGTACAGTTTCGGTTTCGCTATACATTTGGAAGCTTTTCCAACCAAATTGCAAACACAGGAAATTTTAATGCCAGTTGGTTCCAGAAATTTCTAAGCAATGAATGTTAAACCCAACAAAAGCCAAATTGTTGGCCTACACGACGTGGGTTAGCAGCCTGTCGGTACGTGTCTAGTCATTGTTAAATGTCAGCACAGGCGTTAATTTGCTGCTCGCAGATAACAAGTGTTATCGACCCTGTCCCTAGCAAGAGATTGTTGCATCGTGATTAACAGCGGCGCCCTCTGGCGAATGCAAGTTAAGCGTCGATGATGGCGACAGACGGACGGTCAACGTCATTGTTTAAACCCCTTCCCACGGCCCCATCACGTGAGCAGGTGCTGCGTAGTCACGAGTGTGCAGAGCGTAGTGCATCGCACTTCATGAGGCGTCTCCACTATCACCGTTACCATAACCGACACATCACCGTCATCTACTAAATATTAGAGTTTGTTTATTTCGTCTGGGGCCTATCTCCTCCGAAACGCCGTGTACAATGTACGATGGCGAAATTTTGCACGCAGGCGCGTACAGACCATGTTCAAAACATCTACTGGGTTTTATGTCTAAAGGGGTCGTCGTTACCAAAAATGACTTTTTTTTTCCAAAACTGCCTGCATGTAGGCCTACAGTTTTGCATCGGTGACGGGTCGGTCGGCTGGCTGGCTGGCTGGCTGCATGCATGCAGGGCCTTTACAGTGACCTGACAAGCGTGTCGCTATCTGATTGACCTTTGCGGGTAAGCAGCTTGTCTCACATAGTCTTGTCTGTCGTCATCGTCATTACACTTAACCCTTTAAAGCCTACTGTTGTCATATGGGTACAGCTATAAAGTATCCTGTGCCAGATGACGGCTTAACCCGGTCTGGCACAGGATGCTTTATAGCTGTACCCATATGGCAACAGTAGGCTTTAAAGGGTTAAGCCCCGTTCACATAACCGACATTTAGAGACTGGTTGATCTTATTGCGCTGCTGACGTACTCACGTACTCACTGACGCGGTCAGTATTGGGTCTTGATTGCCGCGGTGTGGTACGGAGGACAGGTGTACGACTGACTACGTCGACGTCTACACGCAGTCGCGACGGCCGTTCCAGGACCTGCTCGACGTTCCGCTACACGGTCGCTACTGCGGCGACAACGTCGACCGGCTTCCGCGTCTTCTCGTGTCCATGTACAGCGTCTTCGTGGTCGGGTTCTACACGGACCGCCACAAGACAGAACGAGGCTTCGAGGCAGAGTACACCTTCGTCGACGGTTGTGAGTAGGCCTATCACTCACTGTCACTTACACGTCGCATTATATACACCAAATCCACCGTCACAAGCAGTGTTCGGTGCGTTCTGCGTTCGGTCTCGAGACCAAGAGACCAAAAATATGTGGTCTTGGTCTCGGTCTTGGTCTTGAGATTTTGGTCTTGTCCTATCACTGGTCAGAAGTAGGCCTAGGCTATACAAAGTCCGAGTATGATATATACGCCAATACGCGTGTGCTACAATGTCAACTTGACAAAGTGCCTATTAAACAGAATACATATGACTTTTTACAGCTTCTTATTTTGCAAGAAGTCTATGATACGTCTTCGTTTTACGTGTTGTTCGCTGGGACAATACACGTCAAGGAATTAAGACACAGATGTTAATGAAATGATCGTAATGTAGTTTCAGTAGTGCACGTCCTGATTAAAACCGATTATGATGCTACACTTTTTTGTAAGGCCTGTCCAGTCAGTAAGTTCCAGTCTCTGTTTACTCTTCTTTGCTTTCTCAAAAAGTTTACTAGAGTTTTTTTTAGCTTTTAGCTGATACTAGCTGCTTTTTACCTCATAGTGTTGAGGGCCGATTTTTGACCGTGATGTGGATTGTATGATCGTCTTGTATTCGCCGGCAAGACAATCATACCCGGTTTACTGTCATGCATGCAGCTGGAGATGGATCGGTCATATTTAGCCGGACGGGTCGGCTCCTTGTCCAATCCCTGTGGTCTCGTCGTTACAGCGCATTGATAATCGATTAGCTTTGTCCATCGCCAAAGCGACTATAAACGACATTCTAAACGTTTCCTGCAGATCTCAAAAGTCACATTAGCTCAGCCCGACTGTTTATTTAAAAGAATATGCTGTTTTAGGGGCAGGCGGTAACAAACAATTGTTTTTTTTTCGGATTTATTATTAATGTAACTTACTAAATGCAACTTACTTACTTATGTCTCATTTCTAACTTACGTTACTGTGACTTCTGGTCGAAACTTCTGAGTTATGTCTATAAAAACATTCCGCTACGAAAATTTCAATTTCTGAAAAAAAGATTGACTTAGGAGCCTGAGTGTTTTATTACACAAATTTCCTACTACTATTTATGGTACGGTCGGTTACAAATTTAGTGAAATTTTTAACCTGTGTAACCTAGAATAGTCTGCTGTCAGCAATGTAGCGCACAAAAGCTCAACTATCGCTGACAAACCACACATCGCGCGGTTTCTGAACGGCAGCACCACTTCACTTGTTATCGAAAAGTGACTACTATCAAAGTCTACAGTATCTGCCTACCATGATTGTAATAACTATGTCTTTAATTGGTTACAAAGATATACAGAGGGGCCCAAATTAAACGACATCACTTTACATTTTTTGCTTGTAACAAATGAATGGGCCACTCAGGCCCACTCTGTAGGTTGGTTGCCAGAATTTAGAAATGGGTTACACGGCTCAAGCCATGTCCCCTTTGTGGGTATTTTTTCCTTGACTTTCAAAACTACACCTCGCTGCTTGTCTTATATTTGAACTGTATACAGTGCAGCTTCGTCGGCTCCAATGATATTAAGAAGTTGCCAACATCTGTAGAGAGTGGCTTTCCGAACGAGGCTTCAGAGTTTACTCGATGTCATCGGGAATCACAGAATTCGATAAAACCTATACAATTTATTATTAGCGTTCCACACGACGACTCCAAACTGCAACACTTTTGCTGCAACAAACTCCGCTAGAGCGATCCGTTCCACCGTGTATATAGGCCTATAGCATTGTTTCAGACCTACTGCATTGCACTCATGAGTTAAGCTAACAGCAATAATGGAAATCGTAAGTATTATAATATGATGATGTCTGTGTTTACAATTAAAACCCTTTAACGCCAACTGTTGCCATATGGGTACAGCTATAGAGTATCCTGTGCCAGACCGGGTTAAGCCGCCATTTGTAATTTTTGACATCCGGAGACTCTGACGTCAGTGGCCCAGGGTGCTTTACAGCTGTACCCATATGGCAACAGTGGGCGTTAAAGAGTTAAGTAGCTGCACTGGAACAGCCACTCGGAGCAGTTGTTGCAGCAACCGTCGCTGCGATCTTCGCTGCGACTGTTGCACGTGTTTGTGCGTGCTGTTCAGCAGCGTACAACGTCGGAACCCCGGCGGCGCCGAGCATCTGTGGACAGACGGTGTTCGGAGACCGACGACCCAACGGCCTGCTCATGTCACCCACATACCCCGGTGTCTACCCGGACAACCTGTTCTGCTTCTACCGTCTGCAAGGTTCGCGTGGCCAGCGAGTCAGGCTCACCTTCGTCGACCTCGACCTTTACAGCGGCGGCGATCAGTAAGTATAATACATTCTGTTACAAGATAAAATAAAATGTGACGCTTGTTCATCGTGGCAACGATGATAATAGAAACCGTTTACAAAATGTTGCTTAAACTGATGACTGTCGTGTTACTGATGCAACATGCAGAGTTGTTCAGAACAGAACAGACGATTTAATGAACAAACTTGCAGTTAAGAGCTGAATAACGATGATAGGTGCAAAGACAATAATATTGTTCGACGATTTGTTGTACGTTTTTTACTTTTGTGTTTTAGTTTTTCTTAATATTTTAATTTATGTGACGTCACGTGTGGTAGACTAAGCTTGTCAGTTTTTAGCGCCCGTTGAACAATCGTATCGTTATGGTATACGTTGCACAGTTGTCCTTTCGACTATGTGCGCATCTACGACGGTGCTTCCAACGCCAGCGAGCCGATCGGCTCTTACTGCGGTCAGTGGACAGGCGTGACTGTCTACTCGACTGGTGAGAGCATGTACATTGAGTTCGTAACGAAGAGCGGTCGTGCCGATCCGTTCCTCGTCATGCCTTCTTCCCGGTCACACGCGGCCTCTGTTACTCCCGCCGTACAGCGACGAGGCTTCAAGGCGAGCTTCGACATTACCGACCGCTTCGTCGACCTCGGTGCGTACACGCCAGCTTTTCACTTTTCAGCGATCTTTCTTCGTTTTCTGCTCGCTAAATGGAAGCTCATTTGTCTCGTATTTCCTTCCCTTTTCACTCGTTCCGACGAATGATCGCATCATCGACAATCTTCCTCCGCTCTCTCCTGCCGTCGTTTCCTCCGGTAATTCTATCCAATCTATGACTAACGTTCTATGTCGACATCTTTGCATATCTCTATTTTACAAACCGCAGCTTTCAGCATTGGATTTTCAATGTATTTTTGAATAAAACAAAATCGTTATTGTTAGTATGACATGTCGAATAAGTGTAGTTCACAGCTGCTGATGTCATCAGTTTCTAATTGTAAATTTGGCCTTCTAGGCCTATGTGTTTATTTACGGATTATGATAAGTCGAACCGCAATGCTTCGTGTTTGGTAGTTTAGCCGACGCAGTTATGGAAACTTGGTACACGGCTGCAAAGCAAACTGATTTTACTGTGACTTTTGACAGGTTTTATTCAAGAGGGCCACCACGTTCGCGGAACAGGTTAGAGGACATTTTTATATTTGGATACGATATGATACAAGAGTTTAACGTGGACAAAAATCTGACGATGTCGTCAGCTTAGTCCACATGACGTTGATTTTGTATCTTATAACTAATTCATCCCGCATCACCAAGCAGACTATCTAGTAATTAGCGATTGTTTGTAAACCTCGTCTCCAGCTGATTTCCAGATATTGGGCGTCTAAGAGTATTGGGGTCACGAGTTTGACCTTTCAGGGTCACATGACCTCATCGATCACGTGACTATTCGATTCCCGATAGGCCATTTCCAATTGGTGGTCCTTTGGACCAAGCCTCTATCTCTAACGGTTTCCGATGAGATATTCAATTTCGAATGTAACGTAATGGTTGACATGACCACAAACGACTTCTAGACAAAGGTCGAGGTCATTTATTTTGGCACCAATCGATTTCTCGCATACGACTTCCTATAGGCTGTCACTCAATAGTAACTTTTGCTCAGGGCGCACCGTTTAGCCACAATGCATACGTCACAGACAGACAGACAGACAGACAGACGAGAGACGGGCGCAACATTGTAGCATAAGCGTGACCGTTAGTACGGTCGGCTAAGTAAGCAATCGAGCGATTGTCAACTGAGGATTCATCATCATCATCGTCATCGCATAGTAAGTGAGAGTAGTGATGGCCGTAATGTCGATCCTTGTCCGCGCTTGATTGCCCTGCGCCATAGATCAGCTGGACAGGTGTCGGAATCCTGACGGATTTGCTCCAGCCAGTTGTTGCATGGACGGCCTGATCTACGTTACCATGACTGATGAGATGGTCGACCAATTGATGCGTTAAGTGACGTGGCAGCAGAGGGCTTGGTTGGCTGGAACAAACTCCGACAGTCGAGCAGTGTGAGAAAATACCGAAAATACTGGCTGTTGTGTACCCGAAACAACGAACATTTCAGCCGACAAATTAGCGATGACTAAGATTCCTCGTAGACTGGTAGACAGAATAAGAGTGAAATACTGAAACATGTACCTAATCACAGAAAGAGACATTGCACGAGGGCTGCTTTGTACGGCGGATCAATGGCGACTGAAGGCGTAAGATGTTCGGAGAGCCAGCGAGAAAAAAATCCGTGTTAAATAAATGTTTAAAAACGTGGCAAGCCCCTGCTGATGATGTTTGCTTGCAGGATGTCGCTTGCCTCTAACATCGAACAATTTGTACAGCGCTTGTCTATATTGTCTTGAAATTTGGACACCTTGCATTTTTTGTTTGATCGGTTTTGTTCAGTTTATAGTTCAGTCGATATAAAATGTAATACTTGATAGCCTGCTATCACATGCCTTCCTTGCACTCGAAAGAAATTGTTATTTTACTTGATTTTTTTATACTAATTTTCGCGTGTTGTAAGCTATTTTTGTGCAAAAGTCGATGTTTTAATTAAAAATACACTACGTTATGATCTGTATGACCTATTGGTCGTGTCGTGTGCAATCAGGAATAAGATTGTCCAGTCAAGCCGACTGTCGTATAAAAACAAACGAACTGATCAAATGGACTTAGGCTACTGGGATTACAGCTGTTCGTCTGCATTCTATCCTGTACTTTATATTGCCGCTGTAAATAGATTGCGCAGCGTAGTAGTTTGTCCATGGTGCAATGCACATAAGGATCGTGAACGCGTGCGTCTCTTTTATTGGATTGTGCACGTGTCTTGCATAAGTTGCGTCCGTCGGTCGTCGTCACTGCGAGAGACGGCGGGGCAGAGGCCAGGCGCAACTGGTCTTCATCCGTTCAGACGGTCTTCCTGCACTCTATCCCCGGATCAAGAAACTACCGGAGTCGCATGACAGGATAGGAAATAACAAGATCCTGTGATTTGATGATTTGGGTTACGATATACGTAAACGATGCTGGCGATGTGCTTAGGCGTATCAGTGCTGTCATTGGTACACACGGACACTTCGGACCCGTGACAATGCAGATCAAGTGCATTTCGGAGCTACAATTTGTTGGACATTTCGGTACAACTTACAAGTGCCGAAGTGTCTTGGTTCCGAAGTGTCTCGAACCCTCACAAATGTCAGAAAATATCCCAGTTTCGCAATTTACTGGAAACGTCAGAACAGAAAACTCCCGTACTGATTTTCTCGTCATATTTGCCATCACCCATGTTGTCGCGTGTTCGCCAGTCGCCGCACTCTGCGACGCTAGATCCTTTTAGTGCTGGTTTCAGACGGTCAACCCGACGACATGGCTTGGAATCACGTCTTCGCTGTTGGATTACGCTACCGACGGAACTTCTTCGTTTCAAATTTCTGACAGAGACTGAGATGTCTGGCAGGTTTGTGACATTGATTACTGGGACCAATGTTTTTTTTTACATTTTGGAACACCGCCTAGAACAATGGCGGCGTGATCGGCAGCATTGATCCTCGCGTCCGGACAAACACTCTATGTCATCTTGTGTCTTGCGCACTTCAGCTGACCTTGCTCATTCCTGCTCGCTCGCAAGATATTTCATGCGGTCCTTACCTTGCCCAATCATGGACGGATCCAGAACACTTTCATATCGATCACAGGAACACGTTGTTAATATGAATCATCAAATGTTTGACTTCATTTACAGCCCTTGATCGTTACTACTGCAGACGACGACAGGAATTTCGTTTACAACCGCGATTATTGGTGAAATTTAAAATCAACACAGAATGCCCCGAGCGGTCTGACATACGACATCCGAAATCCATCCATATTGTCTGCTTATGTCTGCCGCTTACTCCACATACTCCGCATGTGTCACTCATGACGGCGGTTGACGCCATGAGTTAACCCTTTAATGCCCACTGTTGCCATACAGGTACAGCTATAAAGCATCCCGTGCCAGACCTGGTTAAGCCGTCATTTGTAATTTTTGACATCCGGGCACTCTGACGCTCAGGGCTGAGCGTCAGAGTGCCCGGATGTCGAAATTTACAAATGACGGCTTAATCAGGTCTGGCACGGGATGCTTTATAGCTGTACCCGTATGGCAACAGTGGGCGTTAAAGGGTTAAATTTCGCAGAGCAGAGCACGGACACATTGACGATCTGTCGTACATGATGAAAACTAATCAATGACGTATAATCATAGCGATCATAAATCACCCAGATTTGTTGGCCGGCGAACGGCGACGGTAAGGAGCCATACATCGTATGCGGAAGAAATAAACGGGCGTCGGCTCGCTATTGATTCATTCGGTCGTCAATGACGTTTTATAAACGACTTTGCGACCCGCCTGGACGAGTTCCATTATGGTAGCCGGCGTGATATACATTACGCAGCTGTAGTCGCTGTATCCGCTGCTAGAGCCGATGCTGTTACGACACAACACGTGTAATTAATTAGTCAAGATAATGCTTTCTCGCGGCCGAGTATATTTCAGTTCCGAGTTCAGTTTCAGCTTCTCTGATCGCGCGTCCGCATGCGAATCTCTGCAGAGCGCCATATTGATATTGATATTGCTATGTCTGTCTGACCGTTTGACCTAAAGCTACGGAATTTAACGCGTCCGTCCGTATGATTTACAGTTTTAGTTGGTTGTTTTGTTTTTTGTTACATTTAGTCAAACTGTTAAGTTCCATTCCAGTCTGTTTGCGTGTCTGCCGCCAGAAGTACGTCGCAAAACACTAACCAGTTCAGAGGAACAGTCACTAATGACGGCTATAATCTCTCAAAGGTCCTATTATTAACCTTTCCAATTGCCCATTAGTTCTCCTCCTGTCCTTGTGTGACATCTGGTACGACGACCCATCACGGCCACATAATGAATTCTGTGGGTCTATCTCACCGTCCACTGGATATGATGGCGCCCGGGGCCCAAATTTTTGTCACTTCCACGATCTCCATGGTCAAACAGACTGAAACAGTCCAATCTGAGGCTACTACATTCAATAGAATGACCAGCTACATCCAGATGATGAATTTCGCAGGTCGATAGTTAATTTCGGATGTGAACAAACGCAGCAGAACACAGAAATCTAAACCTTTTAATGAATTTCGCATAGGCATAACATCTGGCACTGTTGTACATAGATTCACTGTGAAACATAGATTCGTATGACGCACTGTTGCTGAAAGCTTCTTATGTTCTTGAACTGACAAAAATCCGTTTACAGCTAACGCAATAGCCTTGCAAATAGATGCTGCACTCGAGATGACTTCCGACTTGTACGTTGACGCAATCATAGGCTATCAGAACATTCCTTTTGCACGCTGCCGACTTAACAACCTTAGAGTGGACAGGTTGATCAGTGCACACACGTCATTGTGCCCCAAACAGCATAATTTTCTCGTGTTATCATCAAAACGCGTGGACTTCAGGCCGGAAGTCTACCGGTCCCCTACCTGTGAGCGTATAGACTCTCGATGAAGGAACAGAAATGATATATAATAAGTATTTCAAAAGTTCATACTTCAGTTACTAGTAAATTTAGTAAGTGAAAATTATTAAGTTCAGTCGTGGATATTTGTACTTGTTTGTGCGTGCGTGAATCCACCAAACTTAGTCCGATCCTTCCACTAACTACATTTTAGTCCATAGGAAAACAGCCACCAATTTCGAAGCGCACGAACATGTATTATTTCAGTTACCGTTATAATTAGCGGAGACAACAGTGGTTGCGAGTGCGTGTATGCGCGCGAGTGGAACGTTGTGTCCGACAAAAAGACGATAGATCATTCGGCCTCCGCCGACGAATCAACTCGACATTAATTCACGTCCTCGTAGGGACAGCTCGGCACAGTAGCAGCAGTAGCAGCAGCAGCAGCAGCCTGTTGGCTGGCTGGTCCCATCAGTCGACTGTGTCCGTCTCGTCGGCGACCAAGACGCCAGCCGTTAAAAGCTGCTGCGAGTCGGGGTACATTGAGCCTCGATGTCGTCGATGTGACGGTCTAATGTCGTGTTCACACTCGCGACAAACACGTCGACGACAAATACTCCACCAGCACCTATGAGCCTTCGCCGCGATACGACAAAGATAACGGATATGTTCATTTCTTGACTTACTGGAGACTTTTGTGGACCAATTACGGCGCAGTATGAACTCTTTTAACTGCGCCGTATACAGTGTGAGTCAAAAAAATCCCCTTTACGGTTTTCTGAAATTTTTTCCCAAACGGTTGGGGATTTGTAATCAATTTCTTACACACCTATTACACGATCATTTCTACACTAGAGTACAAATTTTTATTCAAATATCTCCAACTTTGACAAAGTTATGCCATACTAAGCGCGACCACCTAGCGAAATTTTACATTTGTGAATGTGAATGTGAATGTGATTTATTTGCTCTCAACAGTCATTAAGCATCATAAAGCAGCATGCACAGTCAATGAGCTGGACAGCAAGGCAGCAATGCTGCACTTACAACTGCCCACTAACTAACTACAAAAGGAAACGGAACTAGAACTTTAACTTCTATGTTTGTTTACTCAGCAAATGACGTCATTGGTGACGTCATGCCATATCGTACATGTTTATTGACATTATAAAAGTGTTTATTTTATAGTGACTTGCCACAGACA
>Ga0056114_1001241_pt1 | contig 11230 bp, 5 predicted proteins | sample WorMetHERISLAND1_FD_77005 | JGI IMG/M metagenome (GOLD analysis project Ga0056114, IMG submission 77005) | Marine gutless worms symbiont microbial communities from Max Planck institute for Marine Microbiology, Germany - Olavius loisae HERON... ...
CTCTGCATTGGCAATTTGGGGAAATGGAATTCGGTGAAATGAAACGAAACACGTCGAATTGGAGCAATTTTGGCATGCTTTCGCGTCGCGCGGGTTTGACAGCGTCAGCTGGGCTTTCTTGTCAGATAAAATGAGGAACTGACCTGTTTGAACGCTGTGGTTATAGAGTCTACAGTGTGAGTAGTTTGTTGCAGAGGGTTCACTTCGTGTCGACGCCAGCATCTCTGTTCATCAACCTCACAGTCCACTTGGAGTCCGAGCAGAGATTAAAAATCTCAATAGTCTTCGTGCACTTGGCAAAGCTATTGGTTAGTCCCGTCACTTTATACACTGCTACTGTTTATTTCTTTCTACACTAATTTAGTAAATTTCTACACTGTCAAACGAGTTTGTTCTCACTAATTGCAGATATAATGTTTCTTGCAGAAAAATAATCATATTTTTTGTACTGGATACATGGATAAAACGTGCTGTATAACAGTAAGTGCAAGTGCACTCTGTTTTCACACTGACTAATACGAGTTACATTTTTGCTGTATGATTATCAGTGTTTTTAGAGTTTCGTTTGATCTGGTTATTTTTTTGTAGATTATGAAATTGCAAGACAAACGGATATTTTGGACGCTGGTGGTGAGGTGGTCAATGAAACTCGTGCATTTGATGTTGATACTGGGTATGGTTGTTAGATCTTGGTGTTTGCCATTTTCTTATGATGTGGTAGCATAACCAGGGCCGGATTAAGGCACAGGCCAACTAGGCCATGGCCTAGGGCCCCGCGGTTTTAGGGGCCCCGCGCTGATTGGTTAATATCCTCATGGTTAAGCATATTACAAGTACAATGTTGCTTTGGAGACTGGGGAATTTCCCATTTATATGACTACTAGAATTTTTACTTTTTACTCTTCATACATCGCTACTCGTCTCATATTAACATAACATATTTGGCCATGCCTCAGGGCAACTAGCTGTAGGCCTATCGTCAGCAGCAGCAGCCACAGCAGCATGCCTGCAGCCACTGTGGCTGCTGCTCCTCTCTGGTCTCTGCCCACTGAAGCTGATGCTGCCAGTGCCAGCCTGTCATAGTCGCTCATATTGTTGCCTGTTGAATAATAACTGCTAAATTTCTTAGTGCTCTCTCAGTGAAGACATTGATAACTTTACTGGTATATAGGCCTGTCGTCGATATAAGCCAACAGCAATAATCTCTGGTTAGTTCATTTGTAGTTGCATTACAGCAATGCAACTACAAATGAACTAACCAGAGATTTAAAAATGCATTAGAAATGCAGCTTACTCAATAGTTAAAGGTCTAGGCATGGCTTCAAGAGATCGTGACATAGGACGCTTGTATGAAAGTGGCAGCGAGAAACGGAAGAAGAAAGTGAAGGAACAAGAGAGAAAACAGCAAGATGTGGCCAGCATGCCAAAAATTACCGACTTGTTCTGTAGAACAAAGCCTCCGTCTACTCCCGTTGAAGTGAAAGTGGAACCCGCAACGTTGGTTGTGGAACCGGCCAATGTCTTGGTGGAACCGGAACCGCCACAATTACCTTCCAAATCGAATTATTCTTTGACGGATCCTGCTACATGGACATCTGTTACGGACGAACTCCGAACATCATTCATCGCAACTAAGTACAGCCAGTTGACCAACATTAGCTTCAAGAAGTCAGCGCGTCTCTACGACGATGGAAGAACAAGGTACTTGACTTCGTCGATGTTCTTCAGAAAGCTTCCCAATGGTGAGACTGTTAAGCGAACTTGGTTACTTTATTCTCAACTTTCTGGCAAAGTGTACTGCTCAGCATGCAAACTCCTTTCTGATCATGTGAATTCTTTTACACTTGGTTTTAATGACTGGAAAAATTCTTATCGCCTAGCGGAGCATGAGAATAGTGTTGCACACAGAAATTCTGTTGTTGCCTGTATCTGTCTTGGTAGAACCGAAGGTCACATCAGTTCTGATCTTGAGACTCAGTTTGAAATGCAACGCGACTATTGGAAAAATGTTCTTCGAAGGGTTGTTACAGTTGTCCAATTTCTTGCACAGAGAGGACTTGCTTTCCGTGGACAAGATGACTTTCTAGGTTCCTGTAATAATGGAAATTTTCTGGGATTAATCGAACTTCTCTCGAAGTTTGATCCATTTCTTGCCAGTCATGTTTCTCGATATGGAAATGCCGGAAGAGGTTCTGTTTCCTATTTGTCTTCCACCACATGTAATGAGTTCATTCAGTTGATGGCTAAGGAAGTTCTGTTGACTATCATCGCAGAAGTGAAAACAGCAAAGTATTTTGCAGTCATTGTGGATTCCACTCCAGACATTTCTCATGTTGACCAGTTGACTCTCATTCTACGTTACATCGATTTGTGCGGTAAACCAGTCGAGAGATTCATTAAATTCATTCCGATTTCCAGTCATAGTGGTGAGAGTTTGTCAGAAGTCATCTTGAAAACATTGTTCGATTTTGGAGTTGCTATCTCAGACTGTCGTGGTCAAAGTTATGACAACGCTAGCAATATGTCTGGTAAGTATAAAGGAGTTCAAGCCAGACTAACAGATGTCAACAAGCTGGCCGAGTTCGTTCCTTGTTCTGCTCATTCCCTGAACCTTGTTGGAACATGTGCCGCTGAATGTTGTGTATATGCTGTATCATTCTTTGGAATGGTGCAAGCAGTGTTCAATTTCTTTTCCACCTCCACACATCGCTGGGCAGTTCTTTCAGCTTGCATAGATGGTATTGTACCGAAGTCTTTGTCAACCACTCGTTGTTCTGCTCGAGCTGATGCAACTTGTGCTCTGAGAAAGAACTATTCAGGGATACGTTCAGCTCTTCAACAGTTAGCGAATGACACAGATCAGACTGCAACCACAAGGAATGACGCAAACAGCTTAAACACAAAGATGGAAACTCTCGAAATGGCTGTCCTGTGTGTAGTGTGGGACTCCATTCTTCAGCGCTTCAATGCTACCAGCGAAAAATTGCAGAAAGTGAACATTGATCTGGGAACCTGTGTTTCTCTTTACGAAAGCTTGCATGCATTCGTCAGTTCAATCCGCACTGCAGAAGCCTTCACTTCCTATGAAGACAAAGCAAAGTTGATGGTGGAAGATTCTAGTTATCGTGAAGAACACGGACGAGCAAGGAAGAAGAAACGACTATTCAATGAGGTAGATTCTGAAGTAGAGCTGTCTCCCAGGGAAAGATTCAGAACTTCAACATTTATTCCCATCTTGGATTCTTTGTTGATGGAATTAGTTCGGAGAAGAGAAGTGTATTCGAAGTTGAAGCACCGGTTTGGTTTTCTGTTCACCTTGCTGACGTCTTCTGACGCTGAACTACGTGAATCTGTGCGCATATTCCAAGCACATTTCTCAAGTGACATTGAAGAAGAAGCGTTTGAGGATGAGCTCGTTCAGTTCGTTGGCTACATTAAACAGTATCCTACAGAAGCTGTTTCACCTCTTGCTTGTTTGAGACGCATTCGAAAAGACGGAATATCTGAAGCATTTCCAAACGTTGACACTGCCTTCAGACTTTACTTGACATTGCCCGTTGCTAACACGGAAGGAGAAAGATCGTTTTCTGTGCTCAACAGAGTAAAGAATCAGCTGCGTTCAACAATTTCGCAAGACAAGCTATGTGACTTGTCTCTCTTGACCATTGAAGCAGACTTGACGAACAACATTGACTTTGAACGTATTGTTTCAGAATTTGCCAAATTGAAATCTAGGAAAAAGCAAACTACTTAGTCTCTAGAGACATATGCTGTGATTGCTGTCACATGATGACACATACTGTGTTTGTTCTAGCCTTGATGGTTCATGAGTTGAGTAATTTGTCTTTTAATTAAGTAAATATTTTAAAATAACGAGGATTGTTTATATGTACCCGTAGTCATTTTGTTTCCCTGAAGAAAAGGTTTACCTTTAACTTTATGTGTAATGGGGCCCACAAAATATTTTTGGCCTAGGGCCCCGCAAAGCCATAATCCGGCCCTGAGCATAACGATCATAGTATTGATTTGACGCTGAAGAGGTTGCATGCATCTGTCCTGCTGTCACTTGATTGGATAGATTCATTAGGTTTTCTTTGATCATTCACTGATCCACTGCTCTGTGGATGTGACAGTCACTGTAGATATAGAATTACAGGTTCAAGGCCAGAAGATCATCCAATGTACTTTCCACTTTAACCGTTTATATCTTTCTTTATACAAATATTGTTTTCATTAAAGAAAAGTAGGTTTTATTTATATAATATGTACATGTCTGTTGTCAGACAATGTATATATGACATGTTTCAAAAATTAGTGAGCCTTCTGCATTACTTTGATATAGTTCTTTCTGCATTTCGTTAGCAATTTGAAACATACATTTAACACATGATGTAAGAAGCTGTTACTAGCTTCGTCGTGTAACACAGGGAAGAAGCTAGCAGCTGCTTCTTACATCGTGTATAAGTACGAGATTCTGCTGTTGATAGTTAAGGCCGTACCATGTGTGACTGTGTTTCAGCAAGACAGTGTCGATGCGTGACAAAGAACGACTACACGACTATCGGTTTATGCCTGAGCCGAATCTGCCGCCACTGAAGCTGTACACTACAGAGACGGTTCCAGTCGATGTCTTGTCACAGCAGATAGTTAATGTCGACGAGCTGAGAGCCCAGCTGCCGGAGCTGCCCAGTGCCCAGCGAGCTCGCCTTCAGCAGACCTATGGACTGTCACTGGAACACAGCACTGTTCTAGTGGTCAGTCAGTCAACATACAACTCCAGTCGTATGCTACTGTCTGTTGTATATGGAGTTAAGCCAATGAAGGTGTAGTTTTGTACTGAGTTCAATCTGTTTATTACTTTCTGTTACTTCTCAACTCAGTCGATATTGACTCGCCTTTAGTAACATTGTGTATTATAGTGAACTTTTTCTCAGCTGCATTGTCTGTTGCTGTATTTCCTGACAAATTCTCATCATTTGATTGTTTGATGCTGCTGTTTGACAGCAGGAAATACATCGAGTGTTTGAAAAGTTGCTGTTGCTACACATTTCTGTGGCGAATGGCGGAAGTGTTTTTGTATGTATTTTAAAACTCCATCATGACATGTGGCATAATATGCACACTGTGTTAAATGACTCTGCTGGTGTTAATTGCAGAGTGAACCCGGCCTTGTTGCCAGCTATGAAGCTGTGGTCAAAGGTGGCCGTGACGCCAGGATCACAGCCATTGTTTGCATCATCGACATGTTTATGGCACTTAACAAGCGCTATGTCAGCTATCATGACAGGTAATTACCACTCTGGCTGATTTATTGACTTACCTTTATTCAGTGTATCTCTTGATTTCAAAACGTCTCTGACAGTACATGTAGAATAAGGTGAAGCATTAATGACCTGATAAAAACCAGTTATTTTTATGACTTTGCCAAAGTTTGCAGATCTGCAATTTATTTTCTTGTCATGTGTTTGTGGGTTGATGGAAAGTGCAGAAGTAGAAAATTTTGAAAGGTCAAAAAACAGCTGAAAATGTGGTACTGGAATTATCGGCCCAATATGGCACTGTGGAAAATACACAAGTGAAGAAAGTTCGTACAATCGTTTTTTTTAATGATGTGAAACTGGGTCTAATGTTATAGTTTTAATAGATTAAACTATTTTTTCGTACATTGTTTTTTGCATACTTCTAAGTAACTGCAGTCGGATATTTATCTGTTAGATGCTAGTTAATCATGGTTGATTCACAAAGTAAAAAATGCGGTCGATTTGTTGACTTTGTTCAGTCAGTTTGATGAAGTCTTCCCAGCCAGTGAACGCACATGTTGCAAATCCGTTTGATAATTACAATGAGAAGAGTTCCATGAACACTTCTGGCGGTCTAAGACTGCCGTGAAATGCCTGTTTGATGAGATACTGTACTACTGCACAAGCGTCTGTAAAACTCGCGTTATTTCATTCATAACTTTGCTAATCCATGTAATTAATTACTGACTGTGGCATGACCTCTGTGGCACTGCATGTCGTGTCTGCACAGCATGCATGCTGCCGGGACCAGCACTGTTATCGTCTGCCATTGCTACACTCTGTGGACATCGTTAATGGACAGCCACTCACATGACCACTGGCTAGCCAACAGAGCATTGTTAGAAGTGTATGCTGGCTCTGCTAGTTGTAGCCCCTGGTTAACAAACCAAGCATTAGCTAACCACAAGTTCTGTTGCGACACAGTTAACCTTTGATTAAGAAATAAACTGAGGCTATCTAGTTAACCAATAGGGATCTTATTGAAATTGGGGATCTTATTGAAACATATAAGATTCTCACTGGTAAAGAAAAGATTAAGTCGGATCAACTATTTCAGAAAGCAGCAACTACCGAATTAAGAGAACACAGTCTCAAACTGTACAAAAAGAGTTCCAGACTTGAATTAAGAAAACATTCCTTCAGCCAAAGAATTGTTGATCACTGGAATAAGTTACCGGATGATGTAGTTTCCGCAGCTACCATTTCTGCTTTCAAAAGGAGGATAGATATTTGGATGGACAGATATGGGCATTAAAAGCTGACAGCTTAACTAGCCCATTAATTGTAACTGTAACTGTATCTGATTTAACCAACGTTGGTGCAGCTGGCTCTAAACTAAATTAATTAAACCAGTATCTGAAACTGATTGTGTCATTCTGATATCGTCTGAGAAACGGTGGACTTCTGAAAAGAGATGATATTACCAAATAAATGCTGACACAAAAGAATGTATTTCATTTCTTATGAAACTGTTTGCAGTTACCACAGCGTTTGCCTGTAGGTGAAACGTTTTAATCTGTTCAGTTAGGATTCAACTATCAGACAATATTTGGAGAATATTCCCAAATTGAAATTGAATAATATTTATCAAACTTTTTTAGCACTAGGATACTGTCAACATACGGAAATATGTGTTGAAAACATTGTTAGGTATGTTACAACATGGCTGGTGCTTGTTACTGGTAGCTGGATGATGTGTGCTGCAGCCATGTCACAGCCGAGCACATTGGTGAAGTGGTTGATATGGTTGATAGCCGCATCATAGACAGAAGACGAGCCAAACAGGTTGAGATAGCCGCTATCTCTGTGTTGTAGTTTTTAACTTTGTTTTGCACTTCGTTGTGTGCTGATCTGAGAGTTAAGGACTATAATGTTGTCAACGTTTAACACGTTTGCTGTCAGGTCAAATTTTTCTTGGGTGCCATGCCTAGCTACTACTTAATTTTGTCCATATGCCTGCTGGGGTGCCAATGTATGGCTCAGGGTTATGTACTGACTCTATACTCTCTCTACTCCATTGTAAAGTCCATGCATCATATTCATTATCACTAGTACGTACCATTACACGTTAATTCGCGTCAGTGGTAGCAGAAAGTTAATATTACATTGGACTGAATGGCTCTGACATGCCCTAAGCAGCTGCAGTAGACTGATAATAGATGTTGATGGTTCTTGTTAAAGTATCTTGAGTTGTTTTCTTCTTATTTTATGACTGCTGTGACCATCGTGCACATGGTGCCAGTTTATAGCATGTTTAAAAAATCTTTTGTTGTTTTTGTTGTACAAACATGTTACATTCAATCAACCTAGTTTTTATTCATATTTTTACTTGATATTTCAGTTTTTATCGTGTGCTTTTTAAAAAAAATTTGCAGTATTTTCTATTCATTTTATGTGATGTAAACATTACATACTGACTTGCGTCGATGTGGGTCTTGATGTGAAAGGCATTCTCCCCCGACATCAGTCATCGCATGTTAGAAGAATGAATATTATCCTGTAAGATGGATGCCTAGCCACGAAGATCTTGCCCCGTGTGGGCTCGGGAGCATTATAGCATAAGCCCACTTTGTTTCCTGGCTGAGTGTCATAATCTGGGATTAAACCAGGCTGATTTTGTTTTGCTGTGTTTCGTGTTGTTTGCTTTTTCTGGGTTGTGTTCAGTTGTTGTAGTGTGCTAGTGTCTGTTCTTGATTTGTCTTCTGTCACATATTTTCTAGCGTGTACTGACGTGAATGGCACTGTATAGCCTAATTGTGCTGATGTCCCGTTAAGAAACTGCTCACTCACTCACGAAGATCTTCGCAATGATCACCCATCAGTATCGATGACCTTTAATCCAGTCTCTATGTGCACTTGTCTGTGTTTTATTATGTGACTCTATGGTAGCTCTGTCTGTCCAGCGGTGGATGCAGCTTCTCAGTAGCCGCTGTGCTTGTTATGTGTTGTGTAGAAAGAAGTTAAGTGTTGAGTTAGTTTGTTTGCGCTGTGGTCACTTATCTCATGTCTTGACTTCAGGTGTTTGAAGAGCTGCTGAACGACACCAGTAAGACGGCATGCCAGATAGTTGATGACAACGACTGGACAGTGGTGAATGACAGGGCTGTTCTTGAAGAAGTCTGTTCACGTGTGCTGGCTAACAACAAGCAGGCTGTATGTCGTTGTACATACCTGTACCTGTAATACCTGTATTGTTGTTTGTTTATAGTAAAACAGTAATGCATAGTGCTGACAGTGCCATGCATTATTGAAATCAGATAGTTACAATAATATAGTGAAGCAGAATAACTTAAAAGTTAAAACCCTCGTATTTTTCTCCCCAAAAATTTGTGATATTGTATGTGAAGTTATTTTCACAACTTACTTAAAACTCCACAAACAAGTTCCCATTGTCAGCACAGAATGCTGGTATCGATATTCATTTCATATTCTATATTTTGTTAACCCTGCAAAAAGTTGCAATGTAAAGGGCATGCAAGTATTAAAGTTTTTACTGTGATGCTACAGCAATTATCGTCCTAGATGCAGTGGCCATTACTTGATTAGTACTGCGGGCAGTTTCATTACATCTCAACATTACATGTATTATAAAAGATTGATTTGGTTAACTTAGTAGAGCTATGAATTTGACGATGTCTGATGGTAGAAGATCTTATTCTGTTATTTACTGTAGTTTTTCCAAGTTTATCCATGACATTTTGGCACTAACTTTTTGTACTTGCTGCTTCTCATTACGTTGCCGATTCCAAATTCACGGAACGTTAACAACCTGTGTATTTTGGCAGGTGGACCGATACAAACATGGAAAGACAAAATTGATGCACTTTTTCGTCAGACTTGTTCAAGACGAACTCGATGGTCGTGCACATTTCAAGACTGTCACAGAGGTCTTAGAGCAGCTTCTTTCCACTGATGACTGACAGTTTTGAGGCGGGTCTGCCAATATGTCAGGCCTGGCCAGTTGTGAAGCTGCACTGAGCCATCGTCTGTGGCTGCATGCTGTCAGTCACTTTGGTTTTGTCAAACAGCCGACCCTCTTACATGTCGGATGAAAAATTTATCTCTGAGCATGTCGGCTAATAATCCTCACGCATCTTATCTGACTGTGCTGAGGCTGAACCATGGCCAGGCCAGGAACTGGCGAGGACATATCACACAGTATAGTATTAAACATTATTGACCAACCTCAAGTTTTGAAATTTTGCAATTTTACCAAATTAATTTAACTTCCTCTACTTTCGCGTTTTGGTACGTGAGACCCTACTATCATTTATTGATCATCCGCGTTCATTTCCTTTCACTTTGCAACTGTATTTCCGCTCGGAGCTCATGAAATAAAGGCACATGAAAGTTTAAGTTTAGCATGATGTCAGTTGGAGATAAAAACAGTTTATGTATGAACTAGTACAAATTTATCTTCATGCGCTGAGTATGCAAAACTTGTGATATGTACATATATTGTTGTGATGTGTACACATATTGCTTGTGTATCTAGGTAATTATTATACGGATCAGAATATGTTGGTCTGTCGGTGTATGGTGTTGCTGCTGTATGTCCGACTGTTGCGCCGACGATCTGGTAATAGCTCGTCAAACTGCTGTGAAGTGGCTGTCGCTGTTGCTGATGACATCACTGGTGAACTCTTGTTACTATTCTCTGACGACTTTTGAACCTGCATGCAAAACACAAACAACACTATGTCATTGTTGATATATTTGTTATTGTCCCATGTTGACAAGTGTTGCTTTAAGGTGAAAAACTAGACAACACAACCTGTCGGTCATTTTGTGACGAGCTTAGAATGTTGTAAACTAACAAATTGTTTGTTGATCAGTCAGTAGATGAATCGGTTTATTCAGGGCCAACATATTACAACACTGATTCTTAGTCATCATCAATGGACCCAAAGGTCAGGTTGAAAATTGAAATTATTGGTAACATTACTGCACAAAAGCTACCATATTTAGCGCACTATCACATTGGGACAAGAAGGAAAGTTTACAGGGGACATGTAGCCCAAGGCGCAGGGCCCTAAGGGTGCATTCACATTGACACGAGTACGGGTAGCCGTATACGGGTTCCAGTAAACACGAGATCGCATGTATTCCAGTGGAGGTGGCTCACATTGACACAAGTTCTGTACGAGTACGGGTTACCTATGAATTTCATTCATACGAGCAGTTTCTGAGCAGGTTGTGTTTTTATCCAACCCGTATGATGTAAACAACGCAAAATTTGTATTAAAATAATTTATACAGGCCATTACGCATATTTTACGTCATAAATTACGTCACTGTTTAATTATTCATTGATACGGGTGCACGATTAGTAAAATTATTAACGATGTAGTGGTATATTGTAACTTTTTCCGCAAAACGTTCTCTCGATTCGATTTTCCTGGAGATTGTCGGTAGACATGCGTTGAGTTGTCCTCGTACAACTGACCATGAACGCTCACTCGTACTAGTGAAGCTTGTACGAGCCGTAAACCGAAACCCGGACTCGTGACTCGTACTCGTACTCGTATCAATGTGAATGCACCCTAAGTGTTATCACTTTGCAATCTCTGTGCCCCGTCTGTTCGAACTAAGAGTTCTCAAATTTGGCATGTCGGCGTTATTGGGCCAAATGATGAATTCTATATGGGTAGAAACCCATCTCCTCACCAGTTGAAACCCTTGACCCATGTTTGCACTATTCCATCTAAAAAAAATTCCGTAAGATGACCGAATATTACTGGGTTTCCGCCCCATTCAAAAGGGGCTACAACCTAGAGCTTATTTTTTCAAACCTGACAATAAGCTGCTAGCTTATGCTTATTCTGCAATAAGCTGCAAGCTTATTTGTTAATGAATGCCGACGGAAAAACAAAATTAGTAAAACTGTAGAAACCTTTATCAAACATTATGGTCGGATAAAAGGATCACAC
>Ga0056114_1001242_pt1 | contig 11229 bp, 7 predicted proteins | sample WorMetHERISLAND1_FD_77005 | JGI IMG/M metagenome (GOLD analysis project Ga0056114, IMG submission 77005) | Marine gutless worms symbiont microbial communities from Max Planck institute for Marine Microbiology, Germany - Olavius loisae HERON... ...
TCAACGACGTTAACACTACTTCTGCTTTCAGCAACAGTGGTGCAGCTCAGGACCGGGCTCTCTGGAGGATGTTTACGAAGCATAGCGCAACGCACTCGTAGTGGTGCACGCTCATATTGGATTTGGCTAGGGGACAGGAAAGGCTGACTAAATCCAGCGTTACACTACTTCATGTTCCATCATCCGTTGCATGTCTATCGCAGGTGCTTCCTGAACGTTCTGCAAGTCTTTGTATTATTTTAAGTTGCATATGGATTGGCATAGTTATCGACTGCAAAACTTAGAGAAAAACTTAGCCGTCTTACTTAGAGATTTACTAGCCTATTTAGGCCTATATAATGTGCACACATCCTTGTGTTCTGGCAAGCGCTGTTAACAATAAACGAATATGTTGCTGGTAAAGTAGAAGTTTCTTCTTTGTGTTTTACTATGATGTTAGAAATCTGGTTAAAATATATAGATATGCGTATGTTCACATCATATTTCTTCACAGTATAGGCCTACCAGCCACCACTGTTTCTCCAGAGATAATGTCGCCGTCGTACCTGGCCGACGACTGCCGTCTTGTCGCCGATGCTCGCGAGCGACGACTACGTTCCACAACGAGCCGAACATGCGTTGTGACGCGGACATACAGCACCTTTGGTGATAAAACATTTGCAACTGCTGGACCAGGACTATGAAACACTCTTCCATCACACCTGAAAGAGGCGGACTTATCATACAATAGATTCCGGCGGTCGCTAAAGACATTTTTGTTTGGATACTGATGGGGCCAATTGCGCCGTTTAGAAATAACCTTACATACTTACTTACCTCTAGTTTCCATTCAAGTATAAAACATAGAAATTTGTACTGCTTACTTGCCGAAGCCTTCCTCGGCTCGAGTACTGATATTGTGGTTAACGATCTCGACGTTGCGTCGCACCGAAGGATCGTAGTACCAGTAGAGGTTGTACATTCCGACCATGAACGCCAAGAAGATCGGTACAAACATCACCATAAACTTCATCACGTCCTGGACACCATCACAGATCACGACATTCTCGCTTGATACAGCGACAACAGAGCACGAACGGTCACCAATAACAGGCCTTCCAACGCTAACTGACTTTACCTATCCATAACCCTTTGACGCCCACTGTTGTCATACGGGTACACCCTGTGCCAGACGGGGTTAAGCAGTCATCTGTAATTTTTGACATCCGGGCACTCTGACGCTCAGGGCTGAGACGCTCAGGGCTGAGCGTCAGAGTGCCCGACTGACGCTCAGGGCTGAGCGTCAGAGTGCCCGAATGTCAAAAATTACAAATGACGACGGCTTAACCCCGTCTGGCGCAGGATCCTTTATAGCTGTACCCATATGGCAACAGTGGGCATGAAATGGTTAAAAATTTACGCGTGCTGTGAGAACAGTGTGATTTAGCCTATACAGCTAACATGGATGACCTTATATTGATTCTATCTGCATTGTGTTGTAGTTTGTGTTTTTAACTGCTCTCAATTTTTTGTTTTGGTCGCTACAAGTGCTCACGTCTTACTTACTAATTGTTTTATATCCTATACAATAAAAACACTTTTTCTAAAATTCCCTGATCCGCAGGGGTGTAAACCTGATGGGAAATTTGGGGGGACGATGCTTTCGGGTCCAAACTTCTTACTTGCAAAACTGGCCGTGTTGAAACATCTGACACAGTAGAAGACAAGAATAAAAATGTTTATAATTACTGGCCAGCTGAAACTAAAGCAGAATCTGCACCATATTGGGGGACATGATGTATTACCGTCCCCGTTCGACATTTTTTTTTGGGGGGGGGACGTGTTTCCCACCCTGTCCCCGGCGGGATTTACGCCCCTGCTGATCCGTCCCTGACATGATCACCCACGTCACGAATGATTCGAATGCAAACAAATAGAACACCGACGTCGAACTCACTTTAATCATTCGTTCAAGTGAGATCAGCATCGGGCCGAGATGTTCGTTGATCGCCAGCAGATGAAACAGTCGAGTGAAGTTGAGAATGTTGCCGACGGCGAACAGACCCTCACACACGTGTACCGGGTCCCACGCGTCCCAGTAATACCGATCTACAGCATATAAAATAATTAAGTAAGTAAGTAAGAGTATTTCTAAGGCGCTTATATAAAATGTCACAAAACGCCGTGGCCTAGTAGCCAAACATACACGTCTTCAGTCGTGTTTTAAAATGTTTGTAGCTGATGTCAAGTGTTCTCAGGCCACGTGGCAGACTGTTCCAAATTCGTGGGCCGACAGCGCCAAAGCTTATGTCTCCAAAAGTCCAAAGCTGTTGTGCGTACGCGGTACCGAGCACACGTTATCAGAGGAAGACCGAAGTGATCGTCAGCTGCCTTCAGAGACGAGATGGATATCATCAGCCAGGTAGGTAGGCATTTGACCGCACAATGCCTGGCGCACCAAACAGGCTTGAGTCTTGAAATATTACTAGATCAAACAAAATTGTTTTAGCGCTCGGCAGAATTACGAGTAGGGCCTACAACAGAATAAGATGAAATTGGCGGTCCAATCCGAGTCACTATTCTACGTGAGCAGTCCTAAGAGAAAAGAATAACCGTTGATTGAAATCAAATCAATCAAATATTCCTTTAATAAAAACTGACATTCCGCAAAACAATTAGCAATACAATACAATGAATGCACAAAATGCGTACAACGGATTTGTGGAACACGAGGTTTTAACTTAGAGTGGATCGCGAATCCGTATATTCTGTTATTAAACACGTCAGCCACACGTTACACATGGTCCACAGCTCACAAACCTGCATTAAGCCAGTAGAAACGATAACGAGTCAACTCGTCGGCGTTCATTAGCTTCAGCCACGTTAGCTCTGTATTAAAGTACTCCAGCGACCAATACACCTGCCACAATCAATGTTCCCTGTTAATTTACAACAGTGGACAAATCCATGGTTTTTGTCGCGCTTATGCTAGCCTACAGTGTTGTGTCTGTCTGTCTGTCGTCTGTACGGAATGTATTGTGGCTAAACGGTGCGTCCTAGAGCAAAAGTTACTATTGACAACCTACAGGAAGTCGTATATCAGAAATCGATTGGTGCCAAAATGAACGATCTTGACCTTTGCGTCACATTTGCCGTTGAATATCTCGGAAACCGTCAGATATAGAGGCTTGGTTCCAAAAGGACCACCAATAGGAAATGGCAAATGGGAATCAAATGGTATCGTGACCGATGACGTCAATGTGACCCTGAGAGGTCAAAATAGTGACCCCAATACGCTTAGAGACCATTATCTCGAAAAACAGCTGGAGATGCTATTTAGCAACAATCGCTAATTACTAGATAGTCTGCTGTGAGGCAGTACGGTCGGCTATCCCAGCGACAGCTTGGCTTCTTGTCAGAACTTAACAAGTAATACAATTCATTGGTCTCCAGTGTTGATAAGCCAAGTCGTGACTCGCGACAATCTGTTACTGCGCATAATGTTTGGAAAGATTCGTTTCATCAAGGCTTTGGCATACCACGAGATTACACGTCCTTGTTATTACGATACGATATGATACGATAGGAGAGTTTAACGTGGACTGAAAAGCTGAGTGTCGTCAACTTAAAATATCCTCCACATGTAACCAGAAACAAGACATAAAAAGAAGAAACTAAACTAACGCCTGTGCCTGGAACCATCAGAAGGAACGTCAGACCACTTACATACCTGGCCTTACGATACGATACGACAGAAGAGTTTAACGTGGACTCGAAAGCTGAGTAACAGCTTAATCTAGCACACGTAGCCAGGGGTTGTTTTTAGCTTCTGGCTACGCAAGTCATTACGTTTTCTTTCTTTGTTATATAAGGGCACAGGCGGCGCTGATCTTTATTCTGTAGGCTAGTCCCCCAGCAATTCACCAGCTTACACTACAAGGCTATGTATGTGTCAATAGATCTGTACTTTCCAGTATTCAATAGCAGTCACTCCGTTTATCCACGCCGAATAGACAATTAGTTAATCATGGGTGATACAGACGGTTTATTATATACATATCGAGATGGTAACCCCCTTCTCATATGGCTATCCGTATAATTTGAGATGGTTAACAACCGTATTTGAGAGTCCTGTAGCTTTCAGGCTGTACGTCTCACACATCACGACTATACTGCACATATTTAAACTCAAAACGTTAGAACAAAGCAACAAACGGAACAACGATACCTTTAAGTCGGCAAGGCGTCGCAGTACAAGCGACGCTGTATAGAATTTCAACATGAAGAAGTCGGTGGCGTTGTAGATGTCAACAAAGTGCTTCCTCATACCGACACGGTAGACCTGCATGCACGCCTGCCACAGCAGCCCTGTACATCATCCCATCACCATAAGTCATCACAGATCGTTCAGTCACTCATCATTCATAAAACAACTGTATGACACGGAAGCCGAGAAACGCCACTGAATATTTCACGTCGAGTTATTGAGGTCTATAAGTCGTCCGGACAAGCTATTGACCTTGCAAATAGCTTGCTTACAATTTTTAGCGCGCGACAGCATTATATAATGCTTAGCACGCTATCTGCTATCGCCCATCCATCCGTCACACGGGTGGATCAGTCAAAAACGGTTGAAGTTAGTATTATGAAATTTTCACCATACGGTAGCCAGTAGCCACATCCCCCTAGTTTTTTCCGGGTTAATTTTCATTCAGAAATTCTAACGCCCCCCCCCCCCTGAGCGGGGGCGTCAAACAAGGGAGGGGTGGGAAAACAGCTTTAAATGGAGATACGTCCAAAGTTAATATAAATGACTAATAGAAAGTTGCAAATGCGCCATCGAATGTGATTGACACCAAGATCGATGACCTTGGATGACCTTGGTCTGCTATAAGTTCGAATTCTCTCGAAATTTCGCAAGATTTTGCAGATTTGGGAGACAACAACAACAGCCCTTATTCGTTTTGTAGAAACAAAAAGCTCTGTCGTGCGTGAGAGACTACTAGTCGTACGTAACGTAAGTTCCTTCAGCCGTGGCTGATGGATTTCTTTCGGCTGGCGATGGCTTACCGTTTTTATCGGTGGCTTAACCTACGTGCGTCAGCTGGCGACGGCCTAGCAATGAATAGACTGGCGATGGCGAGAAACGGCTGTGGCTTACAGGTCTCAATTGAAAGTAAAAACCTGTTTAGTTTTGGCATTAGGTTTTTACGCTATCCCTATAGGAACCACGCCCCAAACTCAGGCAACTTACCAAGGTCAATAACGCGCCCGGACGAGTTACTAACCTCGATAACTCGATGTGAAATATTTAGTGGCAGATCCCGGCTTCCGTAGGCCTATGGCTAGTCTACAGTTTGCGAAGAACCGTTCTCAATATACCGTAAATCCGATTTTGCCTGCTGGGATAATTCCAGGCGTATTAATATTAATAATACGCTTGGAATTAACTCAGCAGGTAAAATCTGATTATCAAAAGTAATCAATTCTTATTAGTAGGCCTAATCTCCTATGACATACAGCTAATCAGTCCAAACTACTTTATCTTAGATTAAAACTGTATTACAGTAATAACAGTGATGTTGTCCTCAGCTGTTGAGGGCTGCATGCAGTCTTGGACTTTATTCTATTAGGCCTACACTATAGTTCAAGAATTCGTTTTTTTGCGTTTTTTTCAGAATCCAAAAACGCGACTTTTTTACGTTTTTTGAAATGTCATGTCAAAAAACGTAAAAACGCAGAAGGCGTTATCCAAGTTTTCACTTTTCTCCACTTTTAAATTGCTAACTGACTCTTTCGGTGTATAACAATTACACACATGTCATGTTATACATACAACATTATATTAAAATTGTTCATTTTTTGATGAAAATATAATGGCCTTGGTAATGTGCGAAGGACAACAAAACTGATTGAGGGTGGTCACTGTGGTATTCAGGACTGGGCCTATATATTATGTCATTACTTCTACATTACTTCTACATCTCCAAAATGTCGTGACTTTTTGCATTTTTTGCAGTGTTTCATAAGTTTTCTCTAACTATGGCCTACACTGTTGGCTAGGCTATAAGCTTGCATAAATAATTTTGTCTTAATTTTGCGCTACAGCCTATGTTGAACATGCTAAGTTTAAATTAAACGACTTTCTTAGTTTTGAATTTTAGCATTTTAGCATTTTTATTTTGTTTTGCTCTTAGTTATCATTAAAACTTCGCACGGCTACGGTTTTGTAAGTAAGTAAGTAAGTAAGTAAGTAGATTTATATAGCGCATAATGAGCAATACCTCTAATGCGCTGTATGCACTAGTACTCAGCAAACAAACGAGTTTTAAGTAACTGTCTGAAACTGTTCGCAGTCAACAGCGGTTCAAGCAGTTCGTCGCTCAGGCAGTTCCAGGCAGCCGGACCCGCGACAGAAAAAGCCCGACGACCCGACGATGTCAAAAATTACAAATGACGGCTTCACCCATCCTGTGCCAGACCGAGTTAAGCAGTCTCTGTAATTTTTGACATCCTGGCATTCTGACGCTCAACCCTGAACGTCAGAGTGCCCGAATGTCAAAAATTACAAATGACGGCTTAACCCGGTCTGGCACAGGATGCTTTATAGCTGTACCCATACGACAACAGTGGGCGTCAAAGTGTTAAACTGTAGAACGTGTGTGATGGTCTTTACGTGCACCTGTAATCCACAGCACAATGAGAAACTCCATGGCAGCCGGTTTGTGGTTGCGAATACACATGGCGTCGATCTGCTGCAGGCCGTCGCTGAGGTTGGCTCGCATCTGTCGATAGTGGCGGTACAGCGGCTGGACGTCCTCCACTCGCGACAAGCACAGCTTGCCCTGCTCCACGTGCCCGTGAGCCAGGATCACACACAGAAAGAACAGGTACGAGGTTGCCTGGGCAACGAATTTGACCCACGGCGTGTTAAGCAGTTTTCCCACCTATACAGAGAACACCAGCCACGCGTGTCGGATCACTCCGTAACATTGCACGAAGTCCCGGTCTTGACAAAGCCAAATCGTCGGACTGATTGATTGATTGATTGAGCAGTGTTTAACGTCTCCGCCAACACAGTATAGGTTATCTGAGAGACAGTTTTACAGGTTAAAAGACCCAACCAACAGTATCAAAGTACTGAAGGAAAAGACGCTGCAAAAGTAAAGAAAACCCAAAAAAGCAAACAACAGAAATACAACAAAACAATAAACATGCACACAAAAATCAAATGTTTGTTTAACAGAACAACTGTCAGACCGCAATATTATTGTAAACAGACACTGATAAAATACAAGACAACGAATAAAGTGAATACAGTCAATACAGTCAATAACTGTCACAAAACGACATTCAAACAATAAAATTACACTTAGTGAGATGTAACATGCGGTCGGGAAGCCGAACCCTGCAGCAGACATACTGAGAAAAGGATTTGTGGAACAAATGTGGTTTAAGCCTAGAGTGAAAGACAGAGGGAGTGAAGGTGAGAACGAAGGCAGAGAGATAGAGAGAGAGAGAGAGAGAAGTGATTCAGTGGCCGTTCCGATCCTCGTTACAAATCACTGATCACTGTTGCGCCATGCTTGTGTCGGGAATTAACTTGCTGTTTCGTTTTTCGTCGGCCTCATTTCCGGCTAGTCTTTCACTTAATTTCCCGCGTGTCTGATTACACACGCACGCACACACACACACTTTCACTCTAGGCTTAAAGCGTAGTTTCAACACAAAGCCTTTCAACACCGAGTCCTGGTTCCCATGCAGTCAGAGATGGTCATGGGTCAAAATTCCTCCTTGACCCAATCCGACCCATAGTTGCACAAAATATCAATTTGCGAAAGTGCTACGTAGGCTAATGTTTCAACAAACCAGCAACACACAGACATAAGAACACAAACTGTTCAAAAATCGCGAAGTGTTTTCTCTGTCTGTCCACAGCAGGTAACACAGCAGCCTGTAGGCCTATTCTGTTACTTGTTACAGTTACACAGTCACGTATCAACAACTTTCACCACTCACAACTCATTGAACTGAATATATATTTAGTTCAATGCCACAACTGCTCATTCGAACTACTGTAAACCGCGTTGTTTCTTGGCATTTTCGGATAACGTACCCGACCGAAGCTGACTCACCAAAAGTTAAAAATTTCGTGACCCAACCCGACCCGAACCGACCCGACCCAAACCAACCCGACCCGACCAATGGATGGATCCAACCCATGTCTATCTTTGGGTCCCTCCACCCGCCTTCACAGATCAGAGGATTTCTTCTTAATTGTTTTTTTTTCATTATCAATAGTTTTTGTTATTATTTTGTTGTGACTCAGCCAGCTATAGACTATAAGCTCTCACACGTATGTTAATTTCCAGTTCTATCGTTTATCTCTTCCCGAGTTTTTCAATTAGCTTCTTACTTACTGGGTGCAAACGGGACAAAGAGTTTATCACTGCAGCGTTTAGCCAACGAAAACCGATTTATAATTTATGCATTATTAATTTTAATCGCGTTTTAATTTGCACTACACGAGCCATGCCGGTTCTTCGTAGGGGAACGGCTCGTGCTAGCGCGTCGCAACACGCTTGCCCAATGTAGCGTAGGCCTTTTCGCTGCATTCCCTGCAAGCTGCTGCATCTGCTTCAGACAACGCCTAGTGGCGGCCTACCCTGGCGATTGCTTGCTCTCCATTGGATGCAGGACAGACCGACGTTGCGATTGACATTTGACAGACACACGATACGATAGAAGAGTTTAACGTGGACTCAAAAGCTGAGTGTCGTCAACTTAATCTAGCACACGTAGCCAAAAGTATGTAAAAATACAAAAAAACATGGCATATGACAGACGAAGAGCAGATTTAGGGACACAGAACGCCTGCTCCTGGGCGAAAACTAAAGGTAGATTATACTGGTGAAACACAGCTTCTTTGGCGACAAGTCGTAGACCAATTCCGAGCATGGTGGAGGCTGTAGCAGGGGACTAAACTCCCAGCCCTCGTCACCTTGCGCCCTGTTGGCGATTGTTTTCCTGGATTTGTTTCTGTGAATACTCGAGTGCCAGTACCAGTGAGTTGGGTGCGATGATGTATATCAGTGAGAGGACTGGGTACAGTAGAACAATGCCGGCAACCACAAACGTCTGAACGAGCTTTGAACGGCGTCGCAGCAGCTTGTCAAAGTCGCCGTCACCGTACCACAGCGACGTCAACTTCTTCTGACAGCTCGGGTGTGCCGCAAACTGTAAAGTACACCAATCAACGTCAAATGATTTCATCTGTGAAATACACCATAATGCTACTTGTGTATTTGTATAGTAAGTATGTAAGTAAATAAACCAATGTCAATCACACAGACTTCAAGAAGAATAGCTGATGAAAGAAACATCGATAGGAAAAAAACTGTACACATTACAAATCATGTAAAAGTCAATTCATCTTTGGTAACTAATGCCAATTAACAAACAAGTAAAAAACATGCAGTCCTAGGCAATACTAAATAAACATCTATTGGCAAACGTTTTCTTGAGCTGGGTGCTATTAATGTGGCTTAGTGTCAGCGTGTAATCGTATCCTCTATGCCTGAGATTCATTGAACGATCAAGTTTTCCTGGGAGCAGGTAGTGTAGACTGGATTCTGGATAAGCTATAGAACGGAAAAGGTGGGAATCATGTTTGTCTATTAAACTCTAAATATCAAAAACTGCAGTAGTCCCCGACGATAGGCCTTTCAAAACAGAACAAATGGTCAACGTTTGGTAGAATTTTATGAGTAAAACATTTCTGAGTAATAATAAACGTCAGGCGGTTTCCCTGCGACAGTTGAGCTTCCTGTTGTTCAGTTGATCAACGCGAAACGTTTTGTTTCGTGCGATAAATCAGTCTGTTCCGAAATGAAAGTTGGAAAAATGAAGCGATGACGGTGAACGGTGCTGGCTACATCAGTGAAATGAATCTTGTAATTGATTACGTGCCGACAATATGCCATGCTTCGCAGGTCGCTGCCGCATTCTAGGCTTGATCGGTCGTCCATCATTTCAATCATTTGATACACTGGTTTAATATAACCCGCTCTATTGGATTGTCTGGCTATCAAAACAATTAATCAAACGTATTATCATTATTAAATATTTATATATTAAATACCACAGGTGTTCTCTTCGAAATTCTACCGCATAAAATGTCCTTCTATTAACCTTATAATTATCACTAATGATCTCTTAACTTTATAGTCCTGCGACCAAACGGTGATTTAGGCGCTGCACAAATAGTAGCTAAGGACCGAAAACTAAGCAATCGTTTCAATTTTATCTAAAGCTCTGCCGAAGAACGTGTCTGAACGTGTCAGGCAAATAGCTGAAAAGGCTGATCATACCTTGTTTACAAGCGTCACCAATCTTACACATTGTCTACACCAGCTTCTCCCACCTACCCGCTCTACTCTGTATATGCAGCTACGTGACAGAGGACATTCGTACACACTACCAACATGTACTTCTCAACTGTATAAAAATTCATTTATAAATAGGTTCCTCTTTGAATGCATTGTTTGATTTTATGATTTTATAACTTTGTAACTGTATTGCTCTTCTGATTTATTCTTCATGTATATACACCGTGAATCCAAAAAAGGAGACACTATACTCTTGTCCATATCTTTGCTAAATATTGACCATTGTTCACAATTCTTTCACCGACGTACTCAGTTGGAACTGTGCAATAAAATTGTTAATAAAGATGCCACCTCACCTCAGATGTGTTGCTACACTACCTTGTTAAATGTTCCAACAAGACAGTGCACCGGCGCATAGGGCACGCTAGACAATCAAGCTGCTGCAACGGGAGACGCCTGCATTCATCTCACCTGATCTGTGGCCTCCGAATAGCCCAGATCTCAACCCAGTAAATTACATGATTTGTGGAGTGATGCAAGATCGCGTCTAGAAAAAGTGAAGGACGTGAACGAGTTGAGAGAGCGACTGGTTGAGGTCTGGGTCGGACTGCAACAGAACGTGATTGACGATGCCGTCGACCAGTGGCGCAGATGCCTGCGTGCCTGCGTTCGGGCTAGAGGAGGACATTTTGAGTATTTGTTGTGATTGACTGCATTAGCTACCTAGGATATGGTTCATGAAGTTCGTTGAAAATTTGTTGATTTATCGTTAAACAAGATACTTGATTCAGATTATTGCTAGTTTTTCTGTTTTTTAACATTTCACAAGGTAGTGTAGCAACACAACTGAGGTGAGGTGGGA
>Ga0056114_1001244_pt1 | contig 11227 bp, 5 predicted proteins | sample WorMetHERISLAND1_FD_77005 | JGI IMG/M metagenome (GOLD analysis project Ga0056114, IMG submission 77005) | Marine gutless worms symbiont microbial communities from Max Planck institute for Marine Microbiology, Germany - Olavius loisae HERON... ...
CCGACAGTCGTTGTAGAGGCGTGCAAAGGTCGTGAGTGGTCGTTATGAAGTCCCAGAGAGGACTGGAAAGCTCGTGCAATGACGTGAAAGGTCGTTGATGGGTCGTCAGTAGACGTCGGAAGGGCGTTAGTATGTCGTTAGGAAGTCGGCTACAATGGCCGTCCCAGACATTTCCCGACCACGCACGACTTCCGCCGACTGTGTTCTTGACTACCGAACGACCAGCAAACGACCTTTGAAGACCTCGTAACGTCCTCACACGACTAACTTTTATTCCCGATTACTCCCGACTGTTTTGAACTGTTCAAAACAGTCGGGAACACCTCGACAGAGTTCACCGACCTCTCAGCACCTTACCAGACCAGCTACCGCTTTTTCCCGACCTACCAAGGACCTTACACGACCTTTCCAGACCACCAAGGTCGGGAGAGGTCGGCCTCCAAGTCGGCTAAGTGTGACCAGCGTTTTAGTTTCATCATATGTTAGACTAGTTTTCTTGCCGGATTGTTTAGGTTTTTGAGTTGTTGTTGGTTGTCGTTATGTTTAGTATTGCTAGTATCAGCGAAGTGATTGGTTGAGAAGGCTGTCAAGAGATTGACTTGGAAGACCATCTGCGAAATGACCGATAATATGTTAAGGGGTATTTAAACCCTACTGTTAGGTCCTTTGGGTCCGTGTTAACCAGTGGTGTGGTGCCTCGAGGCACTGCCTCGCCTCCAGATACAATTTTCATGGCCTCGGTCTCGAACCCTGCTGCCTCAATCTTGGCCTCGGTCTCGACATCTAGTGTCTTTGTCACAACACTGGTGTCGATCCGGGATGGATGGCCGGGCTGAGTTGGCCTGCTTGTTGTGTCTGAGATGATGTTAATGCTGTTTGTTCAGTTGTTCCTGAGCCGTGTGGTGACGACGGACTCCGTCGATCAAAGAGAACGAGAGTCCGACCACTGGAGTGGTACCGGTGTGAACGTATCGCCTACACCTGGGACAAGTCGGGTATGATTCTTCTTTTTTATCGTGCACCACCAGGAGTGCGCAGTGCCAAACGTAGACATCAGTCTCCAGAGTGGACGATTCTGAGCCCCGTCGATTGCTAGATTCAGGGAGAGGTTATTGGATTTCAGGTCTTGCTGGATAGTCTTCGTCCATGTAGTACGAGGGTGTCCTGGTGGTCTCCTCCAGTTCTTTAAGGAGGAAGCTGTTAAGATCTTTTTGGCATCTGTTTCGTCTGGCATTCACACAATGTGGCTGAACAGGGAGAAACGCCGTGCTTGGGCAATAGCTGAAAGGTGTGGTTGCCCGGTTGTACGTCTCACCTCATCATTCTGCACGTGATGGTACCATTTGATTCTCAATAATTTTCGCAAACACCATTGATCAGAGGGAATCAATCTTGTGTGCATCTCTCTTGGTGACTGCCCAGCACTCATAGCCATAGAGGAAGATGGGTAGAATGCAAGTATTATACAGCTTCAGCTTGGTCGAGATGGAGATTATGGACTTCCAGATGTGACTTGATATGAGAGTGTAACCACTAGAATGAGTTGAGAGAGTTGAGTTGTGTGTCCTGGATACATTGTCACTGAATGATAGCAAAGTCTAATTGAGCGACAGATCTGATGACCAGATAGAGCCTGGAAAAAGACTCAATGAATATTCAGTGTAACGGAGTAATTTTGACAAGAAGCCAAGCTGTCGCTAAGATGGCCAAGCATACTGCCTCACAGCAGACTATCTAGTATTTAGCGATTGATGCTAAATAGCATCGCCAGCTGTTTTCAAGATATTGAGCCTAAGCATACTGGGGTGATGACCTTTACCTTTCTGGGTCACATGACGTTGTCAGTCACATGACCATTTGATAGGCCATTTCCTAATTGCTTCTTCAGACAGTTTTCGGTAAGACGCACCATTTAGCCACAAATTATACGTCTAAGACAGATGGCAGACAGATGGTCACAACACTGTAGCATAAGCACGACGGTCAGCTAAAAAGTCGATGAAAACGTCGTATTTTGCATATGTGACTGACTTTTTTGCCAACCCGTGGATCAGAATCATTGACCAGTCGACGAGTGGAATGGATTTGATTGATGGTACAGCTCGGTCGGTGATTTGTATCTTGGCTGACATTCTCAGAACTTCTTAGGAAAATCTTAGGAAGATTTCTTATCTTAGGAAAATCATAGGGGACTATTTAGCAAAGCAATAATCTCGCCAATTAGGAAATAATAACGCAATAATAATTGTAATCAACACTTTTTTCTTTACGTCTTGTTGCATGTTATTACATGACGTTGTTAAGTCTAATTAGTAAGTAGAGCGAAATTATGTCTGGTCAGTGTTTTCCCAGATATTGTCAGTGATTGTCCTAAGATAAGAAATCGTCCTAAGATTTCCAAAGAAGTTTCAAGAATGTGGTGTGGGCCGTTGTTCTAGAGTGAATTGTGATAAGAAGACGGTTCAGTCCAGACTAAACAAGCTTCACCCTCTGTGTCTGTGTGTGTGTGTTAGTGGGGTTTTCTGTTGCTGGCATCGAGAGTCCTCAGCCTACAGAGACGAAAGGACTGGCAACAAAGAAAGGTACAAAAAAGGCTAGATAGATCTTGCTGCTTCGGTACTAATATATACATAGATATGTACATAGATACACTGATGATAGCGTACTGATGGCTTCTGACTGACCCCGCCTGTCATGCAGGCTGCCAGATCCTATAAACCCATGCACCTGTCCCTGGCAATAGGAATTGTTTGTGTTACAATAAAATCAGTTGCCAGTTGTCCATTGATTTTTACCGACAGTCTGTTGCTGGCTTTAATAATAATTAAACGGTTGATTTTTTGTAGTGTCTAACTGCTAGGCAATAAGGCATGTTTTTGGTGCATTCGTTGGGTTCTAATTCTGTAGAGATTTCTCAGAGTCGGCCAAGTACAACAGATTCTCTATTTGTATAGTACCTGTCTCTCTCTCTCTCTCTCTCTCTCTCTCTCTCTCTCTCTCTCTCTCGCTTCTAATTAAGTACTGAATTTATAACACGGGAAAGACCTGGTAAGGGTATCAGAGGCGCGGACAGTGGACCGGCTACAAATGTCTTGTGAACATGTAAGTCTTGAGCTGAGACCTAAAACTATCAGCTGTGCGTACAAATGAGGGAAGATTGTTCCAAACGGCGGAGGAGCAGCATGAGAACCGACGAGCAGCAAGTTTTTTTATGGAAGTTTTGATCGGACATATTTGATTTTCTGTATGCATGTGGACAGACAGACCAGCTGGGAATGTTGACATCTTGTAGTTAAGTCAGTAACTCGTTATTTTATAAATTTATATAGCGCAAGAAATATTAAAACATAAGTTCAAAAATTAACCATTGAGCAAATGTATAGTGCTTGTGATAGTGTAAAATCCCTCATTTCATTGGCCTTTAAATCTTGCAGCTCGGTAACAAATTCAAATGTAACAAAGGATACTGTAATTTATATATACCTCTAATACACTGTATGTACTAGTACACTGAAAACAATCGAGTTTTAAGCAGACGTCTGAAACTGTCAGTGCTAAGCGTTCGGATCATGCAGATCATCGCTCAGTAAATTCTAGGCAGTGGATGGGTATGATCGGGTATCTTGGGTATGATCTATGTGTGTGTAGTGATGGCGCTGGTGAAGGCCGAGAAGCAACGTCTGAAGAAGTCGCGTATCCCGTCGACTCCTCGCAACCTCTCCGTTCACAAGGACATTGGCAGCGAAGACCAGTCCCAGTACAAGTGTACCAGTGCCATCCCAGTGGTCAAGGGAGATGGTGAAGAGGTCCTCATGGGTAAGTCCAGTCTGTCCAACCTTGACTATTGTAAGTAAGTAAGTAAGTAAGGGTATTTCTAAGGCTCTTACCCAGAATGGCACAAAGTGCCGTGGCCTAGTCATAACATACGAGGGGCGATCAAAAAGTTCTCGGCCTGACCTAGTTCTGTTCAGAATAAAATTAAAGTAGTATTTTCTTCTTATAGTAGCAAGGCTCAGAACACTTCATGCACAATGTGACTTTTGAGCTATAAAGATTTTGTGCATTTCAGTGTATGAACACAGCGTCTGTCAGATGGGTGTCAAGAGTGCTAACACCAACCCTGTGCACAAGTTTCTAAATAACTTCTCGAATGATACCGATGTGACCCAGCAAAAATTTATTTCACAACTTGATATTCAGGATGAAACGTGTATCCACCACTTCGATTCTGAGTCAGAACAACAAAGCATGCAATGGAACGAATGACCAAAATCGGTCAAAATTGTCATTTCATTACACTGTTTAACTCAACCGGCTATTTGCAGACGAAATGGAAAATAACGACTACCGCTAAAATGCACCAAATAATTCTAGCGCAGAAGTCATATTGTGCATGGCGTGTTCTTGATTGCCCCTCGTGTATCTCTTCAGTAGCGCTTTAAAATGTTTGTAGCTGATGTCAAGTGTCCGTAGGCCACATGGAAGGCTGTTCCAAATTCGCGGGCTCACAGCGCCAAAGCTTCTGTCTCCAAAGCTGTTGTGCGTACATGTCCAGCCTGGTGACATGGTGAGGTGAGCCTGGTGAGACTGAGGCCTGTCTTGCGTGTTCAGAAACTGGCACTTGTTGATAAAGTTGATCAGTTTATGGTAAAATTGTCCTTCGTATACGTAGAAAAAAAAACATACTTCAACTGCGTGAAGAGATGGCATCAAAGGTTGAGGTTGTAGGAGGCGAGAGAGAGACCGTGTTTGCTGTGTGGCACGCAGAGTGTATGAAAATCCAGTCGCAGTTTCACATGTTGAACGCTGACGGTCAATCGCCGTCCAAGTCTGACCCACTGGTCATGTGCAAACCTCTGAGACATCCGACGTTCGCGTCTGGACAGCTCATTATCAGACCTCTGCATACCAAACGCAACCAGTTTGTCCGCAACGACACCCTCGTATGTCAACGGCTTTCCACTTGATTTACTTGTCTGATCACTATCATTAACCCTTTAACACACACTGTTGCCATACAGGTACAGCTATAAAGCATCCTGTGCCAGACCGGGTTAAACCATCATTTGTAACTTTTGACATCCGGACACTCTGACGCTCAGGGCTGAGCGTCAGAGTGCCCGGATGTCAAAAATTACAAATGACGGCTTAACCCGTTGTGGCACAGGATGCTTTATAGCTGTATTTATTATGGCAACAGTGGGCGTCAAAGGCCCAAAGGGTTAAAATTTTGAAGCATAGATGCTGATTAAAACGTTGAGTTATTGTGAGTTATTTAGACAGGGTCATATATACGACAGTTAAGATGCAAAACAGAAGCTTGTACTGATTAGAAGGACAAATCTGACGTGGATCGTAACAGAGTTTCCTTTTACAAAAATATTGTCGAAATTTCTGTTGAGTCCGTTGTCACGTGAAACATTTATGCTAATAATGTAATAATAATAATAATAATAATAAAATTAATAACAATAATAATAACGCCAACAATTTCTAACGTGCCATAACATGATTACAAGGAGGTGGCGTGCCTGCACAATTTTGACTTAGTCAACGGAGTGCAGATGTGACTTTAGTGCCGTCTTGAACAAGCTAACTGTCTCCGGTGCTCGTATGTGCATCGGCAGTTGGTTCCAGGTCTTGGGACCCGCTTTAGCGAATGTGTAAGTGCATGACAGAGGAGGAGACGACGAGGTCGCCACGAGTGTTGTTCTAAGACTGAATTTTTATCTTCTAACTAATACTGGCTTTTTTAGCACGTTGCATGTTCTGTGGATTTTTCCCACAGTCACACCCAGGGTTCTAAACGAGACGTATGATACCGAGACGAGACCGAGACGTCAGTGCCACCAGACCGAGACGAGACGTTCAAAACAACGTCTCGAGACGTTCAAGTCGTGACTACGCAGCTGCCGGTTGTTGTGCCATTGACTTGTGACATCAATAGTTTGTAGATCTCCGCTGACTAGATTTTAACCCTTTGCTGCCCATTGTTGCCACATGGGTACAGCTATAAAGCGTCCTGTGTCAGAGTGCCCGGATATCAAAAATTACAAATGATGGCTTAACCCTGTCTGACACAGGATGCTTTATAGCTGTAGCCATATATCATAGGAGTGTACAGTCCTAACGTCTGGCTGGGGTCTGCTTCACAGCGATACTACGTGACTTTGTACATTATGTCGTCACTCCAGGTGTGTTTATATACAGGTGTTCGCCATCGTCCGCGGCAAGCTTGGAGTTACAATTCATCGTACCAAGTGTATTATGGAGTCAGGCGACATGTTCTTTGTGCCTGTCGGTCAGTCAATCCGTCTCACATTGCCTCGTTTTCATCTCTATGCTGTTATTCCTTCTCTTTGTTTTTGTACTATAGAATAGTTCATGTTTCCTGTGGGTGGACGAAGTTACTGTGGGGCTTTAGACAACCAGAACTAAGCTTGGGCATCTTGGTGGCGCAGCGGTTTGGGCGTCGGACTTTCGATCAAGCGGTCGTGTGTTCGATTTCCGGCCGGGGTGTAGTCAAGGCATCTAGCTCAACTCAGCCTGCCATCCCTCTGGGGTAGGTAAATCGAGTACTTCAGCCTTACTGGCTAGGGTCAAGGTGGGGTGTGCTCGCTTTTGCCAGGCTTTAAATTTGATGTCAAAACTTTAATCAGTAACAACAGTTGCATGCTAACGATTGCGTGACAAAAAATGGCATGTTGTTAGAAAGTCAGACACATCATATCCAGTCATCAAGCAGCGTGCATGCATAAACTGTACTTTATGTTAATGACAGCATCAGAAAGATTAAGAATAAGTGGAAAAATTAACCATTGAGCAAATATATTGTGCTTGTGATAAATGTAAAATCCCTCGTTTCACTTGCAACTCTGCACATAAATTTGTTTTTGTGCCATTTATCTTGTAACAAATTCAAACGTCGCAAAGGATACAGTAACGGCAGTTTATTAAACGTCTCCGCTAAAATTCTTCACTGACCACTGCTACATGTAAACATCACTGTGTAAATATAAACAAAGCCGACAATGTGGCTTCAAGTGGATTGGTGTTGAGCCAGTTGCAAGTTTTCAAAATACTGCTAAAACTACCGGTAGTTCTCTCTAACTCGCAAAAAATAGTAAAATTAAAGGATGTGTGAACATCGAGGATTTTGTCGTGTTTCACTGACATTGCTGCTGTTGATAGGTGCTAATTTGTTGATGTGTCGCAGGGAACACTTACAGTATTGAGAACCTGCGGAACGATGAGGCCAAACTCGTGTTTACGCAGATCAGAGGCTAACGACGCGGCATCACATCGGCACAACGCTCTATGCAGCCGTTTCTATTAACCCTTTGACGCCCAGTGGTGCCACATGGGTACAGCTATAAAGCATCCTGTGCCAGACCGGGTTAAGCCGTCGTTTGTAATTTTTGACATCCGGGCACTCTGACGCTCAGTCCTGAGCGTCAAAGTGCCCGGATGTCAAAAATTACAAATGACATCTTAACCCGGCCTGGCACAGGATGCTTTATAGCTGTACCCATATGGCAACAGTGGGCGTCAAAGGGTTAACCGTTTACAGCAAACTTTCACCAACGGCAATTTTGTGTACCTGCTAGATGGGTTAATTGCTGTGTATTCATTGTTGTAATTTCTTTTATGCATTGCGGCCGTTGAAATGTTACGACCGCTCGTCTGAAGAGTATGGCAAGTCTGTTGTATATGAGAAAACGTCTTAAGTATATCTTAGCAAATTTACGGTAAAAAAAGTTGGCAGGTTAAAAGTTGATATTATGTTGTCGTTGCAAACCATAGATGTGCCATGTCATGGCAGAATTCACCGCGGTGCCATGTTGAATACAATATAAACAGCCTTCAATTGTTAGTTGAGTCCTTTGAGTTCTTTGAGTGCCCAGATGTCAAAAATTACAAACGAATGCAGCTGCAGTAATCCAGAGACCTACTTGTATGTTCTACATAATTTTTGCTATGATATGTTATTTCTGAGCATTTCTGTCGTTCAAGATGCATTCTTCATCCGGCAATTTAATATCGCAAGCTTTCACATGTGCCATTTTTTTATTTTCCAGCTGACTTAAGCTGTGGTTACACTTACACGTCTACATCTATGATGTGAGTCCATGTGTGACAGGTCATGAATTTGCTACACGACCTGTATGTGAATGCTTACAGGTTGTTGAGCATGATTTACTGTCGTTACTAGCCACTGGGTCACTTTAACTTTTGACTTAGCCTTTCTCTGAGCGAAACCTTAAGCAGAACCCTAAAGTTTGGACCTAGACCAAAGTTCAGCTTAACTTTGGACTTAGACTTTCACTTTTGAAGTCAAAAAGTAAAGCGACTTTAGTCGCAGAGAAAGTTAAGTCCTAAGGGCTTAAGCTGTCTCTTCCGTGCAAATTCGACCGACTTAAGCTGTCTCTTAGTTCACCTTAACTTCGGTCTAAGTCTGTACTTAGACCAAAATTTTTATGTAAGACTTTTGCTGAGCGAATTGCTAAGTCCAAACATTGAAGTTTGTACTTATAGCAATTTGCTCAGCAAAATCACCTTATTTTTTGACTGAAGTCTGTCACTTTTGTAGTGAAGAATTTTTGTTCATTTACCACTGGTGTGAGATAATTACAGTGAAATGTTCTTTTTGTCTCAGCTGTGTTCTAACAGTGCCTTTATGTTGCTCTGCAGCCTCTTTCTGCACTGTTAAGCCGTTATTTTGTTGCCCGCAGTTTGCAGGATTTTATGTGTAAATTTATCTGGCATGCACAACTTAACCCTTTAAAGCCTACTGTTGCCATATGGGTTCAGCTATAAAGCATCCTGTGCCAGACCGGGTTAAGCCGTCATTTTTTTTAATTTTTGACATCCGGGCACTCTGACGCTCAGCCCTGATCGTCAGAGTGCCCGGGTGTCGAAAATTACAAATGACGGCTTAACCCGGTCTGGCAAAGGATGCTTTATAGCTGTACCCATATGGCAACAGTTGGCTTTAAAGGGTTAATAATTCGCAGTACTGTAATTACAGTCAGTCAAACAGCGGCATTGAACTGAAGGTCTTCAGCAAGTTTGATTTATTTGATTTATTTCATTACTCACGTGAAAACATTTCTGCTTGTGGCCAAAATAGGCTATAAACAAAACGTGAATTGGCGTATAGCGAGTTTTTATTGTCAGAGCAGAATACTGGTGATGGGGATTTATCGACATTCGTGACCTTTAACTCTTTCACAGCGGCAGGCAACTATAGTCGACCACTGGGGTGATGGCGGGAGATGACTATATTTGCCTGAAACTCCCCGCCATGGCACGTAGTTGTTAAAATTTATTCCGCTGCGCAAGAGTTCATTTTGGATTTTTACTTTACAAAAATGACGCACTAAAGAGCACGTGAAAAGTTGGGGTTTTTTAGTTTGCTACGTTGTAACGTTTGTTTTCTTAGTCTTGTGAACAGTTCACTTTGAACATTTATTTGTCGGTGGTGTAGAACTCTCTTGTAACTGTGTGTAGTCAGTCAGTCGAAACACTGATGCCTGTTCAGATATCTGTCGTTTATTGGCAAGCTTGTACGCGCTGTCGTCTGAGCATTTATCAGTTCCGCTGCAATACATTGTTTACTGATTTGTAGTTTTGTTGGTAAATTATTCATTAGTTTTTGACATTTATTTGTTCATTTCTGCCATGCACCACTAGGAATGCATTGTGCCAAACGTAGACATCAGTCTCCAGAGTGGACGATTCTGAGCCACAACGATTGCTTCATTCAGGGAGAGGTTATTGGATTTCAGGTCCTGCTGGATAGTCTTCATCCACGTAGTACGAGGACGTCCTGGTGGTCTCATCCAGTTCTCCAAGGGGGGAAGCTGTTAAGATCTTGGCATCTCTTTCAGCTGGCATTTGTGCAATGTGGCCGATCAGGGATAAACGCCGTTTTTGGGCAGTAGCCGAACAATTTAGTTTATCAACTGGTAGCGACATTGTATGGGTGGGTGGTATCTATATGGAAACTTATGTGCAATTTGGAGATGTTTTTACCATCTGTTTTTTTGGACCAGACGTGTCGAGTGTGCCTAGTGCAAGCTTTTCACAGCTTTGTTTTATAATGTGTTTATAGTTTGCTTATACATGTATATAACTCTGTTTATCAGTAATGTCAGTAGTTCTTTTGTAGTACATGTTATTGGCTCGCACACTGCAAGTTTTAAGTGACCCTTATTGTCAGTCGACATGTCTTGTTTGCCTGCAACTTTGATGCTAAATATCTCGGAAACTAAGCGATTTGGGGGTTCGTGTCCAATAAGGGGGTCTATAGTAAAGTGCCTACGGCGCGTCGATTGGTGGCGTCATTGATGACGTCATGTGACAGACATCACACTCATGACGTCACAATATTCAGTCGCATTCGGAAACTAGGAACCGGATCAACTATCCTCATGGACCTTTTAAGCACACACTATCGTACAACATTGTATTACAAAATCAGCTCATTCGGCTTAGAACTCTGGGAGAAGAAGCTTATAAAGTAACCCTACCCGAATTGAAAATTGCCAGTAATATGTAGCCTACTGTTGCAGTTCGATGGGGACGAATGGGTCACTTAAAGCTTAGCAGTGCACGATCCAGTTTGCCTACCGGCCGGCTTGTCCTTTAATGCGTTATGCAAAATGGACGCGTGTAAGTAATGGATTACATCTGTTTGTGTAGCTGAGCTTTAACTCTTGTGTTATGGCCCACGCAGTGTCTGATCCATTCCTGGCTAGATGACATACACCGGCTTTGAATCTGGCTTCAGTTGCCGCAGTCTGTGAGGTTTCTTTCTTCGTTTTGAATTGTCCGGCAAATCTTTGATACTGTTGGTTGGGTCTTTGACCTGTAGAACTGTCTCCAATATAACCTATACTGTGTTGGCGGACAGAGCTATTTTTGTAACGGAAACGAAAACTAGAACCATTGCATTTCGTTCAGTGAGTACGAAAACGAGAACTATTACAAACGAAAACGAATAATCTTTGGGCAAACGACCATAGTAGGCGGGAGGAGAGGGTGTAAAACATGTTCAGGTTGATTTAAGATTCTGTTAAATAATGGCTTATCAGCTGCAGAGCATAGAGTGGCAAAATCATCAGTTTCACTGTCGCAAAAACCAGATCGTTTGCTCCTGTTGAGAAATGCTTGTAGCTTCTGCCGATCAGTAGCGTTAGAGAAGCCTATCCAAGAACTGGACGCA
>Ga0056114_1001245_pt1 | contig 11226 bp, 7 predicted proteins | sample WorMetHERISLAND1_FD_77005 | JGI IMG/M metagenome (GOLD analysis project Ga0056114, IMG submission 77005) | Marine gutless worms symbiont microbial communities from Max Planck institute for Marine Microbiology, Germany - Olavius loisae HERON... ...
ACGTGGTCGGCCATGGTTAGCTGACCGTCGATGTTGACGCCAAGGTCGATCACTGCGGACGAAGGCTTGACAAGGGCAGAAAGCAGCGGGAGCTCGGTGGTGGTCAGCTTGGCAAGCTGCTGTAGAGTTCCGAGCCACACCAGCTGAGTCTTGTCGGCGTTCATTCTCAGCCTGTTGCTTCTCATCCAGGCGTCAATGCGTTCAACACAGCAGATGAAGCGCTGAGTTGACGCTGACGCTAACATGTGTAGGCTAGACATGGCTATGTTCAGTAGGCTTGTTGAAGGCCTTTTCGTTTACATCTGCGACTGTGGAACGTTGATTAGTTTTTAAATGTTGAGTACAAGCAATCTTTATAATAATAATAACGCTGTAGAGTTTTTGTCAACAAATATTGAAGCACTGCACCCCAGACCCTCCTTGTAACAAACAGTGTATGTGTGTCACTGCTGAATACTGCTCAGCATTTCAGCTTTTTGTAAACGTCAGGTCAATATTACATGTTTGTGCAATATCTTGCATTGTGGTTGGATGCAGGCCACTGACGAAGAACTCATTTCTGATTTAAATTAACCCGGATATCTCAAACATATACTGTCCAAGCAAGCTAATCACACCAAAGACGAACTTTAACAATCACAACAAGTAACACAAACAACATGCTGAGTGAAGTTGAGTTGGATTTAACACATGACTTGACACATTATATGCCATTTCGAAGTCTCCCTTTGACTGGTAAAAAATGCAGAGTCTGGTCAGGAAAGAAGTGATAAGGAACAAAATCAAAATACCCAGCGTTGGCCTGTTTGACTGTCCGACGACAGATACTGGGGTCGACGGTGTCTGATCATAGACCATTCGTGTTACAGTAGGCAGCGTAAGGATCTGGGCGGCATAGTCATGTTGAACTGGCTGCAGAATCTGTGCACTCCTGCAATTAACATTATTATCACAAACAATTACAAACACAATAGCAAAGGCAGCTGTACTCAACACAGAAACATAGCATACAAAAACACAGCAAGGATGTAGCGGACTGGCTTGAGCAACAGCAGCTGACAGGGCAGCACTGATGTGTTATAGACCCCGGCGTCGACGGCTTGAAGTGTTTACGACTGACGCCAAAATTATTCGACTGATTAGTCGACGCGTCGCAATTTTTCCGACGGCGGCAGTGCAGCAGTTTTTCAGTGGCGACTGCGATGCAGCTGATTTGAAAAATTTCTGGAGTGATGCCGGCGAGGTCTCCCACCCCGTGGGCTACTCGGAAATGAACGCAAGCCTGTTAATAAAATCCTGCATACGCCATTGCATTGACTGTCTCTTCGCTGTCTTTAAAGTAATTTTACCCAGTCGACATACAGCTTTCTGCCTCCATCATCATCTTCTTTCTCAATCTCTCATTTTTAGACTTGTAGGACTTCTTTAAAATATCCTACAGAGTTTTCACTTGCACTCAACGCTACTGTTTATTTATCCCATAGACCTACGCCTGAAATTATTACCGACACAAAATAACTACTTCATAGCCATTTCTGCTATTTCATTTAAAATTCACTCATCACATTGTTCTCCTTGTATTGTAATCCTGTTCCTTGCCCTTCCTCCTATCCCCTCTTCCCTTTCTTCCCCTCCCCTTAGAAGGCCCTTGAATACAGCTGTAGGTGGTATGAAGGAGAGCTGTACACTCCCCAGCTGCAAATCGAATTAGGTGCATTTGGCCTCTGAATCTGACATCTAATATCTGGTGGCACCAGTTTTACTAATTTTCATGAGAATTATCGACCACTGTAGTCAAATTGTCGATTCGAGTGTAACGAAATAACGAAAATAGCGCAACATAGAAGGAAGGGTTTGCCACGAGTGCAGTAGGCCTATCGATAAAAGTATCGCGGTACTAAAAAGTACCGAGGCATATACGATACTAGTATCGTATATACGATACTAGTATCGTGAAATTTCGGTATCACGATACAACCGTGATGTCGTCAGTATCGCCCAACACTACCTTTAGTCCGTACACCACTGGCAGGGTCACTCATCTATAGGCCGGTTAGTTACATAAAACAATCAAGTAATCCGGACTGTTATGCCAGAGCACCGACGATTGTTGGACGTGTTTGATTTTCTTAATATTCAATGAACTAATAAATGAACACTAAAAATTCGATGATTGCGTCGAAAAACTGGACATAAAATACGACGACGGCGGCGCAGAAAAAATTCGACGGCGGCGTGACTGGTCAGTCGACGACTGCGACTCGATGGAAATTCGACTCGGTGAGTCGGCGAGATTCGACGGCGCCGGGGTCTAATGTGTTGCTGTACTCACTCAGCTAGATACCAGTTGACACTGTGACATAACAGAACTGGTGTATTGCATCGTGTGCCAGTTTTCAACGACGATCAACAGCCAAGTTGAATTGACTGGCTGGCTGCATGTTGAAACATTAGACAGTAACTCATCCTAGTAAAATCTGAGACCCAACCAGAATAACTATATTCACTGAAACACAGAGCCATTAAACTAAACCAACAACAACTACGCTGTTAGGTTGATCTATTCTGAGAAGGGTCAAACCAGCGGAACTGCGCGACGTGTCAGGCTACTCAATAAACTACACTTTGAAGTCGACATCAAACAGTTATGACAGTGAAAATGCAGGACCTGTCGGGCTGCTGTGCCGGCCGTGCACTGAAGCCTTCCATCGACAACACTGCACCGATGTTACAGTTTCCGCTGAGCAGCAGAGCACCACCTTGAGATGGACTCTGCAGCTGCACGGACGGAGACGAGAGAGTTGCCGAGACAGACTTGTGACGAGGTTGTGCTACTGACTGATGGGCAGGATGAGACGGAGCGGACTTTGCTACATCACACACGACCACTGAACTGTCAATGAACTGTTAAGCGGACGACAGAAATACACAGTTCATTGGCACGAAAAAGCAGCAATATAAGTTACACATTTCACGAGTGAGTGAGTAGATTCGTAACGGACTGGATTGGATTGTGCAGTGTATTACGTCCCCGCCAACACAGTATAGGTTATATGGGAAACGGTTTTTACAGGTCAAAAGACTCAACCAACAGTATTATTGTACTGAAGGAGATGCTACAAAAGAGAAAGCAAACAACGAAAACGACTAAATACACATATGCACAGAGAATAATGTACACAAAAAAGGATATATACAAAATAAGCACAACAAGTCCCCTAGTCTACACTAATATGGGGTGACTAGGGGACAGCTCCCACAGAGGGCAGGGTCGCTAGGCCTGAACGGCGGTGGGGCTGCCGCCGCGGTACCCCCAGATTCGTAACGACACATCAGCACAATTAGACTACACAGTGCCAATCAAGCTGGTGGTTCCGTAAAATACAGGACAATGCACAAATTAAAATTCACAAAATACACAATTTAAATACAACTCAGAAAAAAACAAACAATGCAAAATACAGCAAAAGAAAACTATCGTGGTTTACGATACTGGGCCAGGAAACGAGGTGAACTTATTGTACAATGCTCCGCTGAGCCCACACATGGATACACTATAGTTACTATCACAATAATGATGATCATGACAGCAAAACCGATGTTTTACAAACCAATAGTGACGAAGTTAACTGCCGACAACGGTGCAGACACAGGTAGCCCAGTGGTACTGCCTGCAAATACCACGTAAATAATACATTGTGATTTAGATACACTGCACGGTAACACAGATAAAACAAAGATTTGAATATAATGTAAGCTCTTTCATATGTGACGTTCAGCGTCATGTCCACTCAGAGCTGGTTTCGTGTTTCAGGACAGAAGTTACATCAGTCACGTAAAATACACCAGTTGTTCACACAGTCGACAGGAGAGCTATTTACACGATACAGCTACACTGGATAAGCTCCAGACTCATAAACATAAGCAGCATGGCAATAACAGAGCCACAGCAACTAGGTTTCTACGTCAAATGAGATGGCTAGGGTTAAAGTCCCGCCCACTGGATACATTTTATGTCACATTGAAAACGATCTTCCCAGCCATTGCCTTGACTGATGCAAAACATCCAGCCTTCTCAGCCAATCAGTTGGTTGACACTGAGTAAAACTACACATAACTATAACAAAGAACGACACAAAAAACCTAAACAATCACACAAGAAGCTACTAGCATACTAGCATATATACAAATTTAAAAAACAAAACAAAAGCTTAGTTTAGAGGCCTTTTATGCCATCAGATGCTGCACGGTAGCTCAGCACTGTTGTAATGATGACCAGCAAATCAAATCAATGGGAAAATGGGGGATTTTAACAAACTGTTGATCTGAAACCCCTGGAAATTTTATTACAAAAACTGGACATTTGATTCCGTCGTAAGGTGCGACACGCACACTAATGCCTGTTAATGTTCACTAGCAGACCATACTAACGGTCACACTATTGGTACAGTGTTGCGTCCGTCTATCGTCTGCCTGAACGGAATGTATTGTGGCTAAACCTTGCGTCCTACAGCAAAAGTTACTATTGAGAGACTATAGGAAGTCGTATATGCAAAATCGATTGGTACCAAAATGAATGACAATGACCTTCATTTAGAGGTCGTAACAAGGTCATGTCAACCATTGCATGACGTTAAATATCTCGGAAACCGTTAGAGATAGAGGCTTGGTTCCAAAAGACAACCAACAGGAAATGGCATATGGGCTATCAAATGGTCACGTGACCGATGACGTCATGTGACCTTGAAAGGTCAAACTCGTGACCCCAAAATGCTTAGAGTGCAATATCTCAAAAACGGCTGAATTTGGAGACTGTTCCAAAGGACCACCAATAGAAAATGGCATATGGGCTATCAACTAGTCACGTGACCGATGACGTCGCATGATCCCTGAAGGTGCTGTGAGGCAGTACGGTCGGCTATCCTAGTCACGTGACTTGGCTTCTTGTTTACATTAACTGACACTAATACTATAACCATCAGCAAGAGATAACAAGATTGTGTGACAATTGTCATCTTCAGCTTGCACCACTACAAGTTTGTAGTGACACTTGTCACCAACAGCCCTCAGAGTGGTGTGTCATTGTGTTAATGGTGAGCAATAACTGGAACTAATCAAACGGAGAGGGCAGTAATATGCAACTGACGCAGGAGATGAATCAATCGCAGTAATTACTGATAAATTACTGAAGCTGTTCAGATGATGTGCAATACCTTGCTTAGCATGAACGGTTGAGGCCGAAGATTGTGCCGTTATCGCTGACGGAATGACGTACGGCAGGACTGGGACGCGGCCGCGAGCACTCTGTGAAAGATTCAACGCAACAGGCTGAACACCTGCACAGACCAACGACAGAATGACACCGTCACTGACAACACACAATTCAGTGGACAGCAACCCATTGCAATTGATAGAATAAAACTCCCAATATGATGCAAATAAGCTACAGTGAATTTTTGCATTTGTCAAAATGTTTCACCTTCCATCATGGAATATGTGCGGGGTGTGGAAAAACAGGATCACACCTGCATATGGGCTTTCATTTGTTACCAAGATTGATGACCTTGAATGACATTGAGTGGCAAAAATACTCCAAGGCCATTATCTTGCAAATGGTGCTCCCAACAGCGAGAATGTCTGCTCATTTATAGACAATTTGGGCTGCTGAACACAATAATGATATCAGATTTTATGGCAGTTCTGAGCACGCAAAGTTCATTATCAAAAATGCCAAAATCAGCCTCATATGTGGCATCACATGGTGTTGATCTTCTATATATCATGACTTTTATCATCACTTATGCTACTGCTGTTGTAGAGTCATCATTCATCATTATTCGGCATGCACCATCAGTGCGTAGCTCAGCTTGCTGCCAATAGTCTCCACAGCGGCTTATTCAGAGCCAGTTCGATAGCATCCTCCAAGGTAAGGTTGTGCTGAGCTAGGTCGTTCTTCAGAGTGGCCATCCAGAGGTGTAGGGTCGCCCAACTGGCCTTCTCCACTCACTCTGGGGAACTGCAGTCAGAATTCTCCTGGCATCTGTCGACTCGTCCATTCTGACCACATGACCAAACAGCGTGAGTCTTCTTTTCTGTATGATCGAAGTAAGAGAAGGTTGTTCGGTTCTCGCACTTCACAGTTGGCAACGCGGTGGTACCAGCGTTGATATACGCTGTTGTAGAGTGCTCGCAGTTTAATAAAATGTATCTTTTTTAAAAAAAAATACGGTTTATGGAACAACCTGTTTAAGGAGGGGAATGCAACCCCAAAATACGACTTTACAAAACTGTGCAGTGACTTCCAGTGGACACAGTAGTAACAAGACAATACTAGATTCATGACCACTTTACTACTCACCACTAGGATGAGACGACACGATGCTTGGAGAAACTTTCTGCTGCAATGACGAGTGAGTGAGCAGTATCTTGGTCTTACTGACGAGGTTGATGGCTTGTGTCTGAGGACCAGCTGTTCCACCGGCACAAACTGCACAGTCATCCAGCGCTTAACAGCAGAACAACTCAAACTTCTTGAATAAATCCACGACACTACACGGGCATCAGTAGCAACTTAGCAGGACTTATCAACGTAACGTAGTGTAATGTAATGAATTTGTTAACATACCAGCATTAAATCCAAGGGTGGGAATCGCTATGTGGATTGGAATCTCATGGAGTGGTAGAATAAAGGGTTTTAAGGTGGTGTTTGAAACAACAGTTAAGTGACGATGAAGTTCTAATGGGAATAGGTATTTGGTTCCAGATTTGCAAAGCTACAGAGAAGGCACAACGGCCGAATTCAGTTTTTATTCTGGGAACATTCAGAAGATTACTAGAATGGTGGTAGGAAATTAAACTGGAGATAGGTTCAGTTGTTGTGTAGACAATGCATTGATAAGTTAGAGTGGCAATTTTCAAAGTGATGCGTTATTGACAGTCCCACCGCTGTTCAGGCCTAGCGACCCTGCCCTCTGTGGGAGCTGTCCCCTAGTCACCCCATATTAGTGTAGACTAGGGGACTTGCTGTGCTTATTTTGTGTATATCCTTTTGTGTCTCTATTATTGTATGTCAATTTGTGTATTTAGTTGTTTTCGTTGTTTGCTTTGTCTTTCGTAAATTTTCCTTCAGTATTTTGATACTGTTGATTGGGTCTTTTGACCTGTAAAAACCATCTCCGATATAACCTATACTGTGTTGGCGCGGACGTAAAACACAGCACAACAAAATCCAATCCAATCTATTGACTGACACATACCATTTGGCGCAGTGTTAAAAGCTGACGCCGATGTCGAACTTGTGGCTGCTAAGCCAGGCGGTACTATTAGCTCCGCACCACGGGCACGATAGTTCACGGACCGAGCTGAAATGTACAAAATATATAAAGAATTAAAATAATTAACTAAGTAAATAAGTTACTAAGTGATAAGATCCCGTAAGAGTTGTCTTATGTCTACACGTGAAACGAACTACAAGCATCAGACAATACTCGTGAACATAAACAAATTACAACAAACTAGACTGCTGAGATTTTAACCGTATAAGCACATCACTTATGTTGAATCTTGTGGCAATGAAAAGTATTCTAGGTCATGCTGTTTGCAAAAATGATTGCCACGCGCCGATACGAATTTTCTATATGACCAGCACCATGTGATAACAAAGTGACTCAGAACATGATAACATTTAACATTCATCCAGCCATATGTACGATATATCTTTTGAACCATCAAATATTACTTATCCGGCATATTGTAAAGTAGGTGTGTCTGTTTTTGAGAAAATGAAACCATGCACTAACAGCAACTTTACCCTTCTGTAAATTAATACAAGCAACTTTGGTAACTGCACAAATTAATTATTACATAAGTAAGTAATTAGTTTCTTTATTTAAGACCAATCATAAACTTAATTACTGAAAGTTTTAACCTATTAAAAATTGGTTACAACTAATAGACCAATGGCACCTTCAGGAAAGTTGTTACTAGTTAACAGTGGCCCATGTTAATTCAACATTCACAAAAAAACATTCTAAAAATGAACTATCACAAATTTAACTGTGAGCAGAAGTAATACTAATGTCAATTATGGTAATCAGTCCTGGTGAAACAAACCATCAGCCGATGATACTGAAGCCAGGACCATTCTCTCGGACTGCATACGCAGCTGCAGTGGCACTGACGTTGCTGTCGCAGTTGGTTGGCCGGACAAAGCTGTGTCTGCCTGTGAAGGTCTGATCGCTATCTGTATTGTTGGTGCTGATGACGACGAGGACGCTGTTCCTGAGCCCCAGCCAGTGAGACCAGGAATACACACAGGAGGAGGCCTAGATCCACACACAGTCAGTTGATAAAACACTAGCATGACCCGTAACTACTATACCAGACGGAAAATAAAGAAATGATTGTTGTTCAACGTCCAGGACTGGACACCAGACAGGCACAGTACAGTTACGCTAGTTCAACAACGAAGGATCAGATGTGATCAAATACAGAGACACATTACATCATTTTCAACTTAATTTCACATCAAATTAATTCCTAGCCTAATTAACAAAAATAATAGAACACAAAGTAGAGTGGTATAAAATTAAAAAAATAACGACAAGAATTGTGCCTAAATCATTATCTTTTCCAGGACAAATAGCCATATCTTCACCACTAAATTTATTTATCAACAACCATAATCACTTTCTGCAATGCATAACAGTATAATAGTCATACAGTGGTGTCTTGATGCGGTTAGGACGTCAGACATTCAATCAATCAGTCGCGGGTTCTACTCCCGACCGGGGCATAATCAAGATACCTAGGTCAACTCAGCCTTCCGTCCTTCTGGGGTAGGTAAATAGAGTACCGGCTTTACTGGATGGGGTTAAGGCGGGCTGTGTTCGCTTGTGAAGGGTGGCAAGTAACACTGTGTGATCCCATAGAGCAAGTGACACCCATAGTTCAGTCATGCAGTTTCACATTAAGAACTTATCAGCCATGGCTTTAACATTTAACCTTTAATACAAAACAAGACAATAAATACAAGCTATGAAGGTCCATGTGACTCTGTGATGCAAGCATTACCTGACAATAGGAACTGGTCGATTGCTGTTAATTGTTGGAAGAAGAGCCCTCATGCCACCAGCAGCCACAGCAGCAGCAAGTGGCGATGCAGCATGTCCTACCACGGCCGCTGGACGTGGCGGAAATGACGTCACCGCACCACTCGGCTTTGTCCGGTCAATACTTGACGCTGCACAAAACAACTGTCCTATCACCGCACATATATTACTATACAAATATGGACTACGGTCGAGGGCAGTCCTTAATTGCCATAAGGTTCATATTATATAACGGGTGCACCGGATCCCATATTTTAGGATCCGGCCGGATCCGGATCCTATCGGATCCTGAAAAAACACCGGATATCCGGCCGGATCCGGATCTGGTGCATCTCTATATTATATTGCCTGAGATCACAAATTATTCCCAAAACTCTTATATCGACTTAGTGCATTTAATCCTGGAAGAACTGCAAAGACTGAGCGAGTAAATATTGGCAAGAACCAACGAAAAATAAATCACACACCATAACGAAAAATCTGTACAATTTTGAGTAATTTGATTATTAGAAATGAAGTATGCGCATTTTCATGCATTCTGTCATTTCTGTGCTGCGAATGTAACACGAATACAATGAACAATTTCCATAAATTCACATGAGCAAATTATACTACGAATTCAAAAAAAAACAGTAAATGTAGATATAACACTGCACTCACTGCGTGGAGCCTGCAGCATCTGAAGTGGAAGACGGACGTCTGTTGGAGTCGGCAAACGTGTAATTGGTGCCGAACCAGATACTCGAACACCAGTCAATGCTACCGGCATGATGCACACTACACTGGCCTACAACAAACAATAAGTGTTAACACCAGAGCCATTACCACTTTCAAGAATACGATTGAGTTCCAAATGGTATTTTACAAAAATGTTGTTTATGTTTAGAAGGCTTCAGCAAAATTACATTATTATAATTAAATACCAGTGCTGCGCGAATAGTGTTTTTCATTTTAAATCGAATCGAATAGTTATCGTCGGTCTCAAAAGTCACCAGTAGTAAGTACTTGTTAAATAAATTCAACTGTTTTTACGGCACCGCACTGTTGCGGTTTCTGTTAAGTTTCAGTACTTGGTGGGCCATATTAGACTATGTTTAGAGTCATTAGAGGACACTGATGACGCAGACGACTCCTTGTTTGTTAATTTTGTTGGTTGCTAGGCATGGTTGCTGAGGTGAAAAATCCCACTCTTTCACTGGAAAAAAAACAGGACTTTTTGAGGACTTTCCAGGACCCCGTGAGAAATTTTCCAGGACCTTTTCAGAGCCCATGAATGCTTAAATATAAAGAAAAAACACCTTTTACTCACAACATTTGGAGTACAGTCCATTGCAGAAACTGTACCATGAAGCAAAATTTGGAAAGCCAAAGGCGGCAAAATTAATCAACTACTTAAGTAACTAAAAGTCAACACAAACTGGGACATTTACTATTTCTGCTTGTTTTCCATTAAAACCAATAAAAATGCGTAATTTTCAAGGATATTTTTCCAGGACTTTCCAGGTCCTTGAATTTTCAAGAAAAAATTCAGGACTTTCCAGGAGGCGTGGGAACCCTGTAAATAAGTAAGAAATTGGTGGTGGTAAGCATTCAAAAATTTCGAATGATTATGCCCATTTCTAATCAAATACTAAAGTAACTATTTGATTCGATTCGAAATTTCCAATATTCGCACAACACTATTAAATACAATGCTGAATGTCAATGAAAATGAAAACTGCCATAACAAAACCAGTTCTGGTTCAGTAGGATTTTATAAATAAGGTTTTGCAACCCAGCACCAATTAGACATTTATCATACGTAAATAAAGAAACGAAGCATGTATGTAGGAACCTGCGAAGCTTTGTGATTCGATTCGATTACGAATCGTACATCCGATTCGAGATTCGATTTGTATTGATGATCCGATTCGAAATTTTCGAATCGTCCGCGCTGTCAATCGTCATTCGTAAAGAAACGATTGGTGGTGGTTAAATTTGCGTTTAAAGTCGACTTTGGGAGTACAAGAAGCCAAGCTGTCGCTAGGATAGCCGACCGTACTGCCACACAGTAGACTCGCAGTGCTGCTTCCGGTTTCGGAGCAAAAGTCGTTTCCGTTAGTGCTGTGAAACATGA
>Ga0056114_1001246_pt1 | contig 11223 bp, 7 predicted proteins | sample WorMetHERISLAND1_FD_77005 | JGI IMG/M metagenome (GOLD analysis project Ga0056114, IMG submission 77005) | Marine gutless worms symbiont microbial communities from Max Planck institute for Marine Microbiology, Germany - Olavius loisae HERON... ...
AAATTCAAGATGACGCCGCCATCTTGGATAATTTCGTATGGCCATATCTCCGCAACGCCTCACGATCTACTTATATAGCGCGCATCGCGCGGTTATCTTTGCGATAGCACAGCTTCCTTGTTAACTATTAGCCAAATTTTAGCTGGAATTTTTCCGGCGGCTAATTCTTCATCAAAATTGACAATTCGGCTGATATCCGGCTAAGCCTAACTTTTTTACGGCGGATTTTCAGCGGCTTGGGGGTCTACACACGACGCCTTATGGATTGTAACTTTGTTATTAGGTCCTTGTTCAAGGATGTTTATTCATTCGTATTAATTCGTTTTAACACTCTTATTCAACTCACCACTAATTTTATATTGTGAATCTGCGTTATGTCAGTTTTTTCATTAAACTTTTATTGTATTGTATTGTATTGTAAGTGCGACGGAACTGAGTGACGTTAATTGGACAGCGCTTGTAGCGCGGTCTGTCGTCTGTGCGGACAACCGACAGCAGAATTTAACACGACCATCCGATGCTGGACTAAATGATAATAAAACTAGACTTGGCAATGAACAATGCAATTCCAAACCTGATGAATGATGATCAGTTTGGATAAATCCATTGCTGCCCCTGGACTGGACAGAAAGAATGACCTCTCAAAATTTTTGTTGCGAGAAGGAAATGTCTGAGCGCTCAGCGCGAGCGTAACTTGGCATACGGTCAGTTGCACCATTGATAAATTTTCTCAGGCATCAGATTAAAATTAATTGCATTCGGTTATTTTTGACTCAGTTACCCAAAAAATAGAGTGACGTTTTTTCCCCACAGTGTAACTGTGTAAGTACAGTGAGTGAGCAGTGTTTTACGTCCCACCAACACAGTATAGGTTATACGGGAGACGGTTTTTACAGGTCAAAAGACCCAACCAACAATATCAAAGTACTGAAGGAAGAGAGAGGAAGACTGTGTAAGTACACATTCATATTTGCCTCTATTCTTCGGCTTCGAGGGGTTTTGTCAGAGATCTACTTTGCACACCACTGTCTTTCTCATCTTTCTTCCACCCTGGCATCTCAGCAGATACTTCTGGCTCTGCGTCACCAAATACAGACTGCCGAGTGCTTTTCTCCAACAAAACAGCATAGTTTTCATGTTTAAACTGCATTACTGTAGAGTGGCGACTATATTTACCTTACATTCTGTCTATATCATAATTATACTAACTGCGAACGATACGAACCATACGAACGAGCTACCGTTCAGCCTACGCGACACTGGGCTATCGCTGACTACTTTCAACAAACATTTAAAAACATTCTCCGTCGCGTTTTGAGACCACGGTGCATTTGTGACGTTTATTATTTATTTGCGCCGTTCATAAATCTACATACATACTTACTTAATACAATTACTTAACTGGCCAATGTGTACTGCTTGTACGTTAAGTGCGTTGCTTTCACAAGACATGAAAGAAAGTACTTCACATTTATTTAGCCAAGAATCACCACCTCACTGCAACAAGGACAAGATTTCAATGGAAAGAATACAAAGAACTAGCTTTACTGAAATCTCTCCATAAATAAACATCACTTATGGAACACACTTTCAAGATGATACAAGATTTGATTTGCAGTTAAACTTATTGTACTTTTTGTGCATACTCAAATGAAAGGCAATCAAGAGGACATTCCTTACAACGAAATAAGAAACCTGTTTCAACTGGCTTTTGTTCAGCGAAAGTCATGGATGTATTGAAAAGACTAGACAAAGATAGTTGTCGACTTGAGCAGCTGCACAAAATGAAAGTAATGTGCAAGAATTTATAGGTCTGTTTTACACCGAACCAGTCTCTTGGAGGCGTTATACATAATGACACGAGAAACAAAAATGTATATCAGTTAACAACAGAAGGCAATGAATAACTACGCATCATTTGAACGTTAAGGGATGTTGCAGCAACCTTGGTTAAAATTAACCTAAGGTTAAATTCCAATTTTAACCGGAGCTCAACTAAAACACATGGCACCACGGATCTGGATACCGTACTGGCCACGGATGTTAATAAATATTCTCTGGCCTCCGCTAGATGCCAACCAATATGGCGGACGCGTTCGGCGAACTGTATCTATTTTTAGCTGTTGCAAAGGACTGTGGGATGTCTTCCTCCCTAAAGCAATCACTACAAAGCACCAGTCCGTGTTTTGGTTAGTTAGCCAATCACGGCGCATGTCGGCCATATGCGTTGGCAGCTGCCGGTGGATATCACTTGCGGCGGCTTGTGCTGACCCTGTGCATGGCACCATTGCCAGTTAATGGTTATAACCTTTGTATGCTGATTGGCTAATTTTAGCACATGGCTAACAAACCTAACTACAAGTTAGCTTGGTGCAATGCAAGACGCAGTTAACCTTCAGTTAAGAAATAACTGAGGTTAGTTAACCGACAATTTAACCAGGGTTGGTGCAAATGGCCCTAAACCCAGGATGAATTAATGTTTTACACAAACGATTACATAAAAATGTCCAGAAGTCGAACTAGCAAACGAACGGTTAAACAATGAAAATGAACCACTAGAATGGCAAGTGTCATACGATTTGCTTTGCTAGAGAAATGTCAGCAACAGAGAAGACAGAGATGTGAAGCAGTCAGCATCAACCATGTGACAACAGTATATAATGGTGACTCGATTCACTAAGCTCATGTAAACCTCTCATGTCAAGCAACTACTGTTCGGTATATGCGACAAGCCACGTTATCTTTGTACACCACGAGGCACAGAAAAACACATCAGAACTGTACTGTGCAATGTCTTCTGCTAAACACAGTCATTTAAAAAGACACTTTGCACTTGTTATCCAGAAATGATTTGCCATAAAACAATGCAACTATTTGTTCTATTGGTAAGCAGAGTACACTATCCACACTACCTCGTGAAATAAAAATGTTGTCTTTTGCAATAAAATGCATAACTTCAATGACTTTCATGACTGGTCGTAAACAATATTGATTCACTTACTCACTGCACAGAGTTCACTGTGGAATATGTGCAAGAAAGAATAAGCAAAGATTACTGTGTGCTAACAGAATGGTTTTCACTGCTTGATTGATTAATAATGCTACCAAGCAGGCCAGATCAACATCTATTAACTGATACTGACATTTCCATGCACTCTGTCATATTCTAGCGAGATAAAAATCTGACAATAAATCAGCTGCCGCTTTTTTATTTTAAAATTGTGAAAAATGTCCAAAAACTGCAGAAATTCGACTCATTCAGCCACTCATCTCTACACAAATTCTACATTTTACAAGGTTGTGTAGAGACACTCGGGTAAGGCGGACAAGTTACAAATAGCGGCTATATTGTACCTGAATAGTTTAAAGTTTATTAGTAAGGCCAATAGCATGCACAAAAGAAATTATTGGTTTAGGATGACTATTATGGAAGAGATCTTGGAGATTAGAAGCCGTATAGAAATTTTGGTGAATGATATGAAAATCTACACAACTGATCTCACAGTTAATAAAGAATTACAAAGGTATACATACTGGGGGATCATAATCTTTTAGGAGGCATGAGTGGGTTAGATATGTGGAACCAATTCTGAGAAGCATTTGCATAAAGTATTTGTTCCTAGCAACAACTGAGTTTCAGGATGTTTGATACTTATAGACAAACTAGAATAGATGCTATGGAGTTTATTACTAGTTGAATTATGCCAAAAGTGTTGCCACCTGGTGAATAAGTTTTTTTAAATAGAAGATGTGATATCGGAATATGGTAATGCATAGGCAATGAAGTTGGGTAAGTTTAGTGCAGATTTAGTAGTATGACAAGTTTTTCCATTACCAGCAATGCCAGATGATTAGTTCTGAATACACGCTAAATTTAATTTACTGTGAAACGATTGCTGCATACAAAGCTAAGCAGCTGCTACATGGTAACGTTTCACATCTATACAAGCAAGTGGCAGAGAGACAGCATAGCAGGCAGTACAGGGCTGACGTCGGCTACAAATGAAGGCACTACATCACTACGCATGCATTGAATCACCCGCAGACATCGACCAACACTCAACTACCTCCGTCTTCATTTGCACATGAAAAACAGTTCAACACAATACAGTGCACAAACTACCGAAGTAGCAGCTCCTTTTCAAAAGGCACAAACAGATGGGACTAGTTAGATACTAAAATTTTAAAACATTTATCTTTTTTACTTAGAAACATCATACGACATTTTATGACAGGTTTCGCTGCTAACATTTCTTGAATATGAACAGAACATCCAGTGAACCAAGCAAAACAATTAAACTAGTTCAGCAGTATGATCACTAGCGGTGAAAGAAAACTGCAACTAAAGGCAAAAAATTACGGCATGCAGTTGTGGCAACTGCCACACAGAAAGCAGCCATTCTGAACCTAAAAAGAAGGAAACTGAGAAAATTATCTATGACGAATGTCCTGGCTAACCAGTTATTCTCTTCACAATAGTATAGAACAGCAGTTTCAACTACAAGTAACATCAAAGCATAAAGAAAACAGCAAGAACAAATGCTGCTATACAGTGCTACTGGGCAATCTACTGACCAATTAACTTCAGTGACACTTGCCAACGCAGCCACGACTCAGAATGCTAACACAATGCAATTAATGGAAAAATGCGGCACAGAGACAGTTATCGTCGTTAGACATGGCTCAGATCTCGGCACCAAGACTAGCAATCATGTGCAGCAAAAATCCGACTAAAATAGTTCTCTGTATGTTGTCTACACTGAAATACTGTGTGATTCGTAAATGACGACGCAACCGTGTCCTGCGTGTATATGTGACTAAATGACGCAACGACTACCGACAAACATGAAAATATAGACAATCACTTCAATGACTAATTAGCCAGACAAGCTGAACAATGGACTGATGACGGTTATGTCTCCTTCTCTCTGCACAGTACACAAAATACACACTAGCCTTACAGTCACTGCCGTAATGATATCGGTGGACTTTATGAGAGACCTAGGTCACAGAATCTCTCACATTTCAGGCGATGACAGAGAGTTTCTGTTCCTTTTACAAAGAATCTCGGTCACGATTCAACGTTTTAATGTCGTGCGTTTGCTCGATCCCTTCTCAATCGATGGTCTGGACCACTAGTCACTCTGCTGTTTTTAATCTTTAGTTTTTTTAAATTAAAAATCGCAAATTTGAACTGCAGAACTGCAATACTTAGTTAAATTTGTGACTTGGGAATCTGCAATGTAACAATTCTGCTCCAACAATCCCAAAATTTTCTAAGTCTTGACCAGACCAGGAATAACTCTACAGTAACAGACCAAGGGTACAAAAGCTGACAGACAGTGCTTTGGTACTAAACAACTACAACGAAACAACAAATCATGTACATTTAAAACTTCCAATCTGTAACTACAACCTTAAACTTACTTTTTCTTGCCGAGGGTAAAGAAGCCTCGTTTCTTTGGCTCTTCTGACCGTGAACTCTCGGCACGCAGTGGCAGTGTCTGAGCTCTGACTGGAGACGTCGCGGCCTCAGCAGCTCCGCTGGCACTGTTCAGCTTAGCCATCCATATATTCATCTCCTCCTACATACACACAGTAATACGCGAACCAAAAAAACAAACCCTTTGGCCTTTTTTTCTGCAATATCCTCAGTTTTCATAATAATAATAGTAACAACCGGACAATTTGCGAGGGTCATCCCAAAATAAGTTACAAAATGGCCTCATTTAATCAGTTTTTCGAAAATTAAAAATCGGAAATAGACATTTTGTATAAAATTTTACAAGGACCATCACCAAATTAATTTTGTAACAATGACGTTATTATGACACCATTTATAAACAAAAATAGGACACCATTACCAATAAAGTTGCCCCAAAACACACAGTGCATAGGAGTTGCATAAGGCTGCTGGTGAAGTCCGTAAGTTCTATAGCTCTCAGATTGACATCAGCCAAAGCTGCAAGACCATGGATACAGGGCTGGTGCATTGTGTGGGATGTCCATTTACTCCCCAGCTTTTGCTGGTATTACATATTAAATGATCCCTGAGGGATAGCACGCTGAGTTGGCACGCAGTAGCCGTGGGTAAGATTCGAACCCGCGAACTTGCGATCGCATGTCGGGCACACTACCACATGGCCACTACTGCACCATGGCCACAGGCTTCTTCTCACGTCCTAAGCTACCTGGCTGACGACTGCCGACTCATCACCGACGCCAGCGTCAGACGACTGCATTCTGCCGACACTCGAACACTGGTCGCTGGTCACACACAAAGTTCTGTTGGCAATAGAACATTCACTGCACCAGCACCTTGGCTTTGGAAATTTGCCATCAGATACAGGACAACCTGACTTGTCCTATTGCCACTTTAGGCGGTCAATTAAGACCTTTCTTTTTGGGCAGTATAGGGCCACAGCACAGTGGAACCTGTTTGAAATGTGCTTTAGAAACACTGCTACTTACTCATCATGTACTAAATATTTTTCAAATCACTTAACTACATCAAAGTCAGCATAACTGCAATATGTAACACACATTCTGTAACTGTAAAACGACAAACAACGCACGGACTAATAATCACCTCATCTTTACACTGGAAGAGAAAATCGCCGCCGTTGGCTAACTTCAATCGGAACACATGCGGCTTTTTAACATAGTCTGTAGCGACGGCTGCTGTAGCACCGACCAGGTCAATTGGCTTCTGATTGTGATGATAATTTCTTGGATCCTAGCACAAAATAAAACGATTCAAACAGCATCACAAAGAATTTTTTCCGAAAAAACAATGATATGCACTAAATGCTTGACATCAGCTACAAGCATTTTAAAGCTCTGCTGAAGACATACAAGTTTCGACAAGGCCACGGCGCTTTGTGACATTCCATGTAAGCACCTTAGAAATATTCTTACTTACTTACTTACTAAATAAATACGTAAGCAAGTATAGACGTATATTCAATTCATAGCACAGTATCGATCGTGAAAGTAGCAGCAACAAACGAGTTTAAACCAGATTTTGGAAATCAATAAGTAGTCTATTAATGAGCGTTTCTGAGTTACAGCGTGATACTGATACATGTACAAATTCACGATTCCAATTCCATGCGCTGCTTGCAGAAGCATTGCACAGTTTACCTAAAACTGTAATCTGTATATGATGTCATAACTTACAACAGCACACATTATCATAACCAGGATTGTGATCGGCAGTGCAGACTTAAAGAAATTTCGGCATAATTTTTTTAATGTTGGTAAGGCCTTGAATTATGTTATATTTGGCCATAAGCTACCAAAACTTGTCAGTAACCATGATCCACGCTGCGACTGGTGAAGCTGTAATGATGTCATTCTAATAATAGTTTGCTACTGAAGCTCGGCTAGCAGTAGCATGCATGTATGGTTTTCTGAGCTTTCAAGCTTTCAAAAATGGGGGTAACTGCAGAACACTGTTTTACTGTGGGTGATACCCTTTAAATTTCGGCAACATGTCTACATCACCGAATACTAGTCCAGCGTTTGGTGAAAACCACGTCATCATAGGTCTGTTTTTGTTGACACCATGACACACTGTGACAGACGGATAGACAGACACAATCATAGCTATTACCATGCTCAGCAGAGCTGATAAAAATGTTACTAAGAGTTAAACAGACCATCAACAGACATAGATTTCATCTGAAGTTCACCAATACAAAATACTCAACCACTGAACTGCCTACTAATTGTCCACAATGGTGAACTAGGTAGAGACTGAAACAGAACACAGACTGCATTGTAATGTCTCTGGTCGCGGTAAAACGCCAACTGGTTGTTCGAAATAACAGTGAACAGTCGGTCCCAGCTCCTAGAAACAACGACACACTGACGCTCACAACTGTGATGGAAATAACACAGAACAAATGTGAAGATAATATACGCTGTAGTTACATCGGAACAGTAACAGAGCAACGAAACTAAGACTGGGTTTACTGACTGCACTCAAGCAAGAAACATGAAACTTCTTCGATAACTTTTGGTGGCAATATTTCCCAGTAAGATATTCTTCAGCTGTCAGTCTGACCAGATAGGTTTATGACCATGCAACATCAAACAATATTAAATGCACAATAGGGACAATGGCCAATGCAATTCAAGCACGTAATAACTAGGGCCCTACAAATCGGCCAGTTGCGTTTGAATCAAATCATGAACTGCATCTGGCATTACAATTTGATTTCAGATCAAATTGCAAATTAGATCGGCTAATGATCACAGCTTCCAATTGATGTATTTGGTTTGTATGACTACTGCGTAACGTCACAGATGACAGACAGACACAACTATTGTGCTACACTGTGCGAGTTGTGTGTTGCAGTTGTTGATCTATAGCGACTGAAAATCAACGAAAATTGGATAACAAGAAGCTAACTTTGCCCTGTCAACACATCGTGGCAACACCAAACTGCAAGTCTAAGTGGTATGCCTGTGGTGGGCATCGGTCGGGTGGCGTGGCCAATTTTCCAATAGAACTCTCACTTTTGAATAAAACTGGCACGGATGGACAACACAAATTTAAATCGAACCTCAAAGCTTTGCAGTGTCCTAGTAATAACCAACCTGCTAGAAGCCTTCTTTGTGGTCGACTCCCACTGATGTTTTCTGCTCAGCATTCCAGAGAAGAAGCCTTCTTCTTCCACAGCCGCTGTGGCAGCAGGCTGCTCAGCTGTGCACGACACATCGCATTGATACAGATGTAAGCACTCAACAGCTATCATGCTAGCAGATTCATTACTGGTCATGTGACAGTAACTATAATGTTCTCACAGCCATCAAGATCATCACACCATACAAGTCTAGCTCAGCTTTAGGCCCAAAGTAAAGAAGCCTTCTGGTCTGCTAGTTTTGTAAATAACAGGCGAGCTCATTGAGGGCTGCTAATCACAACACCGGCAGTGGATAAGGTGAAACACTTGAACATTACAGACAACAGACAGACAGACAGACGGAACTGTGATGACAGTTACCCAGCTGACTACATGACACATGCTTACAATCAGCAGTAAAACCAAACTATTAGCAACAACAAGGTGACTGCAAACTGTTAAGGTACACTGCAAGTCAGTTAAATGACGACATATTACAGCAAATACACTCAGCTGCAATCTCCCATTCTCTGTCATACACACAAACATACACAGTTAGTCGATCACACATCACAGGTCAATCACGAGAAGATCTCCCAGCCAATCTCTTGACTGGTTCAAAACGCCCAGCCTTCTCAACCAATCACTTGGCTGGTACTGACAAAACTGAATAGAACTACAGAAACACAGAAACCTAAACAACCGACTACTAACACATGTACAAACTAAACCAAATGAAATTAAAGTCTGGTTTAGGAGCCTTTTCACACCATCAAGCCAGGAAATAGACTGGGCCTATTCTACAGCTCCAGGTGCCAGCACAGATCCCGTTCACAAAAATACAAGCATAAAGCAAAGCTGATGTACATGAGCCAGCCTCAACATGAGAAGCCCCGCAAATACTGAGAATAGGACCACAATTACTCTGAAAATCAGACTCAGAAGATCTTCAGCAACTTACATTCTCTTATGATTTTAACCCTTCAACTCAAATAACCAAAATTTCAGCTTGGTGGTTTTGTGCAATCCAGGTACAGTGATATTTTGGCTTAGCACTCTTTACTCTACACCATGTAATGAAAGTATGGACTACTGCGTTTTTGCGTAATCTCAAGACATCTAGGTTATCAGTATACCATGGTCGGCATCCCAGATTCAAGACATCAACAGCCATCAGCTAAGAGTAATAGTGCTTACTTATGTATCTACACGACTGCAAACTACTTTAGAAATTTCAAATAACAACACAATAGACAGTGACTCAACTGAACACAACAAGTAGCTTAGAAGCAATCAACAAGACAGTGTGTGATCAGCTGCTGGTAAGTGTGAATGTCAGTAAGAAATGACTTCAGTAATCAACAAAGTGCAGTGTTTAACAACCACAAAGTTACAGCCCAGGTGCGTGCGACGTCAAGGAAAACCCAAAAACGTTCAAGGACGGTGTTTAATTCAAAGACTTTCTAGGCCCGTAAAAAGCCGACAGTTATGCTAGTTCTACACAACTCTTATGAAACCAGAATACACCAACGACATGTCACGAAACCGTCGGCAGATACCGCGACAAAATGTGAAAGATCAGCTGCACTGAAAGACGCTAATAGCAGTTCATAATTTGTAAATACCAGACGGCTCTAACTACTGCACCAGTCAACCACATCATTCTCTGCTGTAATCAACAGTTTAACAATTGCTAAAATAAAACCAGCACTCTTTGTCAAGTTGATGAGACTGGAAGTCTAACGTACAAATTTACTTGCTTACTAACAAGAGACCAGTTTCATATACTCAAAGCTTCACCATCTCCTGCTTCATATGTTTCCTGGTATAAGTGTGAAGTCAAAAAAGCTGAAACAGCTACTTGTTATTTAAATTATTTGTATTCCTTCTGCTGATTCAATACGCAAGACTCTATCGTCACATCATTAATGTCTGAAGCAAAGCCGTGTAACTACATAGCAGCTTCTTAAATAATGTGCAAAGCATTTCCACCACTGGTGATACACACAGAAGCAGAGGCAGCAAGCCGTCACACAGAAAACACACGTGACTGCGTGGCAGCACTAACGACCTTCTGTTGAATATTTAACATGTGCACGGAGCTGTTACTCAAGCATGTGGCAAAGCAAGTGGCCTATAAGCGCAGTGAAAGCGGCAACGCACGGCAAAGCTGCCGCAGCATCTGCTTGCAACTTACACTTGGTGCTTGGAGCACGCGACGCAGGTTTAGTGGAGACTGCAGCATGTTCAGTGGCCGACGGCAGTGAGCCGGCTACAGGCTGTGCTACAGCTGTGAGATTGCATTGTAACACAATACACTGACAGAGACAGGTCACCTCTACAGACTGTGATATGACACAGCAAGTATAGCTCACCGATCACTACTCTGTGTATTAACCCTTTGACGACCACTGTTGCCATATGGGTACAGCTATAAAGCATCCTGTGCCAGACCGGGTTAAACAGTCACTTGTAATTTTTGACATCCGGGCACTCTGACGCTCAGCCCTGAGCGTCAGAGTGCCCGGATGTCAAAAATTACAAATGACAGCTTAACCCGGTCTGGCACAGGATGCTTTATAGCTGTACCCAT
>Ga0056114_1001247_pt1 | contig 11223 bp, 8 predicted proteins | sample WorMetHERISLAND1_FD_77005 | JGI IMG/M metagenome (GOLD analysis project Ga0056114, IMG submission 77005) | Marine gutless worms symbiont microbial communities from Max Planck institute for Marine Microbiology, Germany - Olavius loisae HERON... ...
GAAGGGAGAGGTTTGGAAAACAAGCCATTTTCTAGCTTTAAACGTCAATATCTAGAAAACTGTAAGAGATCCAAAGTTACCATTAATGATTAATAGGAAGTCACTTTCGACTGACACCAAGATCCATAACCTTGGATGACCTTGAACTGTTACAAAGTCGAATTCTCTCGAAATTTCGCCGGATTTCGCAGATTTGGACGGCCAACAACAGCTAAAAAATAAAGACAGACACGTACTGTCATAGACGGAATTGTGGCCCATTAAATGTACTTTCTAGCAGTGTATAGATTATGTTGGTATCGCAGGATGTTCCTCCGCTAGGCGGCGTCAAACAAGGGTGGGATGGTGAAAACGAGATAGGGCCTATATTCGAGCTAAATGCGTCAATATCTCGAAAACGATAGTAGATACGTCCTAAAATACTATTAATGATTAATAGGAAGCTGCATATTCGCTTTCGATTGGCACCAACATCGATGACCTTGGATGATCTTGAGCTGTTCGTAGTTACGGTGAATTGCGCGGGATTTCGCAGATTTGGCAGGCATAAACGAATGAGTGTAAACCCGTAGTCACTGTAAACCACCGAGTCTACTTATCAACATTATGTTCCTAGCGTTGATTTGTCGTGGATTTCTAGGCGCTTCATACACGCACTGCTGTCACGCGCTTGCCTTAGCGTTAGCTAGGCTTCCTTGTGTTACTAAGTATGCATTGCATAATTCACGCCGCCTTATCACGCAATAGGAAATGTCAGTCAATAGTGACACCAGCCATTAAGATCAATCAATACTAACAAAATGTAAATTTGGTGGTGGACTGGTGGTGGAGCCTGTCAATTAGGTACCGGAGCCCTCTTTGGAGGTGGTGGAGCTCCTATAACAGGTGGCGGAGCCCAAATCATAGGTGGGGGAGCCGGGCTCCGGCGGGCTCCGGCCCAATTTAACCCCTGACGGTGGGTGTACTGTAGATGATGGCAGCCTACAGGTCTACTTACAGCCCAAGTTGGTCTGGTCTGTGGGTTGGCAGTCCTTGGCACAGTCTGCATTCATCATATGAGCCGAGTGAACTCTGACAATGGCTGTACCATGATGTCAGCACTGTAAACTTTGTCATTGGTATTGTTGGTTTTGATACTGTTGTTACAGTGCTGGGTGACTGGCTGTAGGTGATAGCGAGGCGTCCTCGTGTGTGGTGTACTGCTGGGGAGCCGGGATGTCTCGCCCCACTCAGCTGCCACGACCCAGCGCTGACGTTCACGTGACACAGGTGTCGGCAGGTCGTCATCACATGTCAGCTGTCACAGACACTGGACGACTGCTTCTCTGGGAGGTCTCGTTCTCTTGATTCTAGCTTCTAGCTGAGATTGTGCTGTTTGCTACTCATCTACGTCAGACCTACTGTCAACACAGTCTTCATCGACAAACATTGCTGCTCGTCGGTTCTCACGCTGCTTTCCACCATTTGGAACAGTCTTCCCTCATTTGTACACACTGCTGACAGTTTCAATAGTTTTAGGTCTCAGCTCAAGAGTTATATGTTCATAAGACATTTTTCCAAGTCTGCTGTCCATGTCTCTGATACCCTTACCAGGTCTTTCACCCGTTATAAATTCATTACTTACTTACAGGCGTGATTACTTGGCCACTGGCTGTAGCTAGCAGTGTGGTCCTGGACTCAGCCTGACCAATGACCACCCACAGTGCTGTGGTGCAGCACTGTGTCATCCCTGATTATTGTGCCACTCAAGCTGAGTCCCGGGAGCTGTGAAGTTCTTTGCCTTCAAACAATGCCAGTCACATGACATTGTGGTCAACTAGATATGCCTCGATTTCAGCTGACAACCTACACAGGACGTTCGTTCATTTGTGCTGCCACGTGCGTGGAACAGTTACACTCAAAGACACTGCTCTGTCAATGTCTTGCTTTCATAATCACCATAGGACATCTCTCTTCTCTTGTTACCAATGCACTGAGCGTGTTGGAGGTTGTTTGTTGATGCCACGCGACATAAATCTACACTTCACTTACTCACTCACTTACCTTGGACACAACAGCAGGACATTGTGATGATGAATTCTCTGAGGCTAAACTCATCTCTGTGTAGAGATCATCCACAAGGAAGTCAGACGGTGATGACACTGGCTTTTTTATTCCACGCTACCTCGAAGGGCAGTCGGCGGTCACAATACAGCGTGTGTCGTGTGGCGATTTCTTCACAGCTTGTCTGACAGGTCTCTGTAACGTGTGAACTTTTCTAGCTCCAGTTCTCTTGTCAGTAAAGTAGAGTTGAATGCTTGTGGAACATGATCAGTAAAAGATATCACACTGTACAGAATCAATTTATATTTTTGCTGACATGCATTTGTGACGAATTTACACTGGAAATGTAATGAATTATGCGGAATTGTTTTTGATGATTGTATGACAATGATTACGCTGCGGATGATCAAGTGATGAACGAATGTGAGTGATCTGATAACAGGTTGTGATAGAAAAGTCCGTTGGTGTGACCCAGTACAAATCTTAACTCATAGAAAACTAGAATTATGGGGCTGTCCTGCAATTAAAGAATTTTGACACAATTCTATTGTGTGATGAACGGACAGATTGGCACAAATCCTATAGCAATATCTCATGTTACAATATTGATGCATGAATGCTAATTCCATATCTGTGTTATGCTCTTATACGATGTCACACGGTGAATTAGCAGCCAATAAATGTTACTTTGTGACAGTGTCCATTAATTGTTTTATTTTCCTGATAAACTGCAGCTTATTCTGGTGACTCCCTTCATCTGTAGCTGCCTGAAGACCCATCTCTTCCAGTGTTCATTCCGTTGACTTTTGTAATGCCTGTGAGGTGACTTGTTCATTATTGGACACTTCAGCTTGCTCAGCTAGAATGCTCATTGTTTATACTCAGAGAGGTATTTCCAGATCTTGGTCCAAGTCATACGTGTTAATTGACTGTTATCGCTGTAGATCGAGGAATCCTGATGACATTTGGTAGTGGTGCCTATGGCTGCCTCGGACATGGCAACTGTAATGACATCTCACAGGTCTGTCTGTCTGCATGTGTCTCTCCACGTATGTCTATATATGTCTGTGTCTCTGTGTTTGTGTCTGTATGTATATGTTTGGTGGTCTGCCACAGACTAGGAGGTGGCTTGTCTGTCTGTCTAATGGATTTCTCAAAACGTTGTGGAATGATTTGCTTTAAATTTGTGAAAGGGTCAAGGAATAGTTGATGAGATTTTGACTTCCCGGCAATTATTTATACCACTGATTCGTCATAATTCATATATTTTAAATTACTACATATGTTCAGCTTGTTTGTAGTGTTCAACTGCGTAGTGTTCTGTGTTATTGCAGTGTATTATTTTGGAAACAGGAAGATGTATGCCTCAGATAGCCAGCAAATCCGCAGCCGTCCTCTGCAGTAGAACAGCGGAATGAAATAGTTGAGATCTGCACACCTCTCGAGTAGTGCTGTGAAACCATTGTTATGACATGTGACAAACACAGGACAGACAGACAGATGCACAGATGGCGACCTACACTTACTGCAGCTATCTAGCAATGTGGCCACATTGTAATACGTCACAGACAGCTGGACTTCTCTGACCTTTTGCATGTAGATTCTGACATGGGTTGGTTAATAAGTAGAAACGTATGGGCCACGGAGTGCAGTTATAGTATGGCTGATTGGAGCAGTGGTATATCTGTCGTGCTGCACTGCAGGCCTGCTATCGTGGCCAATGAATGGCTGCATACTGCACCGTGGTACCACTAGCTCATGACAATCAGTTGCCACTTCCAACATTGTAAAGTGCTGCTGTTCACAAGTCTACTCAGTATGTAGCACTATGGCAAGTACTCAGACCTTTACCTTGACCGTTGTTGGAAGTGGTTTGAGTGCATGTGCTGTGTGTAACAGGCGAGAATCGTGGAAGCGTTGCTTGGTTTTGAAGTGACTGCAGTGTCATGTGGAACGTCTCATATATTCGCGGTGACTAATGATCACGACGTGTTTGCCTGGGGTCGTGCAGACAATGGTATGGTATACTCCTGCCGTGCTCCTTCTTCATAGTTCTAAGTGCATTCTGATTCTCTTAAATCTGTTTGACTTTGTATGTAAATTTATTTTTCAACTGTATTTTTCACAGTTTCAAAGCTCACAAACAGTGGAGTAATTGAATTTGATGATCAGACGTTCAAAGTAAATTTGTCTCCAACAACTTTGTATTTTTCTGCTTTTCGCAATGTTAACGTCACTTATAAGCTATGATAAGTTGTCAGCAGGAAACTGCATGACAGAACTATAGGGTGTCACTTGCTTTGTGGGATTATACAATGTTACTTGCCACCTGACACAAGCGAACACGCTCCGCCTTAACCCCAGGCCCAAGCTAGTACTCGAATTATCTACCCCAGAGGGATAGGTAAATCGTAACTAGCCAATAACTAAGCTGAGGTGACTTGATAGCGGCCTGGCTGGGAATCAAATCTGTGACCACTTTGATCAAAAGTTCAACGCCCTAACTGCCGCACCACCAAGACACTTGTTGCTTACGTATGAACAAAACATGCAGCTTCCAGTGGTTTAGTGATGGACCGGTCACATGTTTTCATTGCCAGCGTAGAATACTGGTAACGAGTACTGTCAATATACACTTTTCAGTTTTGTTTTACGTACACAATGCTATTCATAGGCACAGTATTTGTGGTCAACCACAAAAGGTGTCTGTCTGTCCATCCACAATCTAATGTTGTATCATAATGGCTTAACAAGTCGTCAAAATTCTAGTTTTCTGAGACTAATTGTCGTTAACATATATTTTCTTTGGCTTTCAACTTGCTAGTCTGTTAAGGATCATGCTGGTCATCCGGGCTGTATGTCTTCTTTCAGTTCCTGCTACTAACTATAGTGGGGTGGCTTAGTGAAATTACCGTGACGTGGTGGACAAAAGCACCAAATTTGGCATGAGGCTCCCTTAGGGCCTACTTGTTAATGTTAGCCTAGGAGCCATCCGAGGCTATTTAAAAATTAGTATTTTGGGGGCACTTACTTAGATATTTACTTAGCCTTTAGGCATCTTGTACACATCCTTGCGTTCTGACAAGCGCTGTATGAATAAACGAATATGTTATGTTATGTACTTTAGGGAAGGGGTTACCCCCAAAATTGCACAGTCTATATCTTTGCTCCTGGACACGCTAGCTTCATGATCTTGGTGTCTAAACTATGGTTTTCGAGGGCGCCGAGTTCAATTATGACGGTTTTGAGCTGATTAGAGGTCAAGGCCATAGGGTCAAGGTCACCAAAAGGTCAAATTATACAAAAATGACCGAACTGTGTCGTATAATACCACTTTGCATGGGTTTTTGTAGGTGACGAATTCAATGGTGACATCCTTCATCCTTTTTGACATTCGAGGTGCAGGTGACGTTATAAAGGTCATGGTCGAGGTCAAGGTCAAGGTCAGCCAAAGACCAAAGTTATGGCTTGCCTTGCCGGAACAATGTCAATAACGGGCTTCAAGCCAATATCAATATCAATAAAGCATAAACAGTACGGCGTGTGCCATTCAAAATTTTTAGCCTTGAGGGTAATTTCAAATTTTGACTTTGAAAGTTTCATATAGTTTGCAATTTTTTATTTTTTTATATTTTGAGTGTGTTATTGAGAAGTCGAACTGTCTATATATTTCACAAATTATTGTTCATGGAAAAAGTTACGAATGCTTTTTAAAATTTACTTGCTATCCTGTGACAAATTAAAAAAATAATTTCCACTCTGCCCATCACCTGTAACGTCAATTTTTCAGCTACAGGAATTAAATATTTTATGCAGAGTGGCGCCATTGTTTACGTCTGCGTTTAGTGTTTAACTGTTTGTGTCTGTTGGATTGTGCAGTTGTAAATTTATCCTAGATGCAAAATAATTTCATGGAAGTTTTTGATCCTTGTATGAATAACGTTCACTCCCAAACTGCCATAAATTGCAGCAATCGAACCCAAGGGTGACTGAGGATGGAACTGAACTGGGATCGCTGCGTGATTTGCCAGAGAGATACTGCTGAACCCTTGAAATGTCCCTTGCAGGGTCCTGGGACAAGTATGGCTAATGGCGACAAAACAGATGCCTACAGATCATTCCTGACAAACATAGAACAGTTCCGGGCCTTTGGTGCTCTTCCAGCTGATCTATGTTTCGGGATGGATGAAACTGTTGACAATTTTGTTTCTCATTCTGCTTCCTGGCACAAATCTTGCCATTTGAAATTCAACAATTTAAAGCTGGAAAGGGCAATGATGAAGAGAGAGCGTAACCCTGACGATGAAGGTAACAGGCTAAATAAGCGCAAATCACTGAACATTCAGAAATGTTTATTCTGCGACAAAGGCGAAGAGGTAAATGTTCTCCATGAAGTTTCCACATTTGATGCTGACACGAATATACGGAACATGATCACAGAGTTAAATGACACTGAGCTTATGACCAGAATAGTTGGAGGAGATCTAATTGCTATGGACGCAAAGTATCATCTGGCATGTCTGACTCAGCTGAGAAATCGCTACCGAAGTATCTGTCGCAAAGCAAGCCAAACATCTGAAAACACAGATGAGAAAATGACCTATTCTCGAGCATTTGTGGAACTGACCAGCTATATTGAGAAATCTATGGACTGTGGAACGGTCCTCTTTAGGCTGTCCGAGATTCACTCTCTGTTTGAGAATCGTCTGGATGGACTGGGCATCAAGAAACAAGTCCACAAGACCAGGTTGAAGGATCAATTGCTAGAGCGGTTCCCAAGGCACAAGAACAATTTGATGGGAGAAACGTTGTTCTAATTTTCAAGGAAGGCATGAGAAATATGTTGCAGGAAGCTTTGAAGAATCGAGACTTCTCAGAAGATGCTAGTATCCTGACCAGAGCTGCTGCGATTGTCAGAAAGGATATCTTCAGCCATCAAGGCTTCGAATTCAGTGGTTGCTTCCCGGCAGAATGCCAAGAATATTCACTGCCTCATGTGTCCATGATCTTGAATGGTCCCAACTTGAAAGATCAAGACAATCGTGACTCACAGGCTTGCCTAACCATCGGCCAAACCATTGTTTACAACATAAAGAAAAAACCATCGTGTATTGATGTGAAGACCAGACACAATCTGGAGAGGGACCACTACCCATCTACATTGGTATCAACGTGCATGCACTCTGCAGAAGCAAGAAACTTATCCAGCAGTTATACCAGATGGGCATCAGCATTTCTTACGAAAGGATTATGGAGATCAAGGACTGGATCTACCTGTGAACGCTTTGTAGACGATGGAGTGGTGTCTCCTGCTTGTCTCCGGAAAGGGCTGTTCACTGTTGGCGCACTGGACAACCTAGACCACAACCCCAGCTCAACCACTTCTGTAACCTCATTCCATGGGACTGGAATCAGCCTTTTGCAGATGCCTACCAAGACTGAACCTGGTGTCAGCAGACTACCTGTTGCAATTCCACCATCTGGAAATGAAAAGCACTATCTTCCTCACAGCTACGCATCTGTCCCGGCCGTAGCTTTGAAGACCGCTGCCGTTATGGTGCCAGAGTGTGGCGTAAGTCCAGTCCACAGCTGCTTAGATGCGGCCAGAGCACAGGAACACAAGTGGGTACAACATGCACTGTCAGTTCTTGAGACAGAACTCACCGCTGAAGATGCCATTGCATGGGCTGCCTATCATGCATCTATGCAACCTGCGGTAGAAGACCCTCCAGCTCAATGTGCGCTGCTTCCTCTTTTCTACGAGAAGTCTACCACTCCTGCTATGATCAAACATGGGATGGATGTCGTACGCAGAGCTGTCGAATTTCTGAATCCAGGACAAATTCCAGTCACTACATTCGACCAGCCTCTGTTTGCTATTGCAAAGTTTGTACAGTGGAAATGGCCGGACACGCACGGTGAGAGAGTGCATGTGGTTATGCTAGGTGGTCTGCACACAGAAATAGCTCTCTGGAATACACTGGGGGATGTATTGCAAGGTTCTGGCTGGATTACAGCCCTCACAGAGGCAGGTGTAGCATCCTCTGGCACTGCTAACTCATTTTTGAATGCAGTCGAACCAGGCATGCCCACCAAATCACTCTCTTGACCCTGCATAGTCTCCAGAATGAGGCTTTCATGCTTAGTGAGGGTCACAAAGATTTTGAGTCTGCCACGACTTGGAGAAATGAGATGCTGAAGAAGAGTCCTACTTTCATGTACTGGGATTTGATCATGAGATATGAAACCCTCATTCTCATCTTCGTCAGGGCTCACAGAGAAAAAAATTTCTCTCTGTATGTGGAAGTCTTGGAGGAACTCGCACCACTGTTCTTTGCATTGGATCATGTGAACTGCACACGTTGGATGTCTGTCCACATCAGGGACATGAAGTCGCTGCCTGACACTATCAAGGATGAATTCGATAACAGGTCACACTGGGTCATTTCCAAGACCACCAATAAGTTTTCTGCGATCCCGTTCGATCAGGCTCATGAGCAGGAGAACAAGACTGTGAAAGGTTCTGGTGGTGCTGTTGGGCTCACCGAAAATCCCGTTGCTTTTCAACGATGGATGCTCTCGGGGCCAGAGATAGCCAGGTTGCAGAAACAGTTAGAGGAAGAATACCTACCGGATGATGACACAGAGACACCCAAGAACTACCTGCACCATGAGCAGGGTCTCTCAACACAGAAAATCTTCCAGAGACAGGTTACTAGCCTCTCTGAAACCATCAGACAAATGGGCAATCCATTCTTGGATGATTTCCCGGAGCTAGTAACTCTTGACAGTCGCAACTGCGCAGGCGAATCAGTGGTAGCCACAGTGCACACCTTGGACGATACAGGCAAGAAACAGTGCCAGGACTTCGTCAAGAATTTGCTTGATGTGCGCAGCCACTCAATCCATGACCCAATCAAGAGAAATTCTCTAGCTCTCTTCACAAAAACTCAACACACGACAACATCGAAGCAGGGGAAGAAGATCAAAGTGCTTCAGAACAACGTTACTCTCTTTGGCCAACTGTACATCTCTATGCAGAATCGGGATGGTGACTTGGCAGAGTTTTTTGCGCATGAGACACAGTCCTTCCCTCCATCGCTCTCAGACTTTGGCAAGCTCCATTTAACAAATACGAAGTCTGAGCTGCTGCAATGCCTTGAGCAGCCTGGGCATTCTGAACCACCTTCAGCATATAACTGTACAGTCCTGGATGGTGCCGTCATCGTTCACTGCCTACCCACTACCAGCGTCAGCACCTTCAATGAGTACGCAGACAGAGTATTCATCCCTTACTTGCAGAAGCAGCTGCAGGCTTGCTTGAGATTGGATGTTGTGTGGGACACATACGTACAAGACAGTTTGAAGGAGTCAACACGCGAAAAGAGAGGAAAGGGTATGCACAGAAAAGTATCAGGAGAGACCAAACTGCCAGGCAACTGGATGGACTTCCTCCGTGACTCAATGAACAAGAAGGAACTGTTTGCCTTTCTGACTTCCAAGGTTGCAGAATTCAACTGGCCACCAACCAAAGCTGTTTATGTCACATCAGGGCAAGCTGTGGTATCTGTCAGTTCCAGCATCACCATGCAAAACTGCAATCATTAGGAGGCAGACACCAGGGTTGTGGTTCACGTTCAACATGCTCTGGAGCAGGGAGGAAAGACTATCCATGTGCGTGCTGCGGACACAGATGTTGTAGTCATCCTCGCAGGCGTATTCCACGAGCTGATTGCTACTCAACCATTGGCCAATATCTGGGTGGCCTTTGGCATGGGCAAGAATTACAGTTTTTTCCACATGAACACCATCTGTGCAAGCCTGGGTGAGTCACAATCAAAAGCATTACCTGTGTTCCACGCATTTTCAGGTTGTGACACAAACTCTGCTTTCAGCGGTAAGGGCAAGAAATCAGTTTGGCAGGCATGGCAGATCTATGATGATGTGACAGAGACATTTGTGTTTCTGGCTAATAATCCTTTTCAGTTGCTGAATCTTTATGACGAACATTTTCAGAAGCTCGAGAGGCTGACTGTTATCCTATACGACAAAACAAGTCCTTTGAGCTGTGTCAATGAGGCAAGAAGGGAATTCTTTTGCAAGAAGAATCGAGCAATGGACAAACTGCCACCCACCAAGGATGCGCTACTCCAACATGTCCGACGCACAGTACATCAAGCAGGTATCTGGACGACCAGCACACAAACTCGGGTAGTGGTTCCTTCTCCGCAGGATTTTGCTTGGACCAAGGTATCAGAGTCATGGGTACCAGTTTGGATGACAATTCCGGAGGTTTCCAGATCCTGCAGAGAGTTGATCAAATGCTCCTGCAAAGGAGACTGCTCCAACTGCACCTGTGGCAAAGCAAATCTGGACTGCTCACCACTTTGCAAGTGCAAATGTACTCCATAGAACTGTGTACTGCAAAGAGACATCACAGAACAATGACATATATTTGTCAGTAACTGACTTTTGTTATACTATTGATACTATTATTGCCACTTTACATTTTAACTCAACAGAATGCAGTAGCCTGGTTTTAGTCGTGGTTTATATAGGGTGCTCTATAGCGTGGCAGGAGGTTCCTGATGCTTTCACACTAATGGTATCACTTCTTAATTATGTTTTACTGCTAACTAACTGATGTTGTGCTTGAAGCTTGTTACTAACATTGTATGCCGGCAATGCAAGGGCGCAAATCATGTCTTTTGTCTTTGGCTGACCTTGACCTTGACCTCGACCATGACCTTTATAACGTGATCTGCACCTCGAATGTCAAAAACGATGTCACCGTTGAATTCGTCACCCACAAAAACCCATGTAAAGTGGTATTATACGACACAGTTCGGTTATTTTTGTATAATTTGACCTTTTGGTGACCTTGACCCTATGACCTTGACCTCTAATCAGCTCAAAACCGTCAAAATTGAACTCGGCGCCCCCGAAAACCCTAGTTTAGATACCAAGATCATGAAGCTAGCGTGTCCAGGAGCAAAGATATAGACTGTGCAATTTTGGGGGTAACCCCTACACTAAAGTGCCCCAAAATACTAATTTTTTAAATAGCCTCGGATGGCTCCTAGGCTAACATTAACAAGTAGGCCCTAAGGGAGCCTCATGCCAAATTTGGTGCTTTTGTCCGCCATGTCACGGTAATCTTAAAATATGACGCTAAGCCAC
>Ga0056114_1001248_pt1 | contig 11222 bp, 8 predicted proteins | sample WorMetHERISLAND1_FD_77005 | JGI IMG/M metagenome (GOLD analysis project Ga0056114, IMG submission 77005) | Marine gutless worms symbiont microbial communities from Max Planck institute for Marine Microbiology, Germany - Olavius loisae HERON... ...
AGGATAGATGTTATGGAGTTTATTACTAGTTGAATTATGCCAAAGGTGTTGCCACCTGGTGAATAGGTGTTTTTTAATAGAAGATGTGATATCGGAATATGGTAATGGGTAGGAAGTGATGTTAGGTAAGTTTAATGCAGATTTTGCAGCCTGATCAATCATGATGTCTTGAATGCCAGCTGGATAGGAAATGCCGGGGTCTACTCAAAAGGCCCATGACACACATGATATTTTAAGGAGTTTGTGTGTTAATGACGAAGACAAAACATTAGTACCGTTGGCATCACAGTGGACGACGACATCGTCTGGTCGTATGTCAGTTTGTTGATGTATCAAATGTTGTAGCATGTCGCCCTTCCACACGCTGTCCATGCGCTCCTGGTGCAACTTGCCCGCCAGCTCTTTCACTTCATCTTCCCTCTCGGCCGCCAACAGACCCTGCACACCCAACAGTAACACTCACTCACTCACTTATCCACTAGCCACAGCTTCTACCAATGGTCAGTTCTCCTTCAGTACTTTGATACTGTTGGTTGGTCTTTTGACCTGTAAAAACCGTCTCCCGTATAACCTACGCTGTGTTGGCGGGGACGTAAAACACTGCACAATCCAATCCAATCCACCAATGGTCAGCTTGTCAGATGGTTATTATCAGATGACCATGTCACCATTAGATAATGAAATTCAATTAAAAAACAACCTTTTTAGATTAATCGTACAAAGCGGATGTAATATGAGGCTATCATTGTGCTATCTGCATGACCGATTACATATACAGATTAACTCGCGTAAACCTTGGAAATGATAAGGCCAATGCAATGCTCCAGCAGATACTTGGTCTCTGACAACGAACACCGCTCCAGGAATGTGATTGGCTCTATCTCGTCATACTGTGACAACATCACAATTATTCAGTGAATTTTCATCCACCGTTCACTAGCAGTAACAACAATGTTAACAATCAAACATAGTCTATGAACCATTCACATTCAATGGCCCTTTATTACTGGGATAGCTGCGGGGAACTGGAGGTAACCAAGACACTGTCAGCAACATTAAGCCAACAGACCACCCATGCTGTACTCAAATGCTTCACAATAACAACTCCAAACCATAACAGTCTGCCGCTGATAACTGGTCTAATAACTGAAAAACCTCTGGTTTCTCATATTTGCTGTGTCCTAAGACAATGCCAACACTTCACACAACTTATAATCACATCTAAACCATGACATCTAAATCAACGTTATGCAGTCCTTTTAGAGCACATGCAATAAAGATCTACAGCATATAGCTGTAACGTTGTTAATCAGACATGAACTTGCACAGGAAACAGCTAGTGAGTGGCAGATGTCATTGACAATGTGGTCTGATGGAAATACACCAACAACTATTGAGCTGTTAGTTCAATGACCCACAAGTGAACAGTTCAGTAGCTGAGTGAGTGGTACCTTAGACTCTTCAATGTCGACAATGTTGGTCTGACACTCGCTGATGTTATCATGTGCCCAGCCGATGCTGTCCTGTAAACTCTCAATCTGCTCGTTGATCTCCTTCACCAGCTGACTGTTGTCAACATTCTGCTTCAACCAATCACAACACTTCATCTCAACTCAATCAATCAATAAATGAATGAATGAATGAATGAATGTATGTATCAATCAATCAATCAATAGGCGACTTTTTAAGGTGGCCCAAGTATTGCTACTGCTGGGTTCACTGCACGGACGGTCAATTAATGTCCAGCATATAGCCAGGAAAGGATTTGCTAAACAAGAATGTCTTGAAGCAGCCGATGAAACGTGGTATTCAGCTGATGTCAGGTCGTTCCAGGTCTAAGGGCTGACAACTGGGAAAGTTTGGCTGGCAACGGTTGACAGTGTGATGGGAGGAACTACCGGGTGTCTAGTGTCGACAGAACAAAGACAGCAGTTACTTGGCAGCCACTGCAGCAGACTATGGCTGCCAGTGGGACCATACTCGTAGACTAAGCATTGAGATCTGTGTGTGGCAGCAAAGACTGTGTCTGACACTAAGTCAGTTTGTCACTGCTATCCCCACCTACTATACTACTAGAATACCTACGAGACTCCACACACCACAACACTGACACACCAGAGTGAACTTCAAAAGGCAATTAGTTGCACTTGCTGGTGCTTACAATACTTAGCAGTGAGCCACAGACAGCAAGGCATGGTGAGTATCTGACGTGTGGCTAGCAACTGTAAATTTCACGGCATATCAAAATACCTTCAGCAGTAACCAACATGGTCAGTGTGTGCAGGGTAAAGGGAGGGCGATTCTTAGTAAACTGAGACCTTGGGACAACTTTATCATTTGCCTGACGCTGAAAATGTCGGTCAGTCGCGTAGACAGAATGACACTGATAGACAATCATCACTCACTACATCACCAAACACATCATATCACTCATCATATCAGTCATCTTACCTCATCACTCATCTCAGCTGCTGCAGTCATGATCTTCTCCTTCTTCTTTGAATACTTCTCCAACTTCTTGCTCAGTGTCTCTCTTTCCTAGCATCATTCACCATCACAACTAGTATCACCATTAACCAGTATCCATCATGTCAGCACTAGTACTAGTTTCACCAGTACACATCACCCTCCAGGCAGGCTACTGTGCTCGCTGTGTGGCATGCTACAGACAGATATATATGTTGTAGTTAATGCCATACCATAATGTTTGTAGTTAATATCATAACACAAGTCAACACAGGACCAAGACGCCATCAGGCTGACTCTTATTGACCTCGGCATGACTACTGCATTAGTCTATGTCTCTAGTAGTAAGCCGCGTCGAGTCTCGTCAAGCCATCAATGATTCATGTCCAGTAACACAACTCAACGATGGTCTGACAAGACTCCATGAGGCTAATGATGATGCAGTCAACTGGCTGAAAACCAAGGCAACAACAGCACTCATCAGATAATAAGTAAGCCACTCATGCTCCCTACAGTCCCACTAGAACTGTAACATTGGGACTGTTGAAGGCATGTCAATGAAGTGACTGGCTGATGTCAGAGATAAGTAACTAACCTTGATCCATCGTTCCATGTCTCGTTCAATGCGAGCCATCGTTTGCTTCTTAGCGACGACAGCGCTCAACTGAAATCAGCACCAACAACATTGTCATCATCAGTCAACTAGCAAACTCAGTCACTCAGTATGCTGTAGACAGTCAGTCCAACTTCTAACATCTAGTCCAGTTTTACACAGCTACTTCTCATTCATATTTTCACAGAACTGTCATTGACTGACTACTTTAAAGATCACAAATTTAAAGAGGGCAGATTAAATGGTTGAGTCTACTTAACTTGCTAGTTCGACTACACTCAACGTAAAAATTGTTGCAAGAGCACAAACCAACTCTCAAATCAAGACGAGTTCACTCAAGTATCGTGTGGCAAAATCAGCCGCTCAAATCTCCACTCAGTTGCCTGGCACTCAACTGAGTGGAGCCACTCAGCTGATTGGAGATATGAGCACTGAGCAGCATTCATGCAATCTGCCCTGACACTTCAAAGTCATTACCCAGATGACAATTGTTTACACCAAAACACAGAAAGCCAGACACAGGAGTCCAAAGGGTTTAGACGAAGCAACGCATAAAAGCAACGTCTCACTGATTTCTCAAGACCGTCCCAGATGACTCGATGCCGTTTTGAGTTGGTTTGCGTCGTGCCAGTGTAGTGGTGTGACGATGGTGTGTTTGACACAGGCACTGTACACAGTCATAACCAACCACAGCTAATTGATTACAAACACATATACAAATGATGCACTGCTTTCAGCATTGCATTTTTCATTCATTTTATTTTATTTATAAGAGGCATGACAAAATGCAAGCCAATAAATAGTGTACAAAAATAGTCAGTATACAGAAATATACAAAAACTAATAACTGTTTTGATACAACATAAGAGTAAGGAAGTTACAGTGAGACAGACGGGAGGAGTCCAGGGAGCTGAAAGGAGTGTGTTCGCCGTCTGAGGTCGTATCGTTATGATGCGGTGGATCGTGGTGGAAGAAATGCATGTAATATGTGCTTCAACAATGTAGAAGTTTTTGTCACCGGCTGCCAAGCACAGATCGTCAAAAGTATGAAAGTGAGATGTGTCAGATCCACACTCAACCACATTCAGTCCAGTCAGCTTTAGTGACGTCCTTGTGCCAGTTCACACCAGAGTGTACTGGGGACTGGAACGTGTCTGCCATCCGGCCAGAAGAGTAAAAACATAGTTGCTGAAGGTGTGAGCAGGTGTTGTAATGTTAAACACTAAACACTGTTCACAAACGCTGTACAATGACTCTTGAGAAAGTTCAGAATATTCTGTAAACATTCATTCATAACTTTGTGCAAAACACTGCAGGCAGACTAGACTGAGCTCACCTCAACTCACTGCCTGACTGGAAGACATGTGATACAATAAACAAGAATAATAAATAATGTAGAGCGGCCATCAACAAACCAAGCAGTTTAATCAATTCAGTACAAGAGCCATGCCGTCACAAGGACACTGCACAATGCCGTGTGGTTTTTCCTATCACACGCTCACACGGTAGTGTGAGAGTGTTGTAAGGACGACCGTCAAAGTCAATGGGGAATGGCAAAATTTGACCCTCAGCCGACGCTAAACCCCTGAACCGATCGTCAACAAATTTGAAACACGGTGATTACGTCGCGGATATCTACTATCTGCTGTTTTAGTGGAGTGATAGCATTACATCGTCCTTACAATGAGTTTTATACTGGTAAGTTTTTTACATTTATACAGAATAACTCATAACTCTTAGATGTTATTTGCTTTAAATTCCACAAGGTCAACGCCATTATAGCACTGGCCTATTTAATATGAGGTTAAACATCTGCTGCAACCATTCAGTGGCTAAAAGCAGATTGAATGTGAAACTATGTAAATAAGTAACAAGACATGGCCATTTTTTTTAAACAGGTCATCGAAGGTAGATGATTTTCGCAACAATCGAAAGCAAGTATGGGACTTCCTATCGATCTTCAATAGGAATCCTGGTGAGCCCTGGTTCTTGCCCAATGGTACAAAAATTGTGAAACTTGTTAATTGGTGTTTTTTTCGCTATTAGCATGTATTATCGTTGTTGTTTGTATGTCACAGTGTGCGTAGTTGGCATCAACTGACTAACTTACTTACTGAACATTTGACAAAATCTTCCACAGGTAATCAATTACCTGTTGGTGAGCGATCATACTTGGCAACGCGACCGGCGACTTTTGCCGACATTTGTGACACCTGACTGCGTCGCAGTGACTCCAACTGCAGTCATTAATTAACACCAGCAAACTTTCCGTCTCTGTCAGAGTCTTCACTATTGACACCAGCAAACTGTCCATCTCTGTCAGTCTTCACTTTCACAACAATGTCACTGCAACGAATGTGACTTACAAGTTATGCTGCAAGCACAGAATTTAGCTGAAAACAGTTATATTATTGTACCGTGATGCATAACTAGACTGTCTGTAACCATCGGGAAGAATTAAAGAAATTTCTGCATTCACTTACTGAGAAACAGGCTACATCCACAATCCACATACACGTATTACAAAACAATATCTCACTTCTGGCAAACTAGATGCAGGGTAACACCGAGCCAGTTGACGTAAAGCAATGAATGATGAATGTGGGTAATTTTTTTGTCAACTGGCTGTAGTACCACAAACATCAAAACAAGGTTTTGCTCGTGAACAACTGTAACACTGTGTTTCCCTGCAGTGGTCTTCACGCGAATCAACAACAACAATTGTCCTTTTGCAGTCTTGATCAGTTCACTGCTGACTAAGGAAGGCCTGCCTCGAACATACCGTAGTTACTGAAAAGGTGTACCAGCAGGTGTCGCAATGTTAAACATTATGCACTGTTCTCAAGTGCCGTGCAATTAACTCAGGAGAAAGTTACCAACATTCTGTAAGAATTCATTCCCAGCCGTGACAGTCAAAGACTCATCAGTGACCAGTCACAGAGAGAACTCACTTCTTCCTGTCTCCGACGCAGGATCACTTCCTTCTGTCGTTTCTCTGCCTCCAATGATCTGATCTGTGAGTCCTTGATCCGCTGCTCCTTGCGGAGCTGAATAAGCTCCTGATTGTGCTTCAACTCCACCTGTCGCACTTTGATCGTCTCGTCTCGTATCTTGCCCATCAACTGAACCTGTCAACACAACGAGCCTTATCATCATACCAACAACTAGCAGTACACAAGTTTCACAACTGCTTGATTCACTAGCTACACTTGTGGCGAGTAACTAACTAACTAACTAACTAACTAACAAAAACGACTAAAGTTCAGTCCGTTAGTACAACGAATACACCATCAGATTCCTGACTCCTAGTCACTGGGTGCAGTGGCAAGACCACGGGTGGGTTTGGAGGTTCAACCCTCCCCCAATCGCTGCCAGGACGAGGCATGTGATTCATACAAAACGAATAAGATGTAGTGAGGTAGGTGCACGACACTATTCCATGACATTATCATTGCTATTAGTAATTGTAATTCTTGTTAAATTGTGTAGGTTTTGCTATTGTAACTTTTTAACCTTTTACCTCTGCTAAACCAGCAGTATTCAGTAGCCTTCAAAATGTACAAAATGCATATGCAGCCGATACCGTCGAGAAGCTTATGATGCTCTCCCCAGACCCCTAGTAGCTGGTGAGAGGGATACCCCTTCCCCATCCCGAATCCCTTGATTCTTAAACCTTAACCTTTAACCACGGACTTCTGAAACGCTGGCCTCGCCTGGCCTTGACTGGGTGGCAAATTGTTCATGTCGGTAGAGATACAAGTTGAATGAGTTATTTAACATCCAGCTTGACACATTATTATTGTTGTTATCCCCTGACAAAGTCAAAGGTAATACAATCACTGCTGTCTGTTCGTTTATTTGTATATTTGTCTGCTGATGAGCAGGGTAACTCAAACTCATTTCTCTCATAGAGAAACCTCATCACCATCAACACATTGGATACTAATATGGTCATACTGTCCTCGTTACCCAACGTTCCACAACAAAAGCACCTCAGTGTATTTAGTGTATAGTGTAATTGTACCTTAAGTTTCTTCATCTCAGACAGATCATGCTCATATGCTTTGAGCTGTTTCTCGGTGTGCGACTGATTGCGGAGCAGCTTCAAGTGCTCCATCTTTGCTGCCTCTAGCTTGCGTAGCTCCACCTGCATTGAACTCAGTCGCTTCTCATACTCCACTCGCACGTGGTTCGCCTTCTCCTCGCTCTGAGTCTCGGCATCGCCTGCGTCACAACCATCATACACAATAGCACACATGAAATTTACTGCCCAGTACTCATATCACTGCCCTCGTGGTACTGATGGTAACGTGTTGTCTCCATCAATGTAATTACTCAATCTCATATAATCTGTAGGCAGGTAAACCATCTCAGTATGTAGCCAGTAGAGAGGGACATCTTTGCGGGAATACCGCGGGAACTGCAGTACCCGCGGGAATGGATTTAAAATGCAGTCTCATCCCGCGGGACGGTCGGGAATGGTTAGGTTAACGAACGTCGGGAATGGCCGGGAGTGGTTTTACTTGCGTTCCCACGGAAATGGCTGTAAACGTTTTTCTAGTAGTATGTGTTTCAGCTTATCTGTGCGAAATCGCGTTTGTGAAAATAGTGACCGAGCCACGTGTTGATGTACTGACTTGGCACGGCTCGCTGTTAGTCCGAGATAGATGGCGTGAAACGACTCCAGTCCATGTCTAGCCCAACTGCCGCTCACCCACCCCCAGTACACTTGGCCCTGCCTGCTAGTGCTAAGTCGATCAACAGCTCGACCACGGCCTGACACTGGTCTGACACTGCTGCATATTGCGTTCAGAGAGCGGGACGGAAACGGTCAGGAACGGTTGAATATTGTGCGGGACGGGAACGGTTTTCAATTTGACTGCAAAACGTGGGAACGGGAAGGGAATGCATTTATCTCAACGGGACGGGACTGGTTATGATTTTCGTTCCCGTGTCCCTCTCTAGTAGCCAGCCACCATAGGTCGACTCAGCCTTCTACCCTCTGTGGAATGGTAAAATGAGTATCAGCCTTTCGGCTGAGTAATAATAATAATAAACGGTGAAGGTGGGTGTGGATGGCAGCAGCCTACAGGCAGACTCATAGTCACAGGCCAAGTCAGTTGCAATTATCTCATATAACCCAGTCAACTCTCACAGTGGCCAATGAAATCAGTAACAAAAGTTGCATGTCGTCATCTGTTTTAATGGTCAGGACCTGATTTAAGCTGGTGACACACACTCAAGAAACTTGTATAACAAACTTGCGCAAGTCATCTTGTTCAAGAAACTTGCACGTGTGTCGGTCAATCTTGTAGAAGTTTTTTGTGCAAGTTTCCTGCACGGCTCTATTTCAGCACAGAAACTGTCCGACACGTGACACGAACTGTACCACGTGACTGGCTGGTAATTTGTTATTGTTTTTGTTGTCATTAGTTTGCGACTGTTTTTTTGTGACGTAATTATGTATTTAGCAGAGATCTTAAGATGAATGGAACCATGAAGAAATTGGTATCTTAATAGACTTTATTCAGAAAAAGACGTTTGTGTATGCAGCAGCAGCGTCAACAACGTTTTCCGCCATTTTGCTTTTGCAAGAAACTGTGATGAAATATAAGGACTTGTGTCAAATTATGCAAGTTTCTTGTACAAGACGACTTGCACAAGATTCTGGTAAAAGTTTCTTGAGCGTGTGTTGCCAGCATTAGTCCAGTTTTCTCAAGCCAGTCCAGTCAAGACTGGTTATCACTGTCAAAACGTGAACTCAGACAAGTGAGTTGTACCAAGCGTGGCAAGGACTCGATCTCTCTCGTTCTCCGTCTCACGTATCTTCTGCTGCTGCTGAGCCAACTTCTCCTCGTACTGAATCTTCATCAGATTCTTCTCACGTTCACTGCGCTTCAGCTGTGCCACCATGTTCGCCATCGACGCGATGTCCGTCGTTAGGTTGGCTATACTGCTGCCACCTGACAACACAATGCTGTACAGGTCTACATGCACAACAGTTACACGTGTGTAAATCTGACACGCTAGATGGGGTCGGTGTTACCAAAGACCAGAACTGGATAAACTACAGAGCCATTCACACTAGGAGCGATGTCTGGAAGTGGCACTTTTAGCTAATGTTTTACAGACCAACTGCAGCCTGGTGGGCAATGTCAGTCCCCGAGGGGAGATTAGATGGACATGGGGGCAGCACCAGGGGGCCAGCACCCCCTAAAGTCTCATCAACTTGCTGCCTCATCAAAGTTCACTAAACCACATTCATCACACCGCATCGTTCCAGCTCGTTGATGTTAAGTGGGGTGAAGTGACATAAAAACCAACTATAGTCAGTAAGTAAGTAAGTAAGTAAGTAATAAAACTTATGGGGCGCAGGTTCAACAGCATTTAACAATTAACAACATTCAACAGCTTTAACAATGCGCCGCGATCTCAGCACCTGAACAAAAATGTCTTTAGTAGCCGATTAAATAGTTGACAGAGACGGCAAACAACGAGGACAATATTGTGACTAACTGGAGTTCAACGGCATCAGTGAAACTTATTGATATCTACAGCTAGGCCGTGCTACATGCACCAATCAGCAATGTCGCGGCACGCAGTCATCGTAGAGTCTGTACCTTTAGCATCGTCGTCACTGGCGCTGTCGTCGTCATCGTCGACATCATCGACATCATCATCATCGCTGTCAGCAGCGTAGTCCAAGTCTTCATCACCGCTCAGCTCATCCACCTCCACATTCACACCATTCACCATATACCAGTGCCAAGGCCTGCCACCACAGCACAGCTGTTTGTCTGGTAGCAAAAGAAACAGAGGTGTGTACGGCTATGTGTGAAGCAGTTACTTTTGACATATTTAACCTGCCCGGCCTAAGAGCTTTGTTAGTCCGTACTCGGTGGTTTCAAGCATCTCAGCTCACAGTGCCGTCATGCTACAGGCCCCAGGGATGGTTTAGGCGTCAGAGGCGGACTGGGTCTACTGGCTACTGTCAACCAGCTAATATGACACTCAACTGTTATCAGTTCCCAGTTAGAGGCCAAGCTGAGTCGTCTCTAGATCTCAACAATGGTCACCAGTTAGAGATTAAAGAGGACACCACCGGTGAACCCTGTGTATCGCTCTGAGAGATTAATCTCAGAACAGATCTGCAAGAAATCCAGATCCCGGGCTTGAACCTGGGTCTGGAGAGATGGTTGAAAGGCAGCTCAATTACTGTAGCCAAGGCCAACATTCACACCATTCAGCAGTGACTCTATCGGTCACAAGTCTACAACACTTCCAGTGCAGCTGCAGCAATTCAAGGCAACAACACAGCAGTTCACTACCACAGCTGATCAGATGCATATTCATATTCACTCAAACTTAACACAAAACAGGTGAGATAAAAACAAATAATAAGCCAAGCAGAGATAAGAACCGAGAAGAACAACAATGCAATGACAAACAACAGACAAGCTGTCAGTCACCTCGGCAAGGTCAGCTGTGGCAGTCTCGTCAATGTCAATGTCATCAACGTCTCTCTTCTCAGCATCGTCACCAGTACTGCCACAGTTACTGTTACACAGTGACTTCCTGCAGTCAGACAGTCACACATGCACTGTGTGCCTGGCAAATACTGACCAATTTCAACAGCATTAGGATTACAGACTGCTTAGTGAATTTGCTCCAAGTCTATAGATGCATCTTAGCTGAAAAAAGTTATGCGATGACAGTTCTTCATCACTGTATATATTTTATGTAAGTGCCTTAGAAATACTCTTACTAACTCAATACTTACTGTAATTTTCTCTTGTAATCAAAGTGTTCTGTCCACCTGGCGATTATTACTGAAGCATGCTTTAGTGGCAAGGCTTACTGCAGAAAACGTGTGAATTAACTACCGGTAACGTATAACAAGGACATTAATTGACAGCAGTGCAGCTTGTGATTGATGGTGGTACGTCCTCCCTGCTGACAAAAGTCCAAGCTTTGGGCAGCAGGGAGGACGTACCATCATCAATCACTGATCTGGGCTGGATCAGGAGGTTGCAATGGTTGAAGAGTTTGTCTACCTTGGCTCCCTGGTCCACTCATCAACTCAAAGCTCACCTGATATCTCACGTCGCAATGCCATCACCCGTGCGGCTATGCAGAATCTAGA
>Ga0056114_1001249_pt1 | contig 11221 bp, 10 predicted proteins | sample WorMetHERISLAND1_FD_77005 | JGI IMG/M metagenome (GOLD analysis project Ga0056114, IMG submission 77005) | Marine gutless worms symbiont microbial communities from Max Planck institute for Marine Microbiology, Germany - Olavius loisae HERON... ...
AAACAGCAGAGAAATACACACCCGTACAGTTATCTTTACGCGCAGTGAAACATAAAACAAAATTATACCTCGAACTGAGTATCTTCTTCTGCGCGGGCACAATGACGTCAGTGAACGCGCGCGCTAATCAAAATGTAAACAACATCTGATTGGCTGACGCAAGTCACACCCTCCCGCCGCACCACCTTCCCGTGTCGCGAGCACGTAACGTTTTTGATCTCACACGGTGCGTTCCGGAACGATAAAAAACGCGAATCTTTCGTTCCGGAAACAATTAAAAAACAACTAGAAAGCTACCCGGGCTAGTCAGACCTAGTCAGACTTCGAAAAAACGAACCCAATGTATTGTGGCAGATATTCAATTCATTTGAGCACAAGTTTGAGTGGTTGAGTTAACAACATATTAGTACAGCTGTGTACAAAACCACAGTGTCATTAGGTGCCAGTGTTGGTTATATGTCTTGTAAGTGCTTTGTTAATACTGTAGATGTTGAGAAGAAAAGAGCTGAAGGGAGAGTGTGCCGATGATAATAAGGTATGTACTGGCTGTTTTGTGTGATACAACTGTGACAGTTGTTAGCCTTGAAAGTAATTTTGCTATTGATTTATCTTAACTGTTTTTCCATGGATAAGACGAGGAATTTTACAGCATGATTGGCCATGTGGAAGACTAATATGTTGGTTCTTGTCTGTGTAGCAGTACCTTGGGTGACATCGCTGAAAAGCAATTTCGTCTATTGTGATCAGTTTTACCATTCTGTGGTCTGTCTCTCTGTCATGTTCGTGCATTGTATTAATATGGCAGAAGATATCAACATGAGTTCTTTTGCATACAACAGCCCCATGTCTCTGTCAGATCTGATAAGGTTAGCTTACATTGGTCAGCTTGTCCTCTCCATATTTTTTGCCCCACAGTGACTCCCACCCTCCTGTTGATTTGAGTGTCGGAGAAAATGGAGAGCGTATAGGAAACCACCATCACTCTTTCAAATAGTACCATCACTGACCCCCTACGACCTTCCCTTCCCCCAAAATGGGGGTCCCAAATGCAGCACACAGGACCAACTTCGATGCATGTGCTGCCACCTGGCGAATATTGATAGAAGATATCCACAAGATTTCTTTTGCCCACAAGCGATGTCACCTTTTGCCAAATTTATTTCACTCCTGTTGCTGTTTATTTTGCACTGAATTTTGTAGTCAGGTATTTTTGTGTTTGTGTATTTTCACTTTAATTGTGTATGCTTGTGTATGATTCTGTTTTAAAGAAATAAACAAATGTAAAGTCACTATACAGAGCACGATCATTTAAATGGTCACTTTACAATAGTCACTAATTAGATGAAAACATGAACAATAACGCCTTTTGTGGATTACTTACTGGCTCATATAGCATGCTATCCATCTATCGTATGACTGTTATGCTACTACTGTTGGCTAGCTGTTGTTTAAATGTAGTCGTGATATTTGCTCGGACATTTATGTATCCAATCCAATGCCAAAAGTCACGTTTGGTGCTAACATTAAGCGATGCTCAAGCATTGATAACAGCTAAGCCAAGTTGCTCAACCATCTGTGGGCTGAATAATGAGCTGTTGAGTTTGTTTCATCACGTGGCATGTTGTTATGGTTCACACTGGAGTCCACAACGTAGCTGTGCTCGATTTTATTACTGCTGTGTCGTAAAAGATGATGCCAGTTTATAAACTGCTATAACTGTGACATATTATTTGAATTAGCATCCATTACACACATCTTGCTAGCCTTTGAACATATATACACCCATCATTGATAGAGTGTCCACATAGTTTGTGACATAAATTGTAAGTACTAAACTGGCAGGGTAACTGAAGGAACCCCGTTGAGTCCCACATCTTGCTTGAGATGTTGAAAGTCACATTGCTGATAATTCGTGAACATGTCTGAATATGGTACAAGACAGATACATAGTTATATCAAAGACTAACCTTGTGATCACCATTACCAATGACCTTGAGTCACTTTGGAAGGTCACCAGCTATTTTAAACCTTTATAAATCCAGTATAGAGAAAATATAATGCATATTTGTTGTGGTATGGTTAACAACAAATCAGGTCTTTTTAACAATTGTACCCAAATTGAAGGACAGTTGTAGGTCAAAGGCAGTTAGCTTTGCATTTTACTATTGATTTTATTTTGGCATGTTAGAGGCCGTTTACAATAAATAAGTAAATAAAACAAGTGGTAAAATCTTGCAACTGCTGCAGGATAGGGAAGTGGTTACTACAGATTTTTTATTACTTTGAATTTATATGTTGCCTGGTGAACAGTGACCTGCTAACAGGCAACATGACGTATAGGGCAAGGGTTCAGGTGATCTGGCCATTAATGTCGACTTATAATCACTTGATTGTCAGAACCTGTCAATTCTGTGATACTTCGGCTTGTATCAGTGCTTCAGACGCAGACTGTGACTGCTAAAATTGGCTTTTAGTCGTCGTGAATACAAACTGATAACTGGCTGTGGTAGAACTGGAAGCGAAACTTTGACCACGACGGTGATGACAGTGATCCGGTGGCTGTCGATGAAGCTGCAGTATTGGCTGCACGTAGCCGTGCATTTGATCATGCACACAAGGCCAACAGTGGAACTGTGCCAAAGGTATGTATCTCATACCTTACATTTAGATCTTGTTGCTCCCATCCCTGCTGGGACATTGGGCAATAAGTTTTCTCCATCATGTGTGGTCATCATGTGTACTCTCCAGGTAAGTTCATTCGTTGCTTCAAGGTCCTCTTTGAATGTCTTCAGTGGCCTTCCGTGACCCTGTTTGCCACCCTCTGTTACCCAGTTCATGGCAGTGCTTGTTGGCCTTTTTCTGGTAAACATACCCTAGTATATTACCAGCTGATGTCAGTCTCCTGGTTCTCACAATGTGTGACAGCTGCTCCAGCTTTAACCTTCTCAATACATTGGTCAAATGGTCAAGTCAAGAAACTTTCAGTATGGTATGGGGACACTTTTTGGAATGCATCTGTAGCTTTGATTTGCAATTGATGTGTATGGTACTAAATAGATGAGCAAAGTTGCAAACAAACAAGTGCAATAATATCCTGTCAGAAATTGAGAATTCCAAGTCTAAAACTTGTTAAAGAATGCACTGTGAAGAAACTGCAAAACTGTCAACTGAGTCAGCAGAAAGCTGTGTGTGGCGTGCCTCCAGGGTTTGTCCAATGATATATACATATAATAGATCTCCCATGGTTGGGTATGTGTGCAGTGGACAGTCTGTTGTGAACAGATGATGTCGTCAGAGCTGTCGGTATCAAGTCTTGCTGTAGTCCCACCAGCAACTCACCAGCTGGGTTCAGCATTCCGTCGTCCTCCGGGCCTGACGTCCCCGTCGCCCGGTCGACTGCCCGTTAGTCCACACACGTCCTCGTCAGACCCAAACAGTGCTGGACACAGCCCGGCACTTGGATGTCATCCACCGTCACACTCACCAGCGTCACATCCGTCGGTAGTGCAGTCCAGTGTGCCGACGCTTGGCATGACACCACTGGCGGCGAGCAATGGTAAACCAGTCGGCGCTCAGTCCGCAGCTCCACCGCAAACTGTCACTCCATATGGAGTAGCGGACTACTCCAGAAAAGTCAACATATTTGACATCGTCGAAGTTTCTGAAGACGACGTGGTATGTTTGTTTGCTGCATATTGTAGATTTTGATCATGTGTGGAGAGTGAAAAATTGTGACACTTCTGAAGCTTCTGGGTGCTCTAAATTTAATTGATTTTTCCCAGGGCAAAAGTTTTGCATGAAAATTTTGCACAAATCTGTCCCCAAATTTCTGTTGACAATAGCAACTGTATTGACAGCTTATGATGTAGGCGTACAGTGTGAGTTTAAACAATTAGTTCACACGAGGTTTACTGAAATGGTTTTGCAGCGGCTGAGAATGTTTAAGCAGAGTATTCTACATGTGTTATGTGTTCATACTGATGACATGTGACAAAATTCATTTACTTACCTCAAAAAAAGATAAAGATATATTATGTGCGACCACTTGGTAAATTTCTACATTTCGCTTTATATCTGTAGCTATACAGTCGACGAGTGGCTAGCAAGTTAGCCATACCTCAACCCAGAACCCACTTTTATATTATGTGTGAGGTGCAGAGCTCCTAGTATTTCACACCCAAAACCAAGTGCACTGCAGTGGGATGATTTACTGCAAACAATGATCAACAAAACAAGCATTGACTTGGCAAACAAGCATTTCAGCTGGTGAGAGATAGTTTGAATATACGATACAATGTGTTTTTGACTGAAGTTTTCTGTTTCATAAACTGTAATAAGTTACGTTTTGTAGCACGTTGTTTATCGTCATGCAGCAAAAGTTCATAGATGCTAAGTGAAACGAAAAACTTCACTAGGTAGTCAAGTCACTCATAATATGGCATAACTTGATCATATTTACAGATAATTCATAAAATTTCGTCATATGAACATACAATACATATATAACATTTTGCTTAAAAATTCATGGGAAAAAATTTAAAAAACCTAAGAGATAGATTTTTTGGCTGACACTGTATAGTTCGACTGATCTGGTGTTGATGCTCGTAGGTTTTCCAGAAAATGGCCATAGAACTTGTTGGTTTGTTTTGTTCCATTGTCAGCATGTTGATGTTACGTGCCGTTGCCTGCAGGCAGACATAGAGATGGCATCACACGATCCCATCCATTGTTGTGTAAGATTATTGATAATAGGTCTGTCTGGGTACCACATGTTTTTCCTATGCACTGCTGACAAAGCTGTTCGTTCCGCTCAAGTCACGATATTGATAATGGACAATTCCCACAATTTTATAATACACTGCGTTTGCAACTTGTTGTGCTGTTTTTGTAACAGGACCACGTTATTGGAACTGACTTAACAGATACAAATACTGCTGCTGACAATTCTGCGTCCGGGTGCCAGCTGGAATCTTCCGGCAAAAACTCGGGCGACTTTGTTGAAGGTACAACTTGATATTTAATAGGAGTACCGGTACAGTTCTGTTTTTAAAACCAGTTTGTAGTTGTCATTACTGTGAAGAGATAATTGTATAATTTTGCCGTTATGTTGCTGACAGATCTGTCGCGGGTGACGTCTCAGGCGAGTGGTTTGGCCGACATCAGCGTCATGTGCTCGCTAGGCTCGGAGTTTGGTTCGACAAGTTCTCTGGCTCAGGAATGGCGTAAGCTTGTCGATCTGTGTTCCGACCTACAAGAGACCGACTACGACCAGACGACAGCCAGCAGGTCAGTGGTTGGGAGACTCTGTCGTGCTGTCAGGTTGAACTGTGATACGGCAAAATAGTAGCAGTAGCAGTGATGCTAGTTTTGTTTAATTAGCATTAGTTGTTAATATTATTAATGGCATCGTAAGAGCAAGAGCAATTCACACCATATCTGGTCGTGAATTTAAAACTGTCAGGTCAGTAGTTGTCGACTTCGCCAGAATTTCTATACAGCTCCTAATCTCAAAGATCTCATCCATAACATCATCCTAAACGCATATTCTCTTTTGTACATGCCATTGGCCTTACTAACAAACTTTAAACTTCTTCAGGCATGATATAGCCGCTACTTGCATGCTTAAAATGCCGTTAAACCTTAACCATCCATCCATCAATCCTATTGCCAGTAGTTAATTTGTGCAGGAATGGTTGGCAGTGCAGCTCCTATACTTGTTTTACAGTGGGAACGCCACGCCCAGACTTCTCACTGCATTCCATTGGGAATGCAGCTGATTTGCAGTTGACCCCACCCAACTAGGGGAGCTTACATCACTCCCCAGACCGCCTGGCTTGATTAAGGGGCCATACTTATAAGGGGACGGAGGGAGGGAAGGGGACAGGAGTACTACTTCTAAGGGAAGGGAGATAAGGGGATGGGGCAGTCCTACATTTTCTTTTTACAAATTAACCACTGACTATTGTGTAAGTATTACAGAAGTGTTGACAGACATCGAATGGTGGAGTATCATAACCAACTGTCACTGTGTGAGATTAACTGTAGTCAGCTGGCTAGTGGCTTCAGATGACACCTGACAGTTTTGTTGTGTAACATTTTTGAGATGATGTACAGCAAGGTAATACAATACACCTGTGACAAGTAAAAACTTGGTTTGGTTTTCACGAGCATTTTACAAAAGAGTATGCTTTATTTTTTGCCGAAAACCACACAAAAGCTGCAGTTTTTAACTAGTATTAGTTAACGTGTTTGCTGTGGGAAAGCACAGTTTTCTTATGGCATTATTGGACTTATCAAGCAGCTGATCACACAGTGGATGGAGGCTTTAAGCGATGATGCTATCTGTCTGTTTGTGTGTATGACTGTGTATGTCACCAGTTACCAGCACAGATATAGTGACACATAGTGACATCAGTAGGCACTCTCTCTGTGGTTGCTGTACTGCACTGTGGCAGCCATGAGCTGTCATAGTGTAACACGCAACAATTCATTCCAGTTGGTGAGACTCATCGGCAGCAATACACTTGTGATGCTGATGGTGGTGCATTGATGTAGATTGTCATTACCACGTGGTGCTGGTTGTAGGAGAGCTTCACATTGATACGAGTATGAGTTCAGGTATATGGGTTATAGTAAACATGAGTTTTCATGTATTCCAATAGCAGATGCTGAGAATAATACGGGTTCTGTACGAGTACGAGTTACCTTGAAATACAAGCAGTTTTTTGTACAGTTCCATTTTTTCGCCATGAAAACAGGCAAAAACGGACGCCAGAAAGTTTTGTCGTCCGTAATTGTGTCGTTATTATGGGGCGCGTAATGTAACATTCACGTAACATAACACTGTTTTTACAATATAGTGCAACGCTTGCTAACCCATGCAGAAAAACTCGTACTCGGACTCATATTAATATGAACCAAGCCGTCGTAATTATCACTCGTGAGAGTATGTAGCGGTTACGTTGTGTTGTTGCAGGTCTGATACAGCGGCTGATGCTCAGCCAGCGGCAGTATCTGCGTCATCTCTGCACGGTTCTGCTGCGTCTCAAACTGTTTCTGAAGCTGAAGTGAAGAGTGAGCCAATCTCACCGCCTCCGCAGCCGACGAGCACGCAGGAGATGTTTGCTGTGAGGAACGCGGCATTGCTGCACGGCCGTTATGGTTCGGCACAGGTGGACGACGGTCGATTTCACACGGTCGCGGTCAACGGTCGGTTCCACACGAGCCACGCAGTGAACCACAGATTCCAGATATCACCGGAGTGTTCGGCACCGACTGCCGACGCCAGCTATCGGCCGCTTGTCTGTGCACACCCGTCAACCGCGGCCCGTCAGTTTCACCCCAACGAGCCGGCCAGTCAGACAACGACGGGGCTGTTCCAGCCGGATGTCAGCAGGTTTCACTCAGGTGTCAGTCGCTTTAGTGTCGGCATGGAACCGTTCCGTGGACGAGTGCCCGATGCCGTGGCCGGCAACGTCGTCAGTGGCGACCGCTTTCAGTTCCTTCACCCGCCGCGATATCTCGCCAACGGAGGAGACCGGTTTCACGCCGCTGCTGCGCACATCGGCGAGGACTGCATCGCGGGTCGTTTCCAGCTGGCAGCAGTAGCCGGCGGCGATACCGTGGTGGGAGCACCAGTAGTTGCTCCGTCAACGAATGGTCCTATCGACAGTGTCTACCACTGTCATCGAGACTTTGACAGTAGTTTGTACGCGGCCGCCAAGCGACCTCGTCTGACGGCTGACGACTGGTTGTGTTGACGTGTTACTGTAGAGTCATTCCCTGGTTTAGTAAGTTATTGCCGAAGAGTCAACGAGAGACGTCGTTGGTGATTTTAAGCCACCGTACTTAGTACAGTCACGCTTATGCTACAGTGTTGCGTCTGTCGTCTGTCTGTACGGAATGTATTGTGACTAAACAGTGTGTCTTAGAGCAAAAGTCACTATTGACAGCCTATAGGAAGTCATATATGAGGAAACGATGGTACCAAAATGAATGACCTTGACCTTTGTTTAGAGGTCGCCTCAAGGTCACGTCAGCCATTGCGTTACATTTGACATTTAATATCTCGGAAACCGTTAGAGATAGAGGCTTGGTTCCAAAGGACCACCAATAGAAATGGCCTATGGGTATCAGATGGATACATGACCCCACAACGTCAAACTCGTGACCGCAGTACGATTAGAGCGCAATATCTCAAAAACAGCTGGAGATGCTATTACTGTCTGCTCTGAGGCAGCACTGTTGGTTATCCTAGCGACAGCTTGGCTTCTTGTTTTTAAAGTCCCAACTCTTTGTTTTAGATTGCACCCACAACCCAGTATTTAGGTTCTGTAACACTTCACCAATTTTCTTGTGTAGTCAACCCGGTGTGCTGACTGCTGTATATAGCCTGGTTAGTTTCTGCTGCTGTCCTGTGTTTAGTGTCTGCTTCTACGGCTCGTTGTTAACTAGCAGCCAGACTGATATGCTTTTATGGTTTATTTGTGACTTGTGTCTTCTGTAAAAGCTATACCATAGAGAAGAGATCATTGTGAGAATGTTGCTTATTACAGTGTGTTGAGTTATGTGTCTTGTGCTGTAAACTAGTGCAGTTTTTGGCCATTAACTATTTGTTATATTATTTATATAAAAGCTAATTATACCGTTAAACTGTTGCATATAGGTTTTTTTGTCTGTTTTCCTTGAAAATGTTCACAATGCAACTTTTCAACTGTTGTTTTATTGTACAAAATATAAGTATCATTTACAACTACTGTATTATGTTTGTAACTGAGGCTGCAGATTTTAACGGTTAATTTGACGATTAAGCGCTAAAAATTTTTAACTATTAAAATTTTTGATAACGATTAATCACCCACTGAATGTGGTTGAGCCTCCAAAAATTAGAGACGATGGATTTCATGGAGGAAGATGTGAAGTTCACATTGTGAACCCGTGAAACTGATATGCAACTTTAGGAGTAAAGGTGTAAAAGGAAAATACATAGATGCTGTTAGCTTAAATCCTACAGTAATGTATTACGACAGATATCCATTAGGCCATCCTACTAAAATCTGTGTGTTGATAATTTACGCAAAAAAGAAACGACACAGTTAAACAAAGCATTAGACATATTTTATTATTTTCCGCAGCACGAGGCCCACAACACGCTACTAAAATTAACTATTAATTAATCGTTAATTATTACAAAGTTAACTATTAATTTTTTAATCGTTATCAGCCCTATTCGTAACTGATACAGTAACAATGAGTGATTGTGAATTGGCTGTTCACAGATATATGACAGTAAATCATTTGTTATTGCACTTATATGCTCCTATTTACTGAGTAATGATTTGCCAAGTATTTGAAGATTGCTGCTTTTTATGACAAAGGTTAAAAGGTTAAAGCTACGATAAGCTCCTAGTATGAAATCCCGTGACAGAATTTATGGGATCACACAATGTTACTTGCCAACCTGCCTTAACTCCAGCCAGTATGGTCAGTACTTGATTTACCTACCCAGGAGGAATGGAAGGCTGAGTAGACCTAGTGACTCAATAGCACGCCGGCTGGAAATCAAACCAATGACCACTTTAACCGAAAGGCCGATGCCCTAACCGGTGCGCCACAAAGACACAGGATGATAGCAGCAAAACTTGTCATTTTAGGCCACATGTCATTTCCTCTTCTATGTCAGTTTGTGTTTTTCTCTATGATGATCTTTATCACGGGTAAACTTTACTATAGAAATTTGTTGTTTGTGGAGCTGTGTGACAGAAGTTATTGCTGATAACCAACGTGATACACAGCGATGTCGTGTTACATCTTTGGTTTTGTTAACACTTCTGTGTGTTCTTGTACATAACTTCTATGTTTCTGTTGATCGTTAACGGTTAGTGCTTGTTGCTTGTTATTCATTGTGAATTAATTATAGACAGCTGTGCAGACTTGGAGGTACCAAACCATCTGTGTTGTTACAATGCAGTGTTTGTTATCAGTCGTCATAGATACCTTGCCTCTCATGTCTCTCTGTTCGTAGTGTGTGTGTTGTTAAAAGTGATTGTTGATAATTGTATAATTGCGTTGTTTGATGATTTTAGCACCTGCAGAGTTGACCGTGATCTGGTTTCATCTGACGTCCTGTTATGGTTATTTTCTGCATTTGTTGTAGATTTTGTTTCTGTTACTCTGTGTAGGTTGTGCATGTGCTGCAATAATTTGTTTTATTGTTACGTATTCTGGATGAATCGTGTTGTTTTGTTGCTAACATGATAACGTAAGGCCATCAGTCCTTGTATCAACATCAGTGACCCATTCATTTGTAGGTATTATTGCTGGTTATTTCTGCGTCAGCGCTGATGTGTAGCCATTGAAGATGATAGCCACAAAATGTCACTTTCGATATTAACAGATCACCATCTTTGATTTTAAGTGCAACTGTTTTTTACACTACCCAGTGGTCACTTTTCTGTACCAGAAATAAATGTCAGGTGCATGCACTTCCAGTCCAGACATCGTGCCCTGTATACCCTCTCCTTAGCAAGACGTTCTGTCAATGCATTTGTAACCTTGGTAAATTTGTGCTAATTAAATCTAATTTATTTAATTATCATTTCTACGTTGTTAAACCTTACTGGATGGGCATCAAACGGTGGCCGTAAACAGTAGTGCACACGTGATGTATTATTAAACCAATATAACACACTGCTGCTGCTACTGTGTAATTGGATACTGTTTTATAACTATGTGAGACGTATATACTAAGGTATCATGGTATCGTGTGGTAACATTTGTCTGATGCCACTGTAGCGACGGTTGAAACTGAAAACTACAAAAAAATCCGGAAACCATTTGGTTTTTGTCATGCTCGATGTCTGTGCCAAAGTTCTCCAGTTGTGACCAACTTGCGTGCTTAAAATGCTGTTAAACCCTAACCATCCATCCATCCTGTGTGGCCAACCCTGTTGACAGTATACATACGCCGGCCGACCTGCTGTGTAGTTGCATGTACAGGCTGTATAGCAGTGCATAATGTGCATAACTGGTATGGCTGTTATGAATAAAAACAACTCATCTTAGAATAGAGAGCATCAGAGAGTAATGTTGACGTGTTACTGATGCTGTCATATTGTGACATGTGACGTTACTGTTATTGGCTTAGATGTTTATCAATTGAGTGGCCTCGCATAATGGCGTCACTATTGCTCGGTCTGAGAATGCCGTGCCACACTAACTA
>Ga0056114_1001250_pt1 | contig 11220 bp, 7 predicted proteins | sample WorMetHERISLAND1_FD_77005 | JGI IMG/M metagenome (GOLD analysis project Ga0056114, IMG submission 77005) | Marine gutless worms symbiont microbial communities from Max Planck institute for Marine Microbiology, Germany - Olavius loisae HERON... ...
ATGGCCCGCTTTACAATCTTCCTACTTGATTCCTTATTATTCCAAAAGAAGAGAAGAGCTATAAATATAACAGCGGCTTCCTATCTATGGTGTTTCGCCTTGACCACGCCCACCTCGGTTAAGACATTGTCATAATGATATTCCCAAAAACCACACAGAATATATAATTTAGTGGCAGTGGCTGCATGAGGGCACCCGTGCACGATCGATTATCTATCCGAATGATCTGCTGAAGTATGCCGACGACACTAAACTTTACGCGACTGTTGACAACCAGGCACAGGGTCAAAGTTTACAAAGAGACATTGATATTCTTGGTGGTTGGGCCCTCCAGTGGCAAATGAAGTTTAACATTCACACGTGTAAAGTTGTTCATTATAGGAGAAACAACATTAAATTCCAGTACAGTCTCTATGGGCAGTCAATTGCAGAAGTTTCAGAAAAGGACTTGGGTGTGGTGTTCTCCAATGATATCAAAGTTGGTGTTCAGTGTCGTGCCGTACAACCGAGCCAGTCAGTCTCTTGGTCTCATTCACAGAATCATAAAGCACAAGAATCAGTCGTTCCTCTGTAAATAAATCAATGGTACGTCCCCACTTAGAATACCGCTCAGCAGCCTGAAGTCCGCATATATATAAAGACAAAGTTTTGTTGGAAAGAGTCCTGCATCGGTCCAGGATGTTCAGTGATTCTGAAAAAGTTGCCATACAAGAAAAGACTCAATAGGCTGGGATTGTGGTCTCTCGAAGAACGTCGCAATAGGGCTGATCTGATAGAACTTTTTAAGATGGTCAAGAGTTTTTCAGCTGTTTCATAAACACAGTTTTTCAGTCGGCCGACTATTACCAATACCAACAGTACTCGTGGTCACAGCTGGAATTGGACGAAGTCGCACCATCAGTCAGAAATCCGTTATCACTTCTTCTCTCAGCGCAGCATAAATAGATGAAAGTCTTCTCAGGAAGCAGTTGATGCACCGAGCATAAATTCCTTCAAGAACCACCTTGAAAAGTTGAGAAAACGTCAGATGGACTTCTTCTTGGATTGATGTCCTCCAAGTCCTATGGCTGCACGACTAGCCAGAAGAACAGCAACAGCAAGTAGGTGCAGCTGCAGTCGGTATGTACCCGCTGGCATTCCAACCTGTAATTGGAGAGTTCACTATTTTTTGCTCACAGCCACTGCCCATTGAATATTCGTCGACCGTCGTTTGTTTATAAACAAATTTTAGTTTCTTGTGATATGAAGTTTTCTGTCAAAATTATATAGGGCACTGAAGTCTCGCGAGATTTCCCGTGAAAGCACTGGTATTTTCGCCCACATGTGGCACCAGTGTAGCCTACTTGGTGTGAATCAGTCTCTAGACCACCGACATTAAAAGACCACTGGCGAAGCAAAGCAATCTAAGTGACTTGAGCAGATTTTAGAATTACGTAAAAGAAACATTGTTCGAATGTCAAGATAATGTGTTCACTTGTTTAATGACGTATTTGACGCAGTTAACACATCAAACCGTAACACATTACTGTTCGCCAGAGGGCGCCACGCTAACTATAAGTATTATGTTGGATTAAATATTGCACAGTATAATCGCATAATAATGTGTTTTAATGTAGTATTAGAACTGATTAATATATAATTTGTGTGTCACTTCACTTATCACACGGACTAAACACTTTATTGCAGTAACTGTAACTCGCACTGTAGCTGGTAACAAATACAGTTGTGCCAATAATCCGCGATTATCCCTCAAAAATCGCTTCCAATTCTTTTACCGGTAGAGTAAATACACGAGACTTCAGTGCCCTATTGTAATTATGTCATAAGCGTTTAAAACTCCATCATGTTTCGTTTTACTCGCCGTAAACTTCTGCTGTCATATTTCGGGCTGATAATCGTCTGGATTATCATAATTATCTCCATGCACATCGTCATCGGTGGGTGGTCTCCGGTTTGGTTGCTTTTTGGCCCTTCTCGGAAGCTTGACCATAACCAACTGAGATGGCTGATGTCTTCGTCGTATGTTGATGAGAATAATGCGACGTTGTTTTTTAATCCATTATCTCAACTACTTGCTCCTGACAATAACCTGCTTCATTTCTTTAGCTTACCGAAGAGAAAAAGTCATTTGATATATGGCGAGGTAATGTCTAAGAATTGTTATTATTGTTATTATTTACTGCTGATTTATTGTTAATGCTTTTTGTCTTTAAATTGTTGTCATTTCACTGATAGGTCAGTTTATGCAATATTAACATTTAGTTTGAAGAAGTTTTCTGTGATTATAAAGCCAATATTTTGTCCATCGGAAGTAGAAGTAATTACAAAACTCTATGTGAATGATTGTTGTTATTGAATCTGTATGAAAGTCTGTTGTGTTGGATCAAGAACAGTCAGGGAATTTAAGAGTGGTCAGGGAAAAGTCTGGGAAAAAAGTAAAAGTCAGGTAAGAGTCAGGGAAAATGTGTTCTTGCATGTGGTCAATTGCAGCGAGTATTGTTCTTGACGCAAAGTATGCACTATGCAAGAAAGGAGTTCTTAACTAGGTAAAGTTTTGCATATGGATCATAGTTGTCATAGTTATGAGAGAATATTGCAGTGAGAAATAACATGCATTTCGTTTTGTATCGCTATTGGTGCAAGGGTCGATATTGCGTAAACATTCACTTGAAATGTCTGGAAAAGTTAGGGAATTTGATCACGACTGGAGAGTGTCCATCCTGTAAATTGCCTGATAATATCAATGGATGTGCAGTATATAGTAAACATAATTAAACACAAAATCATACATATCAAACAAAATCAAGGAAAGTTATATTAATGAAAGGCTGTTTATGTTTGTTATTAATTTGACATTGTTTCTTACCGATGTTGTACAGTGTGTGTTTCATTGTCAGGTGACATCTGCGAACCGTGATTCACGTTTTCCTCTTGCTCCAGACTTTACTTTTCACATCAGATATTCACAGCGGCATGTAGTGCTGTATGAAGGATATGGACCAGCATGCATTTACCGCATATTTATTTATCCGTTTTTGCCTACAAACTCCGAGGTGCTGCATAAGATGACACTGAGTAATCTGTCGTCAGTGTTTCTTATGATGGAGTTTGACAGTAAGCTGGTGCTACGATTTAGTCTCCAGAAGCTGGCTGAGGCAAATGAGTGGCCTTTTGTATATCCGCTGAGTGCTAAGCATCCGTCACTTGTGTCCGGCATTGGTGCCTACACTCCATTTTGCTATCAGAAGTCGTTGCGATTAATTTACGAAAGTGAGCGAGATTTCCCTGCAAATCTGCTCGAGTTGAACATTAACTGCACAACGAATGAACTGCTTTGCCCAGTACACATCTACTCTGCTGTATCGAGTCACAAGTTACCAGCTGGCACATTCACAGCAGCCGATGACGGACCAACAGTTGACTACTTGCAGTCAAATCATGTGACCAGGGTAGCTGAATTATTGAAACATCCAGAACTAAATGGTCCAAATGCTGGAGAGCCTTGCGTATTGAATTGCTTTGAGCTGTGTCGTCAGTGCCAACATGTGCTTTACCATTCAGTTCAGTCAGCTGCCGTTATCACTTCAATAAGAATTCGAGTTTTTGTAACATCGTCTGGTTTACCGTCGCCCGACTGGACAGATATCTTCTTCACGGCATACATTGACAACACATCCGTGCCTCAGTTTGATCATGTTCCACTTGGATCATTGTTTGGTGCTACCGCTTCACTGAATGACTTTTCAGGTGCAGCATTTGGTAAGAGATCTGTGTACTGCACGTACAGTGACCCTGACATCAGTCTGGAGCAAACAGCTATCACTGGATACTTCTACTTTCCAATGCCATATTGGCAAGAAGCCCTCATTGTTCTAGCAGGAGCTGACAGTCTTAAAGCTTCAGTTACTCTATGTTTCCAGATTACAACAGTCGATAATCTTTACGAGCAGTCACGAACTGGCTACCTTTATGGATTAAAAACATATTACAGGTGACATGCAGTTATGAGTTTGTTTACATGGCTTAAATGGAAAAATTGCAGTTATGATCATATAGTACATTAAATTGGTTGAAACTATCAGATGTTTTGTACCAGTCAAGAGATTGTCTGGGCAAATCATATCCAAAATCATCTATATTGTTTTGAGCAGAACGTTAAACCCTATGCAGCTCAACCTGACTGCCAACATTCTGTTATATTGCCACATCTCAGTGAAAAAATTACCCAGTGTGGGCTCGGGAGCGTTGTAGAATAAGCCCACCTTGTTTCCTGGTTGAGTGTCGTAAGATTAGTGTTCTGTCACGTATTTTCCTATGTATACCGACATGAATGGCACTGTATAGCCTAATTGTGCTGATGTGCCATTAAGAAATTGCTCACTCACTCACTCAGTGAAAAAATTGTCCAATTTTGGTGAAATTTGGTGAGTCGAGGCACATTTGAACATTTATGACAAACCACCAAAAATCAAAATTTTTCAAATTCTAGAATAAGGCCTTCATTTTAAAAATTGTTGTTTTTATTTTATTTATGCATTATGCCAAAAAGGCAGCACGTTATAAAAGTCATCTGATTTTTAGGAAGCTGTTTTGGACTGCAGTACGTGACAATAGAAGAAAATTTGTTACACTCATGATTACGAAAAGTCACCATTTTGAAAATACCTTTATGGTCATATATCTTTATTGTGTTGTGTAATTTTGTTCCATGACATCCAACTATATGTGAAAGTCAAATGGATGCTACATTGACTATAGATTTTTGCTGTGTCTTGATGGCAGATTGTCAAATTTTGAAGAAGTTTTGTGTGCGAGTTCTATTTCTAGGTCCAGATAATCTGCAGTCCTCCAGCCAAGTATTTTTGCAGAACCTCGCATTAACAATTACGTTATAATATTTGGAAGTTTTAAGAATACCATAAATCAGTGCAAATATAAATGCAAAACTATTAGTTGTCAAAACTGTTAACAGCAATGTCACATATGAAACAGCAAAAACCACAAAAAAGATGATAATACTTCAACAGCAGTAAACTTTTTACAGATGTGCTGTGAAGTATTGTCTCCTTTTCTGATTTTTACATTTGTGACTTATTTCTATAGAGTAAAAATATATATTTCAGTAGCTTTTAGAGCTTTTTTAATGGAGATGGTTATTATACTATATTATAATTATATTATATTATAGTTTTATGAGTTAAAAAGAATTATTCACTTTATAATTTGTATTGCAACCAATTTTGTTGCTATTGTGGCTGCATATTTTTGTTTGTATTTTTAAATTAACAAAAAAAATAATTAATTATAGCAAAAATTTCTATTATAGCGTAAATTTTTATACCATAAATACAATATTTGATATCATTGTATCTGTCAACATGCACGTTTGCATGTTTGGATGTTTGTTGTTCACAGTAATCTAATCTAATCTGTAGTTAGGTGAATGTTTATGGTATATGTTGTTGTGTGGACAGCGGTAATGTCGAAGGCTGGAGGAAGGTGTTGGACGTAAGTGGTGGCTGGGGTCACATTGTCAGCTTGTCAATGGAGGTTGATAACTTGGTGCCGGTACTTGGTGTACCACTGGCGTACCGCTGGGCTGCTCTCCAGGCTGACCCAGTCATCCATGTTGACGGCTCCTCAGCAGCAACTGTTCTTGGTTCTGGTCTCGAGGACTACTTCAGCTACGCACACGGATTCGCTGGTGCCGAGAACACGACGTATGCCTTCGTCGGTGTCCACCATGCCGGGAGACCACCTCCAGGTCACACCCATCCACTGACGTGGCACTGCTATCGGCAGCATGTCCTTGACGCCATTACATTCCGCTCCCGTGTGCGGTTTTTCATGGAAGGAACTGGTTCAAAGTTCTCGAGTCCAGCGACTGAACTAGACTATGCGGCACATCACCGGCTGAGGTCTTCTGGACTTCCAACGCTCGCGCACATCGTCCTTTACTACTTCCGACAAGACCCAGCGTCGTCAAAAACGTCGTGTGACCGCATCTGGCTTGGAAATGCAAACTCCGAACAACAGCACCGGTTTCGGCTGGTCCGATCTGGCGGAAGTACATTCACTTTGTCCGATCTGCCTCGTCGATTCATCGGCGACACTTCACACAACAGGACGTTCAGTTTCACAGGTGGCCGTGCCTTCAGTGCGGGCGATATATTCCGCTTTCAACTGTCTCTGCAGTCATCAGTAAGGATGTACCGGCTTCGACGGACGTCTTACTCAGTACCACGACGCTGGAACGATCGTGCCAAATGGTCGGTGAATGGCATTGATCAGGCAGTCTGGTTTGTGCCGATGGGAAGTCTTTCCGATGAGTATTCACTGGTTGATGATGATCGAATCCTAGTCATGGATCTTACGAACACAAACCGCGACATGGCACAGTTCGACTTTCAACCATTGAGTGAAACTTGGAATGACATCAGCTATGAGTTGTGTCCTTGTCTTGATTAGGAAATTAATCTAAAGTCTTATATATTTTTTATATGCTGATTATGTGTCGATGCCTTGTAAGTCATATGCACAGATGTGTTCCATATTGTTAGTATTTGATCATTGTTATGAGTGATGTTATATTTCAATATTTTGGTTCATATTCAGTTGGGATGAGTACTTTTGGTTCAGATTTTCAGATTATGTGTTTAATTATTTAATTGTTGAGCAACTGAGGTTCCTATTATGAATATAAGGTTGAATATTCGTTTCAATGACTTAGGAGTTTTTTCATCAGCTAAGTTTGAGAACGTTATGTGACAAATCTCAAGATCGTCTCTGAATGTGTTCATTTAAGCGTAGATCCATACAAATCTCACCTATTCCCAAGATGGGAAAGGAACGTCGGAAATTGAAAATGAGGTTGACCCATACCGCGTCCCTTTAGGAGGTTATTTTATCCACTGGCTGTCATAATTTTCAGAGCAGAAAACATTTCTTCTTCGAAGTTCGAACGAGCTGTCTATGCTGTATCACCTTTCATCACTTTTTAGCCGAGAATTTTTACTAGTGCGTACGTAGCGAAGAGGAGAATATTATTGATTGATTGAGCATGGTTTACCGTCTCCACCAACACAGTATAGGTTATACGGGCGCCAGTTTTTACAGGTCAAAAGACCCAACCAACAGTATCAAAGTACTGAAAGAAAACAGAATACACAATTAACAGAAAAGACAATAAGCAGACATATAAACACAAAACAGCAAATCCCCTAGTCTACAATAATATGGGGTGACTATAGGGGATGGCTCCCACAGAGGGCAGTGTATAAGTATACTGATGACCGACCGACCTCTTATTTGGAAAATTTCGAATGGTCATATCTCCGCAATTCATGTTTGGTTCTAGTGTATGGTTTTCGGTGGCGGCGAATCGAATAGTGTTATTTCCGGTTCGATCAAATTTTCCGGATTGGTCAAATCCAAGATGGCGGTCGTGGCGTGAGATTGTGCTAGACTTTTCTTCGGAAGGGAGGATAGCCTACCTACGGTATAAAAACACAGGATACAAAGGGGCAGCTTTGAACTAATATAGGAGAATTTGAATTTGAGAATAAAATGCGCGAGTAGTAGTTAGATTGGTCACAGTCTAGAACATTTATCGTTTTAACTCTGATAATGATTAACATATGGTAAAATAATGACAACGTTATTTGTGTCACCGATCGCGACATTTTCATTTTGTGTAGCTCGATGAATTAGTGAGTTTTTATGTCGTTTTCGAGCTGTAAATAACACACGCTTAACTTGTCTTAGGCATAGGTCTTTGGTAATTGGTATCAATCGACTCCTCATATACGACCTCCTAGTTCCTATGCTGTCAATATTAACTTTTGCTCTAAGACGCACCGTTTAGCCCCAATACATACGTTACAGACAACAGACAGACCGACGCAACACTGCTGCATAAGCGTGACCGTCAGTACGGTCGGCTAAAAACAGAAACATTTGGATATTCAGTGTGATGTTTAGTTCAGTTCGCAAGCCTCATATCATTTCGTTAATGAGTTGCAAAAATATAGTATTTCCGGAGAAATCGAAGACCTTAGCGGTAAATTTGGAGCGCGTTGTCAGTCGATCCGCGGATAGCCTGTTGGGCTTGCTGTAGATTTCAGCTAATCGGCTTCTCTGCATCCACGTGTCTGTGTCCGCACAGCTGCTAATAAGAAGTGTGTCGAGCGACATCTGTGGGGGCGCCATTCATTCAGTCTGCTGTATATCGCTGAGTCTCAGAAATCTCCTGCTTGACCGTTATATATTCTTAAGCTGCACACGGAAGTACGATGCGTGTTGTCGTCGTAATAATCTTTGGCTTGACGTCGATTGTTATGACGACATGTGATGCGGCGGTTTCAGCGACAACACTACGTCATGATGACGTCATCGTGACGTCAGGAAGATGCTTGGTTCGCTGTCTGACGCTGCTGCAGGTGAGAGATTGTAGTGTCGCACAACTGAGTCGTATTCACCTTTTACTCCCATAGTTATGCCAGCTACAAAGCATCCTGTGCCAGACCGGGTTAAGCCGTCATTTGTAATTTTTGACATCCGGGCACTCTGACGCTCAAATGACGGCTTAACCCGGTCTGGTACAGGATGCTTTGTAGCTGTACCCATATGGCAACAGTGGACGTCAGAGGGTTGAAGCTAACAACGGTGAAATTCGTGGCAACAGTCACAGCGTTTCGTTGTCTTGTCAACCGCCAACCGGTAGTTATGTTACGAACAGCATGAAATGAGTTACAGCAGATTAAGTAACTCCAGTGGCGTAGACAAACAAGGGGCGTAGGGTGCGTACGCGCACCCCTGTCACGAAAATGCGTAATATTTTGACGCAAGATTCTGTATTCAGATGTGAATGCAACGGACGTATTGATATATCAATTGCGTCCGTCAGTTTATCTGTCCGTGACACTCCGGAATTGTATTAAAACGGCTAAATGTACATTAGCCTAGAGATCGTGGAAAATATTTCGCCATCATTCTAGCTTTCGAACAACTAATCGCATTTAGGCCTACGAAATTCGCAACAGGACCTCAAATACCGGAGCGGTATGAAATGTGCGCGATTTTAGCTCACTGTGTAGGGGCCTAACTCGGAAACGGTGCAAGATTATACACCGTGTCTCAAAAACGTGAGGTGGAAAATGAGTGCTCCGCATATAATTTTAGACTGTTTGCCATCTTTGTGCCGAAAATTATCAGATTGTGTGGAAGTTTGACGTAGTTATAACAAAAATAATTTTGCTTGTTTTTTTAGACACGGTGTAGTTACAATAGCGGATCATTCAAAAATCGCATGTCCTCTAGCTCCGAGGATCATTTTCATTCAGTCTTGTCACTTGTCTGCCTCAACTGACATCAACGCCGACTAACTTGCTTGTTCTTTGTCAAGAAGTTCGAAGGAGTGCGTGCTGCCGGCGTCGCCATGTTCGCCGTAGGCTTAAGTCTGTAGCTCTGCAACTTTCCTGAAGTTTCTATAGAGGAAGTGCGGCAAGTGCTGACGCGTTTGCCTGTCAAGAGTTGAACTCTCGACCCGCTACCAACGTTCACCCAACGTGAGCTGGTCGACGTCACACCAACGGTCCGTGGCAAATCAAGTTCAAGATTGCGCTGATGGCATTTGACTGCATAGTGGTCAGTGTCCAGCCTGTTTCGTGACGTGTGTGGACCAGCAAAGAACGTTCCCGCTCGCGCCAGGCTACAATCCACTGATCGTCGGGACCTGATCGTCCCGTGCACAACAACCGTGTCCGTGGAGCTCCCGTGTGTCAGGACCAATACGAGCTACCGCCTCACCCCAAGTACATTTTAAAGCGGATCTGAAACCTGGCTTTATGATTACGCATACTCGTAGGAGTTGCCACTGAGATCATCCGACCTTAATTAATCTACAGTTGACTTGACTTGACTATCAAACGAAAACCTTGGGTGACCTGTAAAGGTCATTTATGCTATTTTACTGTTATCGTATGAAAATATACAAGTACTTATAGGTTTACTGTATAATGTTATGTAGGCCTAGTAAAGTTTAGAAAGATCAGTGTTGATGTCTGTCCTGTCCCACCCACTGTGGCACCACCCACCCTTTTTTGACTCACGGTGTACAAACACCAATAAACTATACACGATAAATGCAGTAGGCCCTAGTCTGGAAACGGTGACGGACGTCGGTTGAAGATTGGAGACATGTTACGTGCGTAACAGGGAGTTACGCACCCCCTGTGAAAAAATTTCTGGCTACGCCACTGAGTAACTCGTGAGTTAAGTGTAGGTCACTAAACTCAGGTGGAACCGAAGCTCATGGCCTATACACATAAAATGTCTACGTCAGCACATCAATCATTTGTTCTCTCAGTGTAACCAATTACCAAAGACTATAATCTCTCAGCTTAAATCTTAGAATCTTTCAGCTCAGTGCTTAGACATCATTTTCCAGGCTCTTATACTTTCTAAAATAACTTATGCCCTACCAGCCTTTGCCGGACTCATTTCTGTTACTTTTAAAAGCAAGATCAACAAATTCTTCCACAGAGCTCATAGCCGTGGACTTGTCACTACACTGTTTGACATTCAGGGTTTAATAGACAAACATGATACCCACCTTTTCCGTTCTATTGCTTATACTGATCACTGTCTATACACTACCTGCTCCCAGAAAAACTTAGTCGTTCAATGAATCTCAAGCACAGAGGACACCAATACACACTTAGTCACATCAGAACCACCCAGATTATGAATACCTTTGTCAACAGATGTTTATTTAGCATGGTCTAGTAGTTTATGTTTTATTGTCTGTTTATTTCACACTAGTCATTAATGACGAATTGACATTTGACATTCACTTTATTTGTGTGTAGTGCATAGTGTGCTTGTATTGTATTTGATATGACGATTTGCTTTTCTTACGTTGTAAAACCTCTGCGATTGTCATTGGTTTATTAAAGGATACTTACTGATACTCACTTACTTTTTACCCGCGCGACGCTATGCTAGCGCGGGTTATAGAGATCGTAACGTGTCTGTCCGTCTGTCCGTCCGTCCGTCCGTCCGTCCGTCACGCGCCGGTATTGTGTTAAAACGAAGAAAGCTAGCGGCATGTACCATCTGGTAGCCCCAAGACTCTAGTTTTCCGACGCCAAATTTCATCACCAAATTCTAAGGGGTTCCCCCCGAACGGGAGCCTCAAACAAGGGTCGGTCGGAAAAATTC
>Ga0056114_1001251_pt1 | contig 11220 bp, 11 predicted proteins | sample WorMetHERISLAND1_FD_77005 | JGI IMG/M metagenome (GOLD analysis project Ga0056114, IMG submission 77005) | Marine gutless worms symbiont microbial communities from Max Planck institute for Marine Microbiology, Germany - Olavius loisae HERON... ...
GACTTCCTATTAGTCACTAATAGTAACTTTGGCCGTATCTGCTACCGTTTTCGAGATATTGACGCTTAAAGCTAGAAAATTGCTGAATTTTTCCAACCGACCCTTGTTTGTGGCCCCCGTTCGGGGAAACTCCTTAGAATTTGGTGATGAAATTTGGCTTCAGAAAACTAGAGTCTTGGGGCTACCAGATGGTGAAGAAATCATGCCGCTAGCTTTGTTCTTTTTGACACAACACCGGCGCGCGACAGACAGACAGACGGATGGACAGACAGACACGATGCGATCACTATTACCCGCGCTAGCATAGCATCGCGCGGGTAAAAACCCAAAGAAAATAGAAAATACACATATGCATACACACACAAAATAGTATACAAATAAAGGATACACGAATAAACACAGCAAGTCCCCTAGTCTACAATAATACGGGGTGACTAGGGGACAGCTCCCACAGAGGGCAGGGTTGCCAGGCCTGAACGGCGGTGGGGCTGCCGCCGCAGTACCCCCACCTTACGGCTTTTACAGGCTTTCGCATTTTCTCAAACAAATTGAAAACATTACGTAGTAATGTCAAAATGAAGAACATAATATTTGTAACTGACCCATGCTCAGAGGAAACAACATCTTAGTAAAATAGGCATCTGAAATAGACCTAACTAATATGTAATTTCTGCTGCGAAGGGCCAGACACAATCATCCAGTTTGCATGAGAGTAGCTGCGTTGTCACAATTTGTGGAAGCATCTAGAGAAAAGGCTCTTACACATTATAGAAATCAAAACAGTAACAGATCTTCATACAGCACTTGAACAGATTCTGCTAATACAACAGTCCCGAGTGTTGTATTCTGGGAGTTCCTTTGGGCATGGCTTATAGACCCAGGGCTGACAAGGTCCTGCCTCTGCTTGTCACTGAAACCAACCTGAAGACCATGAACAATCTCTTGCATCTTGTCCCGACTCAGGTCCAGATAGCTCTCAATGAGGTCGCCGTCAATAAAGCCGACAACTGGCTCTGTCTTCTGGTCTGTGTGAAACGACCGCCAGCTGATACCATCGTTAACAGAACTAACGAACTCACACTCATGTGAAACGCATACTTAACGTTAGTCTTAACCACGGATGTTTATCTATAAATATTCTTCTGGATACCGTACTGGCCATGGATGTTAATAAATATTCTCTGGCATCTGCTAGGTGCCAACAAAGATGGCGGACCCATTTGGGGAACTGGATCTATTTTTAGCTGTTGCAAAGGACTGTGGGATTGTCTTCCTACTAAACCAATCACAACAAATCATCAGTCTGTGTTTTGGTTAGTCAGCCAATCACAGCGTATGCCGGCCATATACGTTGGCACCTGGCAGTGGATATCACTTGTGGCGGCTTGTGGTCCTAACACTGCTCAGGCATTATAACTACTGTAAATGCCACAATTATTGTTAAAACAAAACTATAAAATAGAATCACTGCGAAGGCAATGTATAAATGATAGGCCTGATGCACACCGCAAAATGATCGTTAATGATCACATTAGATTGCAGGCAAGTGGCTTGTTTTAAAACTGGCAAAAATATGCATGCTAAGCAGTGGTGCCACCTAGTGCCATACAGAAAAAAACACGGGCGAACGATTACAAATCTTCCCATATATGAAGGCCTTAAGATGCCTCTTAAAACTGCACGGTTTAATGGTGCTTTGGTGCACACAAACTTTCAACTGCAAATTACTTTTTTGGAGCCACCTGCACGGATTTGGCAATTCTTTGAGCACCCTGTATAATAAGTTAGCAAAAGACTTTTTAAATTGATGCATGTGTATTAGAATATGACATTAACTCAAACCAACCCAGTGGCATCCCAATCTGTACAACTACATAGGTGAACCCAGAGAGGCAGCTACAACTTCAGGTTTAAGGAAACTTTCCCAAGCCCAGAGACTGGGCCATCAGAGTCAAGATGCCAAAGTTGTTGATAAGGGAAAGGAATGGGGAGGAAGTATCCGTCTCCAGCCAATTAGGGAGGGAATAGGCATTGAGCTTCCCCAAAAAGAGTTCAGGAATTTTGAACAATTCAGTTGGTGCCAGATTTTAAGAGTGTATTTTAACTGTGAATGAATGATCGCTCAAAAAGAGCATGAATAAAACTGGTGGAGTTTAAAAAGGGAGCTAACAGTATACCAGTGAAATCATCTGTGAGACTAATAAACTGACAGCAGAATTACAGCTCAGTAAGCAGAAGACTAACTATCTAAATATTATACAGAGCCACATATAGTCACTGTCTGTCTACCACATGGAAGCAAACCATCAAAGGATACAAAGTGTGATCAATTTTCCCGACACTTTTTATCGTCTTTGCCAGTTTGCCCTGCAGCTCCAGCATGAATGTGTAGAATTCATCCGGCAGCTGAGTTACAAGACCTGTAATGCCGACATCCGAGATGTGTCAGTTATTTACGATAAACTAACACAAGAATAAGTGGGGACAGCCAAGGAAAAACTGGATGGACATTTTCAGATGTGATCTAGAGGATTTGGGCACCACCTGGGATGAAGCCGAAGAACTGCTAACAAACATTGAAGAATAATGTCAATGTGTTGCCCAGTGCATCCATTTGGATGCGGAATGAACTAAGGTGCTAAGATAAGGTAAATGAACTAAATATCACAAATTCATAGCCTTACTACAGCACTAAAGTAAGTAAGTAACAAATTTATAATTCGCTAAGAACTTGTAAGGGTATCAGAGGCGCGGACAACTGACTGGCTACAAATGTCATGCAAACATATAAGTCTTGGTCTAAACACAGTCTGGTCAGTTTGAAACTGTTACCAGGATTTTCGGGCAGGAAAATGAATTGTCAGGACTTTCATACGACTATTAGAACTAATTTTCAAGTGGTTTTTCAGACATCTGGAGTTGTGATGAATAGACGGAACATTCGGCTCCATAACCGCTCTGTGTCTAACCACCAAATGGGCCACCAATTAAAATGTCTGCACATATACTTGTATTTTGATTTAGAACGCATTATCCACATGTGGTCTTGGTCTATTTACCGGGGCAAAATCAAGAACTCAAAGGATGGACACACGGAGAGAGATTAGTGAGAACTTCTGCCAAACTACAGAAACTGAGACGATGTTGCTGATTGTGATCAGTAAACAACACGAGTAAAGTGACTGTCACAGTTTGACTGAATTAACCAAAGCACACTTGAAGCCGAAGTGGAGAGCCGTTGTTAAATTATAAAATCAAGGAGCGACAGCAAAATTAAGCTGATGGTGACTCACCTATAGCACCATTAATAGTGCCAAACAGAATGGATCCTTGCGTGGGCGTCGACATCTCTCCGGGGTGTCTCATCACTAATGAGCCTACAGGTACAATCATAGGCCACACGCTCTACTAGTAACAGCTGAGTTCAGATCAGCAGGGTTTCATGGACAACTCGGCACACGTTGGAGACGGTCTTCCCAGCCAATCTCTCGACTGGTGCAAAACACCAAAAACTAAACATAACTACCAAATAAAACACAAAAACTTAAACTATGCAAGAAAATTACTAACATATGCATAATACTAAAGCAAATGTAAGTAAAGCCTGGTTTATGGAACATCATCCTGCTAGGAAAGGGATCAGACCAAATCTACAGCTCTAGGTCCTACATGAGGTGCTCTAGTAGTAACATGTCTGGCTGTGTAGTGAGAGGTTCCTGAATCTAATCCCATCATGTGTTTGTCACAACAGACACTGTAATCAACTCAGCCTCTTACCCTCCACGGAATGGTATATGAGCATCAGCTTTGAGGCTGATTAATAACACAAAATGGCAACAATGAGTGTAATTCACAGCAGCCTACAGGTGGACTGGACACTCAAAGGCAATTAGCTTGATCTGAGAATTGGACGCCAATCAGCAGCCCTACTCCAGTGCCCAGGCCAACTCAGCCATCGATCCCGCAGTGGCATCAGCTTTTGGACTTAGTCACGAGTGTACTGCATTTGTCCGTAACCTCCAAGCAACATTGCTACTTCGACAGTGGCAAGAAAAGATCCATTCCAAGCTGCAGCAGCAGCTTAGGTGTCGCTACGTCTGTAGCTGCAGTCTGCAATCCTGTGCCAGCTCTTTAAAGACCTCACTCACTGATTCACACGCAATGCCTGTTTAACTCTCGTCTTCCTCTGAAGTCACTGGACATATCAATAGTGGAATGGCTGCCGGTGAGTTCACCGGGGCAGCTGGGTAGTGCAAAACAAAACTGCAGAACTGTAGGCATGGGGGTTACTAAAAACCAACATTCACAGTTTAGTTCACTATGAGTACATACATGGACAAAGTGAAGCCAAATGTTATATGCGAATACAAAATAACCAAGAATTAACTAACCAGTTTTTATACAAATAAAGTATTACCAACTTAACCTTTTCAGTCCTTATGGACGAATATGTACATTACTACCTCTCCTGAACGACATTCATAATCTCACCAAGTCTACTTGGTCATTCAGAGAACAGTATAACGTGAATGGAACACAGATCAAGCAGAATGGATAGTTGGACACTAGGGGCCACATTCTCGAAATGTCTTAGGAGAATCTTACGAAGATTTCTCATCTTAGGAAAATCATAGGAAAATTGTTTAGCAAAGAACTAGTCTCAAATTAGGAAATAATAACTCAATAATAACTGTAATAAACACTTTTATTTTTGTGTCATGTTGGATGTTATTACGTGACGTTGTTGTTAAATCTTTAATTAGTAAGTAGAGCGAAATTATGTCTGGTTAGTGTTTTCCCAGATAATGTCAAAGATTGTCCTAAGATAAGAAATCTTCCTAAGATTTTCCTAAGAAGTTTCGAGAATGTAGCCCTAGATGTTGAGCTTATATTTTCATGGGTTAATATTGTAAATTCAACACTGTAGCAAGTTATCGTGTCTAATGAACGGACCGTGTCTAAAGACGTTGACAAATTCGCCGAGGTGATACATTCCCACTTCCTGCAAATGTAGTCGTTCCTCGTCGGTCGTCGCGGCGCTGTCTTTCTGACATGTGAACAGATTGAACGAGTTTTCAGCACCAAGAAACGTATCATCGTCAACGATCTCGACCGCCGACATCCAGTTAGGCGTGAAATCACGCGCAATCTGAGCGTGTAAACAACGACAACGAATTATACAGAAAATAATGAGATGGAAAAGCCAAGTAATCCAACGCTGACTACTAAATAAAAATTTTTCATTTGACTTTATGTATTTATTCAACAAGAAATGATGAAAAAATGGGAAAAGGAGACAGAAAATGCTTCTCAAATTCATTCCACCAGAGAATATTAAGGGATCATACCTGGACTGTCCATAAAAACGTGCAACGAAGTCCACGTCTTGAAACGTTTCGGGGTCACATGATGTTGGCCATGCCCCCTTTTCCATAAATTTTAAGGGATCATGAAGTCTGTAGCTTTAATCATTTTGGAGCTATTAGCTGTGTGACCGGTTTGTTGCATGCACACACACACAGACGCACAATCCAATGAAAACAGTATCTCCGCCAATTCACATAATTCATTTGGCGGAAGTAATAAAGTGTCACACCTCTTCAAAACAGCCCTCCATCGCCTTGTAGACGAGCAGAGTTAGTGACCGCATCAAATCTCCAACGAGAACAAAGTCACCTTTAGTCTTTGTGTACAGCGCAACAATATTGTTTGCATGGTTGCACTCGACACGCAGCTCTTTCTCAGCAGTCCACTCGAACAGCCGCACCTGTACACATTGTATCAACTGCAAACTCAAATACTCTTAAAAGTAAATCTGTTAAAACTATAACAGCCATATGTGCTATATACACTGGATACAGGTCTGAGCAACAACGCACAAGTACTAAGCAGCTCTGTTTTGGTCGATCAAGGGTAGCAAAAGATGAGGAGCGGGTTCAACATATAGACTGAACAGCAATCAAGTTGTGTAGGTAGTCACTCAGGTTGATACAACTTCATAGGTAAGTGAGTTTATATTGAATGCATTTGCTAATCTTGAGGCAGTGCAGAGATCTGAGAATGGATATGATATGAGACAAGAAATATCATATCAACTGCCAACTCAAAGTTAAATTATATCTGCTAAAAACTTTAACAGCCATACGTGCTAAATCAACAATACAGAATCACAGGAGTACTAGACAGCTCTGCTGCCAGCTTCTTTTAATGTCAAAAAAACATAATAATGACATAATAACATACAAACTACAGGCATGTAGTCTCAGTCTTGAAATCTCTGCCTCAAGATACACCTGTGAAATGTCTCGGTCCCGCCTCGTCTCGGGGAAAGCGTAGAAAGTCTTGGTCTCATACTGAAAGCTATAAGTCTTGGTCTCGGGCATTAAGGTCTCATTTCTACAAGCTTTAATTTTCAGTTTACCACATCTATTGCTAACGAATCGCGTGTCTGCCAATGCTATCAATTCTGACTTACATTAAGGATGAAAGCAGGTGAGATTCCATTATGATGCTGCACCGATGCATCCGCAGTCGGTGAGGTATACAATTCAGCCAGTTGCTTCAAATAGTCATCATCAGCAAAACATGTGTTGTTCACTGCTAAGGCAGGTGGCCACGTCTCCAATACCACCGTATACTTGCATGACAGTCATTTTTACCAGAACATGCCAAGGTGGACGTGTCTTGTTTTTCACATTACTAAGCCTGGAAAGTCTCGGTCTTGGTGTCATTTTGGAATGAAATCTAGAAGTCTCGGTCTCACCTAGACATTCAAATGGTTTTGTTTACATTGATGAAAACTGTTTTAAGGTGAATGTACGCATTAATCTGACTGGACGTCTTCACAGATTCCTTTCGTTGATGGATCTGATGCGTAAAACAGTTGCTGAACTCTTATTCATTGAACATCTGGATTGAATGGACGTCCGGATATGAATTCAAATTTAAACATAGCACAGCATTTTTATGTAGCTTGCTTTTAACATGCAAGCATCAACAGAGCATATTCCATGGAAGCACGACCGTCACACCAGCACCATGCACCCCAGTGCTTACACAGCATAAACAAACACTAGTCAAGTGGCTCACTTCCAGCTGACGAAACATCAGTGTTTCTGACCATTAAACCGATGACTATTATCCAAACTAAACTCGCCTACTTGCACTTGCCTACGTAACACTGATCTGATCTACTCACAGCACTGTTGACGCTTGCTAGCAGCTTCCCATTGAACTCACACAGTGAGTATGCCGCACCTTTAATCTCCTTCTCAGCCGTCTGCGTTAATTTGCCTGCAATAACCAATAGCGTTGTTTGCTATTACACCGATGTTTCTAAAAAATAGGTTGACCTCGCTATATAGGTCGATCAAAATCGGGCAAACATTCGAACGCCATGACACTCTAATGCAGTTGACGGACAACTGAAGATTAACGGACACTATATCAAGAGTGATTGTAATTCTAACACCATTTAACATTGAAGAAGTGTACGGAAAATTTCTGTCAGCGTGTCAGCATAACTTTAGAATAGTGTTCATCTAACAGCCAAAATTACGCTATTGTTTGTCCGAATTTGACCTATTTATGATGTCATTCACGAACAGCACTATACAACTAAGCATCAGACAATAGGCTCTTCCATTGCCTCTTCCTTATACACTGTGATACAGCTGTCTACTTGTGTGCATCCACACGGTGGCCACTCTCCAGTTATGATCAAATTTCGTGACTTTCCCCCCAAAATTTCAAGCGAATATTTACGGAGTATCGACCCTGGCAACAGTAGCAATACAAAAAGAAATGCACGTTACTTCTCACTGCAATACTCATATATTCTCTCATAACCATGACAACAATGTTCCATATGCAAAACTTTACCTAGTAAAGAACTCCTTTCTTGCATATTTTGTGTCACAAACAATACTCGCGTTAACTGTCCACATGCAAGAACACATTTTCCCTAACTTTTCCCTTTTCCCTGACCTTTCCCCGACCACTCTTAATTTCCCGACTTTTCCTGGTTTTCCAGGTAAGTGGCCAGCCTGCTCCAAACATCAAGAGAAATGTGACAAATGCAACGACGAATTGACGATGACTTGCCATCAGAGAAGTGGAATACAATGATGCGGCCCTGCTTTGGTTCCTGTTCCTCTGGCAGCACCATCGCCGTGCCGACAATGTAGTAGACGTTTGGATCATCACCGAGCTTCGCTGATAGCAGACTCGTCGCATGCTCGTTCAGCAACAGTTGATGTGCATGTAATACTACCGCACACGTTACAGATATCAGCATCAGTCCACGTAACGCATACTGTACCAAGTTACGTCATAACAATAAACTATGTAATTATTACAAATTTTCTGAATGGCCACGATGTGTAGAATAGGCCAGATGTTTCCTGGCTCAAAGGCATAAAAACGTCCAGAACAAGGCTCTGGTTTTTTAGCTTTAGTTGGTATATATTTTAGTAGTTTAAAAAAATATTCAGTCAGGTTTCTTTATCTCGTAGTGAAGTGGATAAACTGCTACACTCGTAGCTTACCTTTATCTGATGACGACAACTCCATTCATATCATCAACATTATTTTTACACGAGCAAAGTAAACAGACTTCTTTTTATGTCATCTGCTAGCATGTATCTGTTTACTCGTTTGGTTTTTATTTTATCACTACAATTGGTCTTGATCCACGCAAACACACACATGTATTTACACACCTTAATATCGACTTACTTACAATATTTTAACATCGTAAATATTTCAACAGCATAGTGTGGCATTTTTACGTGCAACGGTCCAGTGAGACACTTGTTCCCAAGTTTAGTCTTTACAAAACAGCTGACTAGACAAACGGTAATTTATATACACAATATATACAAATCACTTATCTCATAAAACATAACAAAGTATACCGGTACATTATAACTACGACCCCAGTCTCTGATGCTACTCCTCGCCGTCTTCGTCTACAATCTGTTAGCCCGAATCGTCTCACTGTACCTCGCTGCCGATTTAGCACATACGGCTGTCTGGCTATTTATCACGCTGGCCCAACAGTTTGGAGCTCGTTGCCAGATGAACTCAAAAATTCGGACAGCTTTGACAGTTTTAAACAATTCTTGAAAACAATTATTTTCAGCCGTTACTAGTGTGACCAGCACATTAGAGGTTTACTAACGAGATGTGCTATATAAATGTACGTTTTACTTACTTACTTACTAAGAAAAACATCGGTGAGAGAACTGAGTCGTTGTTACCTTCAAACGTATGCTGATCAAGTACAAGCAGAGACGACACTTCGACTTCCTCGCCAAACATGTGATCAGTGAGTGAGTTAGAACCAGACATCACTAGCTTAGCTCCAGTGCCTGACGAGCTAAAGCTCTGAGCAAGAGTGCTGGCACTTGGCCGAGCTGGGGCCGCCCCGTTGCTGTCCTGGATGTCCATTCGCATCGTCAACACACCGAACGTCTTCGACGACTCTTGGTATGCAATGCGTCTGTGTAACACCGACACATCTGTAAACTACTGAATAAAAATAAACAATTGACACAAACCATCATCTTACCGCTGCCACAGATGAACAACATATCTCGTCTTACGGCAGACATGGCTAGCATACCCATTGGCTGTGCAAACAGTCAAATTTCATACCACATAAGGTGTGGACAGTTGCTGGCGAGAAGCAGCTATCACCCACCGGTGATATACAAGACCAAACCGAGATATACCCACTGAAAATGACAGCCACACAAAATGGAATGGATATTTTAAAAAAAGTTAAAGCAGTGTTAAGTTCTAAATGGAAATCCATCTCAGAACTAAGGAGTGTCGCATGCCATATGGGATCACACAGTATTACCTGCCACCCGACACAAGCGAAAACACCCCGCCTTAACCCCAGCCGGTGAAGGCTGCTACTCGATTTACCTGCCCCGGAGGGATGGAAGGCTGAGTTGACCTAGGTGGCTCGTTACATACCGAGATGGCTTACCCGAGCACAGACGGTCACCCATCCAAGTATTAACCGGGCCCGGCGTAGGGTAACTACGTTGATCGACACCAACACGCTACCACTAAGCCACACCACCATGTATGGAACGGCTGTCCATTTTGTTATTATTTACAGTTTTAAAAACTTACATCTGACAAAAACATATTCCAGCAACGACGAGCATAACTGACCCAGACAGCCACAGACATGTGTAAGGAATACTGGAGCAATATTAACTGAACAAAACTCAGAAACAAATTAAATATCATCTATCATATCAACAGATAATTTTAATTTCCGATTAATTAATCTTCTTTTCTCCAGCTGCTATAGATTGGGCTGTGGTGTCCAAAAAAATCTCTCTGGGTAATATGATCAGACATTTTCAATGTGCAAAACAAGACGATGTTTCTGCATAACTTTAAAATTTGACATGCTTTTCACACACATACATAATGGTAACAAAGTAATGTATAAGAAATTCTAATACCACTGAAATAAACTTCAGAAATGGCACAAACGAATCATAACAGTGATTCAAAGAAAACAGTAAACTTTGTTGAAAAAATAACGTGAAGTGATAGAAAATAATAAAACAAAGATAACAAACCAAAACAAAACAATTCTATAACAGTAATCTGGTATGTAGCTTACCGAGCTGTTTCACCGAGTGGAACGGTACGAATGTGTAACTTCTGAATCTCGTCAATTGTACCAATAGTCAGCGTGCTGTCGTTAGCCAGAGCCAAGCTGTAAACAGACAAAAATCAAACAGCAGAGAAGAGTTATTTCTGGAAATGACTGCCACAAGCAAACATTTTAACTCATACAAAACCGTCAGTGAGTAGATTCTTAACAACACATCAGCACAATTAGGCTATACACATTGGTTCATGCTGGAAAATACAAGACATAATAAGACAAATTAAAAATACAGAGATTACAGACACTAACACACAAAAAAGAAAAAACAAACGATGCAAAACAACACTATCCTGGTTTAGTCGTGTCTTACGTCACTCGGCCAGGAAACAAGGTGGGCTTATGCTACAATGCTCCCGAGCCCACATGAAAGTCATACAAAACAGCGACAAAACTGCGATTGATTGGATTGAGCAGTGTTTTACATCCCCTCCAACACAGTATAGGTAATATGGGTGACGGTTTTTACAGGTCAAAAGACCCAACTAACAGTATCAAAGTACTGAAGGAGAAAGCTGCAA
>Ga0056114_1001252_pt1 | contig 11217 bp, 9 predicted proteins | sample WorMetHERISLAND1_FD_77005 | JGI IMG/M metagenome (GOLD analysis project Ga0056114, IMG submission 77005) | Marine gutless worms symbiont microbial communities from Max Planck institute for Marine Microbiology, Germany - Olavius loisae HERON... ...
GGGGGTATCAGATTCGCCCCTCGCGGTTGATCGCCATGGTCACGGTTTCATGGCTGACATCGATTCCGGTGCTCTTCATGTTCCGGTTCTCTAAATGGCTTGAATCGGTCAGGTTCGTGACTTGGCCTCTCGACCCTGAACTCGTGCCGACCAACCTTGTGTATGCAGGCTCACGAGCTTAGCTCCCAGCCTCGGATACTTTATCTGGTATCGGCGAAGAGGGCGGGAAGCCAATCCACGGACCGGCTAAAAGCTTGAGGATAGACGGCTTGCCCAGGTACTCGCTATCACTCCCCCTTATACCCCTGATCCTTGATTTTCCCTCGGAAAGGGTGGACGTAGGGTGTTGGTTTGAGCGCGGTAGCCCTGTAATAAATGGATTAGTGACGCTGATCGTCATGTCGAGGTACTTCAATTCCGTCCAACTATCTACCGCAGCACGGCTGCACCACAATTGGGCGGCATGTCTGATGCCAAACGGACAAGCAGGTGGGGTGTAGCTAAGCCGATCCTAATTCCTTAAGTATTGGGAGAGATGGCATGGGAAGTGCGGCATAACTTCCCATGAGCATTTGCAGTCTTGTCGTTCAAACTCGCCCCGAACGGGTGCAGACAGTAGAGCAGAGGTTGCAGGCGCTGCCTGGCGTGGAGATTTACGGTGGCCAGGCGGAGGGCAAGCTGATCGTGACGGTAGAAGATGTGGGCTAGAGGGAGGTTGCCGATACCCTTGAATCTATCAATAGCGTGGCAGGTGTCATCAACACCGTCCTGATCTACCACTATGGTGGAGACGATTTAGCAGAAGCGGAAAAGTGTCGATCATGAAAATTACTCGGCGTGAGTTCATCAAATCCCAGGCTGCTATGGTGGCCGCCGCGGCAGGGATCACTCTGCTGCCGGTAAGCATCACCGCCGTCGCCGTGGAAGGCAACGAGGGGGTGCGCTGGGACAAGGCCCCGTGCCGTTTCTGCGGTACCGGTTGCAGCGTCCTGGTGGGGGTCAGGGATGGCAAGGTCGTAGCCAGCCAGGGGGATCCGGATGCCCCGGTCAATCGTGGCCTCAACTGCATCAAGGGATATTTCCTACCGAAGATCATATACGGTAAGGACCAGCTTACCCAGCCCCTCCTGCGTAAAAAGAACGATCAATTCGCCAAGGACGGGGATTTCGAGCCCGTTTCCTGGGACGAGGCGTTCGACGTCATGGCTACCAAGTGGAAGGAGGCCATCGCCAAGGACCTGCAGGACAATGCGGGCAAGCCGGTGGACCAGCTAACCTCCCGAGTAGCCATGTTCGGATCCGGCCAGTGGGCGGTGTGGGAGGGCTATGCCGCCTCCAAGCTCATGAAGGGAGGGCTGCGCTCCAACAACCTGGACCCCAACGCCCGCCACTGTATGGCCTCTGCCGTGGCAGCCTTCATCCGCGCCTTCGGGATTGATGAGCCTATGGGCTGTTACGACGACCTGGAGTATGCGGATGCTTTTGTGCTCTGGGGTGCCAACATGGCCGAGATGCACCCCATCCTGTGGTCACGCCTGACCGACACTCGCCTGACCAAGCCAGGATGTGAGGTCCATGTGCTCTCCACCTTCGAGAACCGCCGCTTTGAGCTGGCGGATAACCCCATCGTCTTCACGCCTCATACGGATCTGGTGATCCTTAACTGCATTGCCAACTATATCATCCGGAATAAGGCCTACAACCAGGCATTCATCAACCGGCACGTGAACTTCACCAAGACCCCCACGGACATCGGCTACGGCTTGCGCCCGGAGCATCCGTTGGAGCGCAAGGCTGCCAATGCCGGGCATGGCAAGCTGACCAAGATCGGCTTCAAGGAATATGCTGCGTCCGTCGCGCCCTATACCCTGGAGAAGGCCCATGTGATGTCCGGTGTGCCCAAGGAGCGCCTGGAGCGCTTGGCTAAGCTTGTACGCGGACCCGAACAGGAAGGTCGCCCTCCCTACTGGACCATGGGCTTCAATCAGCACACCCGCGGGGTGTGGGTCAATGGGCTCCTGTACAACGTACATCTGCTCATGGGCAAGCTCTCCGAGCCGGGCAACAGCCCATTTTCCTTGACCGGCCAGCCCTCGGCCTGTGGTACGGCACGGGAAGTGGGGACCTTCGCCCATCGCCTGCCGGCGGATCTGGTGGTGAAGAAGCCTGAGCACCGCGCCTTTTCCAAGCGGGTCTGGCAGCTGCTAGAAGGGACCATCAACGGCAAGGTGGGCTATCACGCCGTGCTCATGCAACGCATGCTCAAGGACGGCAAGATGAATTGCTACTGGCAGCTGTGCAATAACAACATGCAGGCTGGGCCCAACATCAACGATGAGATGTATCCCGGCTGGCGCAATCCGGACAACTTTATTACCGTCTCCGATCCCTATCCAACGGTCTCCACCCAGGCAGCAGATCTGGTCTTGCCCACCGCCATGTGGGTGGAAAAGGAGGGCGCCTACGGTAACTCCGAGCGGCGTACCCAGTTCTGGCGCGATCAGGTCGCGGCGCCAGGGGGGCTAAGTCGGACCGGTGGCAGATCGTGGAATTCGCCAAGTGCCTCAAGGCCGAGGAGGTGTGGCCCCAGGAGTTAGTCGATAAGAAGCCCGAGTACCGTGGCAAGACCCTCTACGATATTCTCTTCGCCAACGGCACGGTCGACAAGTTCCCCTATGGGGGAGAAATCCTCGATGACCGCGGTAATGTATACCAAAACCACGAGAGCGCGCACTTTGGCTACTATATCCAGAAGGGCTTGTTCGAGGAGTACCGGCGCTTCAACTCAGCACCTGACATACCCAAGAAGGGCCATGAAATGGCCCCCTTCGACACCTACCACAAGGTCCGCGGCCAACGCTGGCCGGTGGTCAACGGTAAGGAGACCCTGTGGCGTGTTCGGGGCGGCTATGATCCCCACGTGGCAGGTGATCGTACGGCCGTCGATTTCTACGGCAACCCGGACGGTCGGGCCAATATCATCTTTGCCCCCTATGAGCCGCCGGTAGAGAGCCTGGATAAGGAATACGACCTATGGTTGTGCACCGGACGGGTGCTTGAGCACTGGCATTCTGGCTCCATGACCAGGCGGGTGCCGGAGCTCTACCGGGCCGTTCCGAATGCGGTGCTCTTCATGCACAAAAAGGATGCCAGGAAGCGCAAGCTCAGAGACGGCCAGATGGCTAAGATCACCACCCGTCGCGGTGAGATCACGGCCCGGGTTGAGACCCGCGCGCAACCGTCCACCGGAGGGCTTGGTCTTCATCCCTTGGTTCGACGCTTCCCGGTTGGTGAACAAGCTGATCCTGGATGCCACCGACCCCCTGTCGAAACAAACGGATTTCAAGAAGTGCAGCTGTAAGGTAACCAAGGTGTAGGGGCGAGCCTTGTTCTCGCCTGATGAGGGGATAGTTATTCAGTTGTCAATAATAACGTCCCCTGATAACCGGATGGTGATCGTGCAAGATTGAGCATAGGGAATCCAATAACAACAATGAAGCCGCAAGGGGTCACCCGCTGCCGGATATTGGGTAATCTGCTCAAGACCGCCTGCGGCGGCGGCTTGTTTGGCTTAGGGCTAGGTCTCTATTCCAATCGGGCCTCGTCGCTGCCTGCATCTGCCGTCTGTCTGCCCGGGGCAATCCCGGAGGATGCTTTCAACGGGGCCTGTATCCGCTGTGGATACTGCGTGCGCGGTTGCCCCTACGACATCCTCTATCTGGACCGGGTGGGGAAGACATCCCCCGACAGGAACCCCATACTTTGATCGCTCGCCAAGGGGCTTGTGAGATGTGCGAGGACATCCCCTGTATAAGGGATAAGGGGCCTGTCCAACCAATGCCATGGACCGCGCGCTGACGGACATCAATGCCACACGCATGGAGCTCGCGGTGCTTGTGGACCAGGAGAACTGCATCGCATTCCAAGGCCTGCGATGCGAGGTCTGCTGCCAGGTCTGTCCGATCAAGGACGTAGCCATCACCCTAGACTGGCAGCATAACGAACGCTCGGGAAAGCATGCGCTTTTCATGCCTGTCGTCCACTCGAAGCACTGCACCGGCTGTGGCAGGTGCAAGCAGGCTTGCATCCTGGAAGAGGCCGCCATCAAGATATTGCTGCATCATCTGGCCAAGGTCGAGCTGGGCCAACACTACTGGTTGGGCTGGGAGCAACAGGTCCGGTCTGGTGGTCCCTTGGTCAATTCGGATCCGGAGCATAAATACAGCCTGCCCCCGGCATGGAATACGACCATGCCGGGGAGGGCCAGATTGGGAAAGGAAGTCCCGCAGTACCCTTCTTTACGGAAAAAGATAGTTCCGGTGGGTATGCAGCGCATCGCGTGGAGGTGTGACAATTCAATAAAGAATATACCGAGGCAATAGAGAACGAGATGAACAAGACCACAACAATACTAACCACATTCCTTGCTGCCACTGGCCTGGGCAGGACGACGCCTACGTTCGCGCTCGATTCCCTGCGTGGCGCCGCTATCGAAAAGATGTCTGCACCGCCTGCAAGGCAGAAGATCGATGTGGTCGAGGGTGGTATCGAGTGTACCTTTGAGCAGCAGCCGCCTTTGATCCCTCACAAAATTGAGAACTATAGGCTTAACCTGCGCCAACATGGCTGTCTACTGTGTCATAGTAAGGTGAGGGCCGAGCAGGAAAACACCAAGCCGCCCTCCGCCAGCCATTTCGTCGATCGAGACAGCAACAAGCTAGGAAAAATCTCTTCACGGCGTTACTTCTGCATCCAATGCCACGCGGTGCAGATAAAAGGCGAGCCGCTAGTTGGGAACACCTTCGAGGGTCTCAGGTAACACCAGGGCGTCTGCAAATGAGATACCAGGGGAGGTAGTGGTATATTTCAGAAGTGATAGAGTAAAGTAGTTCGTTTGTAATCGTTCAAACTTCTACGGTTTTTACTATTTACCTGATACTGAACTCCAACAATCCTCTCCAGAATAACGCAGTAGGGTCTGAACGACAATCTTCAGTGCTAATTCAACCAAATGGTTCCAACGATGATTATTGAAACGGAGACAGCTGCCACCCCTTAGAAACCATGCCGAAACCTGTTGATCACGAGCAGGCACCAGGGTTGGAGGTGGATGAATTATACGCGTTTGTCTTCAGCGCTGTCATCAAAGTTTGGGTTTGGGTTGTGTTGAATAGATAAACCCGACGAAGTTGCAGGTTCACACCTGCGGTGATTGGAGTGATAAGACAGCCGAATATTCTGGGACTGCAGACCACCTGCGTATAAGAAAGCCACGGATTTCAGCGACTATTGGAAGGTGTATTAGGCCATAATTCCAGATGAGCAGCATCTCCCTATGGAGTATCCTAATAACAGAGTGGCTGCTCTGCGTGCATATCTGGTAGAGGGGGAATATAGGTGCTGTGAGGAAACTTCGGAGGACCACTCCGCCGCCAAGCTCCTAGTAGAGCTAGACCGGGATAGAGTGACGCAGCCTTTCCGGATCACGCCAAGAACCGTATAGGACTTGCGAAGCATCGCCCGCTATAGGTTGCAGGCTTTTATAACAACAGGAAAATCCTGCTAATTGGATCCTATATTGGACATTTCGATAAGCGTTCAGAAGAATACTAGGAAGTTTCATTATGCCTGAAAACAAAACCAAGAAAAGCAAGCGCATGGCTATGATCCTTCTGATCGGCATGGTCCTCGGTATCATCTTCTGAGGCGGCTTCAATGCCGGGATGGATGCCACCAAGACGGAAAGCTTCTGCATCTCCTGTCACGAGATGAAAGAGAATGTCTATGCGGAATACATGGACACCAATCATTATGTCAATCGTACCGGGGTACGGGCTACTTGTCCCGATTGCCACGTGCCGCAGGAAGGGATTGACAAATTCGTGCGCAAGCTGCAAGCCAGTCGGGAGGTTTATAACCACTTACTGGGCACCATCGACACCCCAGAGAAGTTCGACGCCAGGCGCATAAAGCTGGCTGGAAATGTCTGGCGCATCATGAAGGACACCGACTCACGGGAATGTCGTAATTGCCACGAAGTCCTGCCCATGGATTATGACAAACAGGAACCGCGCAGCGCTAAGCGTCACGAGCAGGCCGAAGAAGATGGCCTAACCTGTATTGACTGTCACAAGGGCATTGCCCACAGGTTGCCGGCGGAATATCACCCGGAGCAAGACATTCCTGGCGAAAGCATTTACTACGACAAGGCTAATACATCGTTCTAGAATGTATGGTAGGGTAGTTGTGCACATCGCTTTGCCTCACTCGGCAAAGCAGTTGTTGGCTATGAAGTCGTTTGGATCGCAGTGCGCAAAGTGTAAGGGCAACCAGAGCTACAGTATACCACGCTCACCGTATCCTAACGGGCTTTGCCCAGCCTACACTGCTGACAATTGGTCATTGGTCAAACTAGGACACGCTCGATGCGGTCCAGGGCCTGTTCTAGATTCTCCCGACTGGTGGCGATGGAAATGCGCACGTGTCCGGCAAGGCCGAAGGCGGAGCCGGGGACCAGGGCGACACCGACCTGTTCGATCAGGAACTCCGCCAGGTCCAGGTCGTTGCGTACCGTACTGAGCGTCTTGATCAGTCCCTTCACCTGCGGGAAGACATAGAAGGTGCCGTCGGTAGGTAGGCACTGGATGCCGGGCATGCGATTGAGGCGTTCCACTACATAGTCGTGGCGCTTTCTGAAGGTCGCGGTCATAGTCCGGATACAGTCCTGGGGACCTTCGAGTGCTGCCTGAGTGGCTACCTGAGAGATGGAAGTGGGATTAGAGGTACTTTGGGATTGCACCTTCTTCATGGCCTTGATGATCTCCTGGGGACCACCGGCATAGCCGATGCGCCAGCCCGTCATCGCGTAGGCCTTGGAGACGCCGTTGAGTACCAGGGTGCGCGGTGCTAGGTCAGGACAGGCGTGGAGGATGTTGACGAAAGGTTCATCGGTGACCCACCGGATGTGCTCGTAAATGTCGTCGGTCGCTATGATAGCGCGCGGAAATTCTCGCAGCACCTTGCCGAGATCGGTGAGTTCTCCATGGGTATAGGCTATGCCGGTAGGATTCGATGGGCTGTTGATAACTACCAGTTTAGTCCGCCCGGTCATGGACGCTTGCAGTTGATCAGGGGTGATCTTGAACTTGCGATCAGCCCCGGCGTGTACCCGCACCGGGGTACCCGCAGCTAGGATGGCCATATCCGGGTAGGAGACCCAATAGGGGGTCGGGATGATGACCTCGTCGCCTGGATCCAGAATGGCTTGGGCTAGGTTGTAGAAACTCTGTTTGGCACCGCAGGAGACCAGGATTTGGTCCGGGGTATACGCGAAGCCGTTCTCGCGCTGGAATTTAGCGATGATCGCCTGTTTGAGCTCCGGGATACCATCCACCGCCGTGTATCTGGTAAAGTCGTTCTTGATGGCGGCAATGGCTGCCTCTTTGATGTGGCCGGGTGTATCAAAGTCCGGTTCCCCGGCACCGAGTCCTATGACATCCTTACCGGCGGCGCGCAGGGCCTGGGCACGGGCCATGATGGTGAGGGTGGGGGAGGGCTTGACAGCCTGTACGCGGGCGGAAAGCTTGATGTTCATGCTAAGGGGTCTCTCGGTGCTTGTCATTGGATCGGGTGGTGCCTTGGTGTTGGGCCCTCAAACTATCAATGGTACCCAAAGCTCGGACCCGGAGCACAGGGGAAGATGTGGTCGACTAGGGCAGGCGCGTGTAGATTTTTGGCTCTGTATACGGATTCCAGACTGTTACCGTGAAGGTCGCCGCAAACATTTCCTGACCTCGACTCACTGGCTATGGGAGGTGGTACTTAATACTTGCTTAGATAAGCGAAAATCACGCCACTTTTGACCTCCTCTTCATCCTGAACTAAGCTCTTTAATCCCCATCTTCAAGACCGGTGGACAGCTAGCAGTAATACCCGCTGTTTGAGGGGGAAACTTTCAGCGACAAAGATTGCTTTCATCTCATCATGAAAACCGCATTGAATTTCGAGAAGGTCTGGTAGATGTTCCAGGAAACGGACTGCAAGTTCCAGGAAATGGACCGGAGGTTCCAGGAAACGAGCAAGGAGATGAGGGCCCTGCAGGACTTGTTCAAAGCCCAATGGGGTAAGCGGAAGGATAGTCGCGATGGAGAGATCTATGAGCTCGATATCATCGCGCAACTGGGCGCGGTGGCCTACCTGCACGCTGAGCAGGCAAGCGACCGGCATGCTCAGAACAAGGGGTTATTCGTGATTCGGGCCACCGGTGACAGCGCTTCTATCGTCCATCTCATGGATTTCCAGCCCCGGCAGTTCAGATAGCGCCGGTACTTTACGGTGGGTACCTCGCCCAAGGCCTTCGTACTCGAATCCAGCTTCGCCCCCGCCGGGGATCAGTCGCAGGCGATCCGGCGGTTGGCGGTAGGTCTGAACGACGGCGAGGCGAATATGACGTTGCTCGGAGTGACCGGCTCGGGCAAGACCTTTACCATCGCCAATCTGATCGCGCGGGTCCAGCGCCCGGCCCTCATTTTAGCCCCCAACAAGACCCTGGCGGCACAGCTTTATGGAGAGATGCGGGAATTCTTTCCGCGCAATGCGGTAGAGTACTTCGTCTCCTACTATGACTACTACCAGCCCGAGGCCTATGTGGCTGCTAGCGATACCTACATCGAAAAGGACGCCTCCATCAACGAGCACGTCGAGCAGATGCGCCTATCGGCTACCAAGGCCCTGTTGGAGCGCCCAGACGTCATCATTGTTGCCACCGTCTCCTCAATCTATGGCCTCGGCGACCCCGATGCCTACCTCAAGATGGTCCTGCACCTCTCCCGCGGTGACCTGCTCGACCAGCGGGCCCTGTTGCGGCAGCTGGCCAATCTCCAGTACCGGCGTAACGAGGTGGAGTTGCACCGAGGGACCTACCGGGTGCGTGGGGGCGTGATCGACATCTATCCGGCGGAATCGGATGACGAGGTGGTCCGCGTAGAGCTGTTCGATGACGAGATCGAGGCCATCTCCCTCTTCGATCCCCTAACCGGCGAGGTGACGCGCAAGGTCCCGCGCTACATGGTCTTTCCCAAGACCCACTATGCGACCCCGCGGGAGACAATCCTGAACGCGGTCGAGCAGATCAAGCAGGAGCTCAAGGAACGCCTGGACTGGCTGCGGGAGCATGACAAGCTGGTGGAGGCCCAACGCCTGGAACAGCGCACTCTGTTCGACTTGGAAATGATGTTGGAAGTGGGTTACTGCTCGGGGATCGAGAATTATTCCCGTTACCTCTCCGGCCGTTCCGCCGGCGAGCCGCCACCGACCCTTTACGACTATCTGCCCGCCAATGCCCTGGTGGTGATCGACGAGAGCCACGTGACCGTGCCCCAATTGGGGGCCATGTACCGGGGCGACCGCTCGCGCAAGGAGAACCTGGTAGCCTACGGATTCCGGTTGCCCTCGGCACTCGACAACCGACCCTTACGCTTCGAGGAGTTCCAGGCCCGCCAACCCCAGACCATCTATGTCTCGGCCACCCCGCGCGAGTTCGAAATCCAACACTCGGGGGCGGTGGTGGAACAGGTCGTGCGCCCCACCGGCCTGGTCGATCCCGCGGTGGAGGTACATCCTGCCCTAACCCAGGTAGATGACCTGCTCTCGGAAATCCGGATCCGCGTTGCTCGTCACGAGCGGGTCCTGGCCACCACTCTGACCAAACGCATGGCCGAGGATTTGACTGACTATCTGGACGAGCATGGCGTGCGCGTACGCTACCTGCACTCAGACATCGATACCGTCGAGCGGGTAGAGATCATCCGCGACCTGCGTCTGGGGGAGTTCGATGTACTGGTAGGGATCAACCTGCTGCGCGAGGGGCTCGACATGCCGGAAGTCTCCCTGGTAGCCGTCTTGGACGCGGACAAGGAGGGCTTTCTGCGCTCGGAGGGCTCACTGATCCAGACCATTGGACGGGCTGCGCGCAACGCTAACGGCAAGGCCATTCTCTATGCCGACGAGATAACCGGTTCCATGCAGCGCGCCAGCGACGAGACCGAGCGCCGCCGCGCCAAGCAGATCGCTTTCAATGCCGAGCATGGTATTACCCCCCAGACCATCCGCAAGGCGGTAGCGGATATCCTGGAAGGTGCTACTCCCAGCGCGGCCACTTGGTCCCGGGGGCGGGCTCAGGAATACGCCAAGGTAGCGGAGGAAGTAGCCGAGTATGCCAACCTGACGCCGGCGCAGATGACCAAGAAGATCAGGGCTATGAGAAAGGCCATGTACCGACATGCTAAGGATCTGGAATTCGAGCAGGCTGCCGCGCTCCGAGATCATATCCGAGAGCTGCGGGATCGGGGGATTGCAGCGTGAGGGAAGTCAGTTCCACTCTGGTGCTTCGTGATATTCCCTGCTTGAGAAATCCCACAAAACTTCCCATAATTCTCCTGAAATAAAGGTAGTGCATCCTGCAGTTCAGTCGTCGGGAGATCTCTATGCCTACATTCAATACGCTTTGGAGTAATTACCCGGATCCAAAGTCATTGGAGAAACGTTGCTTTAATAAACAGAAAACGTCGCAGAGTCCGTTCGGTGATTATTGTGCAATTAGGGCATGTTGACATTTAAGCCAGACAGATCAAGATCGAAGCCCTCATCACAAACGCAAGGTAGCCCCGTCCAGCTTATCGTAGCGTGTGGCGACACGCCGGAACTGTTTGATGCGACGTAAACTTGGGAATCGAGCTTGGGTGGTGGTGACTGTTAGTGTGAGGAGGAATTACCGCCCACGCTCCGTGGTCGTGGACCATCTCGATCAATGTCCGTGAATCGTAGGCGTTGCCGGCGACTACCTTTTTCAACCTCAAGACCAGAGCAACGGCCCGGCCTGGGCCATGTCGTGGGCGTTTCCGGCACTGAGCAAACACCGAACCGGCTTCTCAAGCCCATCGGTGAGGGCATGAAACTTGGTGGTCAACGGCCAAGTGCTCGGCAGAATCGAAGCGGGCGATGGCCGAGAGCGCGGCGATGCGCCGGCCGAAGCGTTTGATCATGCCATTAGTTCGGGTCCCAGGCGTGATCAGGCGCAGGAGGAAGCCGCCTGCGGACCGTGCTGACTTATGTTCCACGTACACCTAGCGGGTGGCACGATCAATGGTGGCATCCAGGTCGCTGCGTCGGTCGTGGTTCGGCATTTGAAGCAGGTACTTCACACCTCTTGATACGCAC
>Ga0056114_1001253_pt1 | contig 11217 bp, 11 predicted proteins | sample WorMetHERISLAND1_FD_77005 | JGI IMG/M metagenome (GOLD analysis project Ga0056114, IMG submission 77005) | Marine gutless worms symbiont microbial communities from Max Planck institute for Marine Microbiology, Germany - Olavius loisae HERON... ...
GTGAATTGAATTGTCTGACAGTTCAATAGCAAGCTGAGCTCAGACAGGCTACACTCATGTACAAGACACTCCATGACACTGGACCGGTGTATCTGTCACTGGCAAGTATCAGACTGGTGAGTTCAGACTGGCTACAGCCACGTACAAGACACTCCATGACACTGGACCGGTGTATATGTCACTGGTGAGTATCAGCTGATGTTGAAGGCTGATCGTCATGTCCGCTCATGTCATTTGTAGTGCCACACACCAGCACTGTCTGACTGCGTAATGCATCCCTCCAGTTGACAGACAACACTGTCTACATCAGTGGGTAAACAGTGCGAGTAGATTTGTGAGTCATCAGCAAACAAATGATAGTTCAGCTGACGTTCGCTCAACAAAGTCAGCACGACATGATGAAGAAGCAAGGACGTGAAACTGAACCTAGTGGTACAGAGTCCAGCAGGTGATCTATGTCACTTCCAAGAACAACTCCACACAAAGGACATGACAGACAGATAGGAATGAAACCACTGGACAACGACACCATGGAGACCAAACTGGCGCTCAAAATCAAGCATCAGAAGACACATCAACAGTGAACAATGCAAACAAGTTAACTAACTACATGTATCATTGTAAATTATCCATTAGCAGCCACTCAACAAGACACTAACATAAAAAACACATTGTGCATCAACACAGCCATTTTGACATATAATTACAGTACATAAACAATAAAATGAGAATATAAAAAAACTTACCACATCGAGATCTTTCTTCAACATAGACAGCAAATCTCTGAGAGAACTCAATCCACTGGTAAGCCTGGTCCAGTGCCTTGTCAACAGTCAGGTCCACATGGGATCTACCAGCGTCGTTCTCCAGTGACGGAAGAACAGTTCTCGACACTACAACATGTAGCACTGTCATCACTGGCTCTGGACTAGACAGTTATACATCAACAATTATACAAAAAAGAACACAAAAACGCACAGAAAGTAAAGTAAGTAAGTAAGTAAAGTGTGGATTTATACAGTGTAACATTAGACATCATTGTGTGGTGATCTCTCATGTGTTCAGTGTGTAACAGTGACACAGCAGTGTCGCTGAGTGAATCAAGCAGACTGTTCTACACAGCAGCAGTAGTGTAAACAAATGAACGTCGTCCGAAGATTGTCAGCCAACTCCAACGTACATCTAGCTGATGAAAACAGAGATGTTGACACCCTGGTACGACGGCGACTGGTCAGCAGAGCTTGGACAGATATTGTGATGCCAGGCTGTGTAGACACTTAGACACGCAGTGATCTTAATAGTACACAAGTGGCAAAGACAGCCAGTTGTTGTCATGAGTCTTTAAATAACCATAACCAAACTTAATACCTGCTGAGTGAAACTGTGATAATTAACATGTTATGATATCACATCTATAACTGTGATTTGACGTCTGTTCAGCCAAGCAGGGAACAGAAGGAGGAGACGTCAAACCTTGTCGTACAGTAGCCGCCTGCTCAGTGAAAATGTAGTCATCATGGAATGCCAGCGATGTCAAGTTCTCAAATGACTGAAACCATCAAGCAACCAAACAGTTCACGCAGCTCACAGCAAATCATCCTGTAACTGGTGTGCTCCATAGATGATGAGAGAATGAGTAGATTCTTAACAACACATCAGCACAATATGGCTATAGAGTGCCACTCTCGTTGGGTGTTCTGGAAAATACAGGACAGAAGACCAATTAAAAATACACAAAATACAGAAATTAAATACAACTCAGAAAAGCAAACAATGCAAAACACAGCAAAACAAAACCACCCAGGCTCAGTCACCTCTTAAGGCACTTGGCCAGGAAACGAGGTGGGCTCCATGGGGGTCCATAGGCAATGATGTCAAAGGAAACGAGGTGGGCTTCATGGGGGTCCATAGGCGATGATGTCAAAGTGAGTATGAAGACTGACTCAGCACTGTACACAATGAGGTGTACTGTACATATTGTTCTACATAGTTCATCATTTCACATGAGTTAATGAGGTTGATGTGGCATTATTTCTAGTGTACTCCATGCCAGCAGTACCTAAAGTATCAAGATTGTGACTTTGATGCTCAAGACAGATGGAAAACAATGCTTTCAGAACTAAGTGGCAAGACGTCTCAGGTCTTGACAAGCTCAAGTCAGCATGTTAGTGAAAAGACCAATAAAGCAATGTGTTATATATCAACTGTGTACTGACCTCGGACTTGTCCAGTGCTGGATATGTGCCACCACATGAGTAATCAGACAGACTACACAAACAACAGATTACATCAAATCACTCAGTGAACACACGGCAGAAATACAGTTACAAGTGGAACAGAGTCATGATACTCATGACAAGCATCATTAGTGCGTTATAGAGGTCTGCACTGGGACAGAAAGTGAACCCCATCCCCGCCCGTCACTGTGAACACTGTACCATCCCCAGTCCATCCCCACAGCCTCTGTGGGGATGGGGATGGGGATGAAGATCCCACATGTCCCCATCCCCACCCCATCATTGCAGATTAACACTAGTGAATGACGGCACGGAGCATAATGTATTAGTGAGTTCAACATAAAACAATAAGAGATCGGTTTTGGTCCATCTCCAATCCAGTACTACAAGTTTGCAGTCCATGTAAGAACAACAAGCTGCCAACAGAGTCAGTAGAGAGCATTGTTCGTCTCTCTTCCATTTTTGCGCAGCATTACTGTCTGCATTGTTCCCCATCCCCACGGTAACCCTGTGGCACGTGATCCCATCCCATGGTATTACAGTAGGTCCCATTACCATGGTTCTCTGTGGTTACCGCGGTATTCGTGCCGTCCCCATTACCGTGCAGACCTCCAGTGCATTATCATGCCTGTGTGTACAGCACAGCAAACCAAACAAGTGTATCACCCTGATGGTCAAGACAGTAAGCCCGGACACTAGAAATAGAACGTAAAATCTAGATGCACTCGTAAAGTTTTGGAGAAAAATATATTTTTCAGTTTAACTCCACAATGGTATGTCTGATTTGCTTAAGATTTTGTACGAAGAGGCAAAATCCATCCACAATGATGGTTGAATGCCAAAAATTTTGAATGTTGATAACTCAGAAATGGTGACAAACTAGGTTGGGCTAGGTAAAAACCACTGTATTTCTGTGTGTAACTCGTCATATCTAAGAAACGGTGTGAGATAGAGGGTTGGTTACAATATGCCAACTGTCTAGGAAACCATCCACTTCCTGTTCGGTTCTGAACTTTTGCATACAAACACTTGGATACACTGTCTTCGCTTTGCAGGTGTGCTGTGCAATGGCACAGCTTTGTTGTTATTGCAGTCACTATCTACTTCAGTGTATTACATTTCATCGTTATTTGACCATTTTTTCTCTGAGATATGTTGACAACACTTTGCACATTGGCAGCCGTCCGTCATCTTGGATTTTTGATGATGTCATAATTTACTACATCCAATAATCGACTTTCATGGTCACAACACTGTTCTATTTTTTTCATGTTGACTGGTTTGGCAGTTTTCATACACGACTTACAAATGTGCAACCAGCAACAGACAGACAGACAGACGGACGGACGGACGGACAGACAGACAAGCATTGTCATCACTTAAAGAACCCTTCCCACTTCCTGGGGCGGGGCTTTATAAATGCATAGCGGTAATTAAATCTTAATGTGTAACAGAATGTTTCAATGAACACAAATCACTGCAACTGACTCAGTTCTAAACAAGACACAAGTTAGACGACCTCATGTAGCAAGCATCTGACAGTTTGTCAATGCTGTGGCGTAGCATCTCATCTGCCATCTCATCAAGGTCAAATGACATCCTAGCAGACTCCGTACCTGCACACAGTCAATGATTTATAGTCATATCATTTATATGACAAATCTAAAATAAGGAAGTTGTGACGGAACATCGCACACAGTGAAGGCAGTGTGGATGAGAAAGTTTAATTAAAGTTCAAGTCATCTGGTAAAAGTATCTGAAGAAGCGAATAGGAAGTGGGTCGTTTCCTACAGGTGTCCACAGACAACAACCATGTATCTTGCAAGGTTGCCGAGATGCTCTTGGGGGTCACGACCTCATCCGTTTGGGGTCTCGTGACGTCATTGGTCACGTGACAATCAGACCTGTAGTCAGTGGTTTCCTATAGGTAGTCCATTGTAACAAACCCTCTATCTTGCACTGTTTCTAAGGTATGACAAGAATGGTGAGTGGTTTTTACTAGTCTTTGGTCAGTATTATTATTTGATTGTTTACAGACTGGACTTGAACAACATCGTGGTCGGAAGTAAAGCTGGTTTGGAGGTGTAAGTACATTACGAAGAAGTGTTCCAGAAACGTGTCTGCAGCTTCTTCTGTGTACAGGAGGACAATTACAGTGATCACAGGTGACAGTTCATCATTCACATTTAATCCAGCAAATGAATGTGCAAATGAATTTCTACTGCTGCTTGGCTATGTTGACGAGTTCTCAAGATGTACGGTACTCTTAATGAGCCAATTGGTGGTTTTAAATTCTAAAACTGAAATGAGGAACAGCCAAGATGAAGCACCAGCTCTTTGTAATACACTGGCAAAAAATTCCAATGCTTCACTCTCTGAAGAATTGGGCATTAAGAAATCTCAGGTCACATATCACCATTTCAGTAGAGTCTCCAGCAGTATCTAGATATCTGGATTAGCTGCTGAATATCTGGCAGCTGAAAATCAGCCCAAAAATATATGGCCAGCAGAAATTTACGCCGAATACGTTCAGCCGAATATCAGCTGGAAAAAAAACTCCGCTGGAATGCGTCAATTGTTCACTAGTTAGTTGGGCCGTAAAAGGCATAACATCAGGGTAATTAAATATTCCATTGTTTGTTTACGTGCAAAGTTTTTGATTTTTGTTATCAAGCCCAGAAAGGTTAGCAGTTAATGTGTACATACTTTACAAAACAATGCTTAAGCATCAGAGAACCGCACGCAACGCTGTCATTCATTGACGGCCGGTTGGCAGCTTGTTTGTGGGTTGGTTGACTTGAGCCACTGAGTTGACGTCTGACAAGAGGAACTATTAGCATGAAAAGTTAAGATAACATAAGAAAAACGGAACTAACTAATGAATGATGTTGTGTTATTGCTTGCTGCAGAATGGTAACATGAGTACTCACAACCTAACACATGCTGAGCGCAGGTTTGATGCACACCGAAATTTGATGCAAGTTTGATGTGAAACCAAAGCCTACAGGACAACAAGGAAATGCCAAAGCTGTTGCCTGGATTTACTTTGGCTCACTTTGTGACGAAGAAGGGATATGCATTGATGAAGACCGTGTTTATTGCAAGCTGTGTTTGTATTTGCAACAAGCCATGGGTGACAAAGATCATCCTTCCAAAGTTGTAAGTTTTGCCACCAATACTTCAACTGGCAACCTTAATCTGCACTTGAGCCAGAAATATGATATTGTGGCAAATTTGCAGGAGAAAAGCACAACAATTATTGGATACCTGTCCAAATATGCAAGTGCTGGTTCATCTGGTTCGGTTTCAGGAGCTACTTCGGCATACAAGAAACATCGCCCTGTGGTTTTGTCGAGACCTTCTGCCATTTGACCTGCTGTCAAAAGCAGGCTTCAAAGGATTCTTCAACAAAAACGCTCCTAATCTTGATCTTCCATTGGCTAGTGCTCTTCTGCATTAGAAGACGTGTATCAACCTGTAAACTGGGGGTACCGCGGCAGCAGCCCCACTGCCGTTCAGGCCTGGCAACCCTGCCCTCTGTGGGAGCTGTCCCCTAGTCACCTCATATTACTGTAGACTAGGGGACTTGCTGTGTTATAGTTGTACGCTGTATTTGTCTTATGAGTGAGTGAGTGAGTAGTTTCTTTATGGCACATCAGCACAATTACGCTATACAGTGCCATTCAAGTTGGATGTTTGTCTTATATTTTGTGTGTGTATGCATATGTGTAATTTCTGTTTTCTTTGTTTTTTTGGGTTGTTTTCCTTTACAGCTTTCTCCTTCAGTACTTTGATACTGTTGGTTGGGTCTTTTGTTGACCTGTAAAAACCGTCTCCCATATAACCTATACTGTGTTGGCGGGGACGTAAAACACTGCACAATCCAATCCAATCAACCTGTACACACAGCTGTCAAGTCCATACTGGCAGAATGGCAGATGTTAAGGCAATATGCCCGATGTTTGACGGATGGACTAAGGCCACGCCCTATTTGGGCATGCGTGCTTCCTTCTTGCATCAGTGGTTGTATGTTGTTGTCACGTACTGCAAACCCTCACCCCTAGGGCTACTGCAGACGATTGTGTGTCAATAGTCCGAAGGATCGATAGTACGAAAGTCAGATAGTCTGACCGCTAATCCTAAACGTAACCCTAGTCCTGGCAGGCTAAGTGACCTTCGGACTATCAAACCTTTAGACTATCAAGCAGCCACCGCTGCAGACCATGTAAGCATACTGCTCAATAGCTATTTTTCTGATCCAAAGATGCTGTACATCATAAGTGTGCATGACGGTGCAGATAACATGATGAAAACATCAAAGTTGCTGCAAGTAAACTCTATCACCACTGTGCCACACAGTCTCCATCTGTTGCTGACGACTGATAGCACCAGTCAGGTTTCGGAAGTTTCGGTTTTGCTGTATAAGTGCCGTGACATCGTAACCACACTTCACTTCAAGACAGTGGACACTTGTGATAAAATATCTGCAAGTGAGGACAAAGCAGCACTGCATGAGATGGAAAGTAAATTGGCTGCTACAAGCCGTGTGTTATACCTGGATGAGCAGTTTTCACCATCTGATTGTAATGATATTGGCAGAGAGGCAGGTGAGGTATTTGCATCATCACACTCACAAATCTCTGAAAGCTGCATGTCCTTCAACACTGGACAATGACTGAATCAGTTACACATCTGAAACGAGAGGTAATAATTGCATTGAAGCACGGTGGGAGAGTAGAGTTTTGCCTTCATGAACATGAGTTTGATTTTCTCAAGGAGTTGGTCAAATTCTTGAAATCTTTCAAGAATATCTCTGATCTCTTTAGCTCTTTATTGCCAACGTTGTCTTTGATTGCACTCGTGAAAACGTACATCCACAAGAACTGTCATGTCTCAGTATGGGATGACAAGATTAAACTGATCAAGGGGGCTGATCTTCACAAACTGGATGTTTGTTTCCCAGTTACTGATGCTATCAAGTTACACCGAGTGCTGGATCCTTTGACAAAAGATGTGATTCCTCGCGCTGAAGTTCTTGTTCTTGAAGTTCATCATTCTTGAGCAAGCACTGAAGTTTGCCATTGACAGAGGTCTTGTGTCCCCAGGTGGTCCATCAATGCTGACACTGGAACCAAACAGTAACAGTGAAGACGCTATACTTTTATTTTGGTGCATTCAGTGCTTTAGTAAGATCTGTTGTTAACTCGGTTAAAACTTCCATTACTAAAACTGCAATGTGACTGTATTAAAGTTTGTGTTTGCAGTTAATAAACACTTAATATGGTAGCAGAGATCGGTTTATATTGGAAGCTTCTGGTTGTTTGATATCCTCAGATGTACGTAGTTTTAAGTTTTCACTAAGTTTTTGCTTCGGTACCAAATGAATGTCACAGTGGAGCATTCTATACCACGCACTGATAAACTACAAGGAGCATCAAACTGGCCACAGTGGTGAATTCAGATATGCTACGTGCTCAAGTGCATGATGGCCATAATGCTCTGGGAGTTATTACAGGCGCAGTTGTACGGCCTACTCCACCACCAAACGATGCTGGTGCTGAAGCCATTGCTGCTTACAATGACGCTGTGACCAAGTTTGACAAACTTGATGCTGTTGCTGTCACCGTTATGACAACTGCCATGACTAAAGAGGTTTGTTCGATGGTTATGATGCATAACTCTGCCAGAGACGTATGGAACAAACTTCTCAATATCTTTGAACAAAAGTATGGTCAGAGACTTGACTTTCTGATATGTCAGTTGTTCAATTATTAGAAGGAACCTGGTGATTCCATTGCTCAGCACGTGACAGAACTTGAGAATTTATGGACAGAACTGTCTCAAGAGGTGCTTGTGATTGAACATGTGCAGTTACCGTTGTTCTTTTTGCTGAATCGAATTCTGAATACTTTGCCGAATGATTATTTCGAGTTCAAAAGTGTGTGGGAATCGAAACCTCACGATCAGAGAACTGTGAAAGCTCTAACTGAAGAGCTCTGTCTTCTGGAACAGAGGCTGAAGCAGCGTGATGTGACTGGATCTAGTACAGGTAACACTAATGTTGCACTGCTTACTAAAAGTGAATCTAATCACGCCAGTGTGGCTACAGCTTCTGGTGTAAAGAAAGGCAAGAAAGTGTTCGACAAAAAGAAGGTACGTTGTTACAATTGCAACAAGTTTGGTCATTTTGCATCAGAATGTAGATGCAAACCTGTCTGAACGAATTGTCACAATTCAGCTGGTCACGACACTGTTGCTAATGTCATAGGTCATAGATAGAGCATACAGTTTTATGGGTAAAGTATCATACCATACTGTTCTTATTCAAAAAAAAAAATGTCTGGTATGCTGATAACGGTGTGACTGATCATATGACATCTGATGACAGTTTGTTTCTATCATATAGCCTACAAAGTTTACAGTACCGAAGCCAGTAAGAGTTGGTAATAATGCTGTGATTCTGCCACATGGCAGTGGGTGTATCAACGTTGAAATGTGTTTTGACAGAAGTCATTTCTGTCAGATGTGTTGTATGTACCAGACCTCAGAATAAACCTGTTCTCCCTGATTGTTGCGGAGATGAAGGGATATCGTGTGTGTGCAGAGAACAGTCAGGTTAAACTTGTTTGTGTGCAAGATGATATTGTTGTTCCTGTTAGTGTACAACATAGAAAATCTCTGTACAAAATGAATATGCATGTTGTTAGACCTGATTGTGATTGTGAAGCAGTGGCACAGTTAACCCGAGTTTTGGCACGAGCTTCTCTGTCACCAGAACAAGAAATATGTGAAAAAATTTTGTTCAGCAAGAGGGAGTTGACGTACCTCGTGATAACTACAGCCCTAAGTCCATTACGTTACCTGGTCTGAGACCTGTCTGCGAACCCAGGTCCACAGAGAGGTTTCAGATAGGTTCAGGTCTGCAACTTGCTCGTGACTTTTCAGGTCGTAAGTCGTAAAGCAGGTCTCGGACAGGATAGCGCTATCATGACATGTCGTGATAGCTCTAGCAGGTCTCAGACAGGTTCGCTGTGTTTTCAACCTGCTAGACTGATGGACTTTGGAACCAACCAGACGGACGAACCTGCTTGGCACTAGTGCGAGTGTTTTCTTTACTTATTTAAATTTAGCACTCTACTTCTACATCATGATTACGTTATTTTTAAGTGTGAAACAACAATATTATCACAGAAGAAACAAAAGGCCCGTTGAATGTTATTCTTAAAACAGAAAATCCGATTAATGCTGTTCAAAACAAACCCAGCATTTAGGACACAAGACGAACGCCTCCAAAGACAATGAAGAAATGACATGGCAGAGGATTGCGGCTGTTCTCAGTTTTACAACAATCGTTACAAACAACACAACAATAGCTGTTGCAACAAGTAAACTGGTACATGCGGCTGACACTGCAATAAATTCGTTATCATCGACAGTAGTTGCCAATTTATTTACTTAACTCACTAATGTTGACTACTGTCTATAGAGTAAGGTCAGGTCACCTCAAGGGCAGGTCATACATGCAGCATGTCAAACAGGTCTGCAACAAGTTGTTGACTCGTCTGCAACACGATCACGCACGGTCACGCATGATCAAACAAATGGGACCAGCTTGCAAGCAGGTCCGCGGACGTGTTTTGGACCTGCTAGTGTGATGGACTTGGGCTTACTTCTGTGAGGTGTGTGCACTCAGAAAGAGTTACTCTGAGCTGTATTGTAGCCGCAACTGTCATGCAACCTAGCCTGGTGAGATCGTTCATGCTGATGTGTGTGGACTGTGGAGAAATCATCAGTTCGAGCTGCAGATGCTGATGAATGTCTTGATTTCTTGGCAAATCTTACTGCAGAGTTCAAAATCACTTCAGCTCCTATTTCGCACTTTTTCGGCATTGAAGTGAAGCAGCTGGAAGATGGTTCTGTCTTCATTACTCAGGAAGCATATACGAAGAAGGTGCTACGCAGATTTCACATGTCGGAGTCAAAACCTGTTGAAACGCCTACTGTGTCTGAACAAGATCCAGAGGTTTCTGTGACAAAAGAACTTGCAAGGTCAAAAAATTCCTTAGAGTGACTGTTGACAGTTTGATATACCTTGCAACTGGTAACAGACCTGACATTGCATATGCTGTTAGTATTGTCTCTCAGAAACTTGAAAGTGCGACTGTTGAAGACTGGAACAAAGTAAAGAGAATTCTGCAACAATGCTGTTACCTAAAAAAAAGTACTGTAAGTAAAACGTAAAATAGTAATACTTTTTTACTTGTAGCAAGAGTAAAAAAATTACCATGTACTTTAACATGTAACAAAGTAAGTTTCTGAGGGCCGGACAGACAGCCTTTGATGGTCAGCCCAGCGGGGCACCGGTCGTCTGCTGGCCAGCGAGTGCATCAGCAGCAATCTCTGCAGCCCAGCAATACAATGCTGTCTGGTCGCTGTTCAGTGCTCTGTGGTCAGTCAGTGTGCTATATACATGTATCTATGTACGCTAGTTATGCCATTATTAGTTGTCTGTATATGTGTTACTGAGAGAAAGCAATGAAGTAAACGCGATCGTCGAAGAGAAGACGAGACTTCAATGTCTACAGCGGAAAGCCAGCCAGAGATGGCACAAAGTGCGGTCAGTCTCCAGAATCCATGGCCGTACCTGGTGCCACTGTTTACACTGTTACCAGTCATCGTGATTCAAATGTCTGCTGTGTCTTTCTAAGAAAGATGAATGTTCTGTGTAGAAGAATTCATCATCATCATCATCATCATCATCATCTTGCAGTCGAGGTTGAAGTAGGCCATTGTTGGCCTCTGGACTGATCAAGTCACTTCCATTAAATCAGATCATCAGCAGACAGTGACACAATCAAAAAACAGAATATCGCAAACTCCTCCAGTGACGATCAATTCTTCCCTTGAAACAGTTCAATGTTGGAGACAGTACAACGTCATCCGGAAGACCATTCCACATGTTAACAATACGAAAGCCGAA
>Ga0056114_1001254_pt1 | contig 11216 bp, 7 predicted proteins | sample WorMetHERISLAND1_FD_77005 | JGI IMG/M metagenome (GOLD analysis project Ga0056114, IMG submission 77005) | Marine gutless worms symbiont microbial communities from Max Planck institute for Marine Microbiology, Germany - Olavius loisae HERON... ...
AATATCGACACTGAGCATAATGTATTAATGAGTACAACGAGACATCAATAGAAAGGGTTTTGGTCCATCTCCAATCCAATACTGCAAAGTTTACAGTCCACTCAGGAACAACAAGCCGTTAACAGAGTCACTAGACATCATTGTTCGTCTCTCCTCCAATTTACCGCGGTATTACCGTCAGCATTGCTCCCCATCCTCACGTTAACCCCGTGAGACGTGACCCTGTCCCCACGGTATTACCGTGAATGTGGACTCTGTTACCACGGTTTCCCTGCGGTTACCGCGGTATTCCCACCGTCCCCATTACCGTGCAGACCTCTAGTTTACACTGTCGATACCTACCGTTCCTCATATATATTCACCGAACTTGTTGAGTAAATCTACACATTAGGGTGCGTTCACACTGACACGAGTCTGGGTACCAGTATACAGGTTCCAGTAAACAAGAGTTTGCGTGTATTCCAATGATGGCCGTTCACATTGACACAAGGACACAAGTTCTGTACGAGTACGAGTTACCGGTGAATTTCACTCGTACGAGTAATTTGTGAGCAGGTCGTTACGTCATTTGTGAATTGTTTATTGCTAGGGTTGCGCGATTAGTTAAAATTATTAATAACGCAGTGGAATATTGTTACGCAAATATTGGAAATACGCAATTGTTACGCAAACAGTGGAATATTTTTCGCAAAGTGTTCTTTCGATTCGGCAGACACACGTTGAGTTGTCCTTGTACAAGTGACCATAAACGCTCCACTCATACGGGTGAATCTTGTATGAGCCATAAACCGACACCCGTACTCTGGACTTGTACCCATATCAATGGTTCCATGTGAACGTAGCCTTATGCTGGGAGATGTAGAAGAAAACGTATTTTTTCCGGAACACCATGTAGTTCCACTGGTGACACTATCATACCTGAGTCAGATACGGCTCCATGAATGCCTTAGCGCTGAGGCCTTGACCAATGCACACGGCGAGGTGGTTCAGAATGCCTTCACCGGTGTAGCGCGGCTGCTGACGTGTTGTGCGTAGATACTTCTGCAGTGGTCTAGCAATGCCAGGGAAGATCGCTTGAGCCGCATCCATGGGACTTAACTCCACGGCAGATCCTGTTACAACGTTTGCAGTGACTTCCTTCAACGATTACATGGCACTGGTAATTACAGAGCCAAGTCACATAATGCGATGTTGGTATACTGGCCTGGGCAGGCAGATTGGCTGAGAAAGGATGAGTTGACCTAGGTGGCTGGCTACATACCAAGATAGTTTACCTGCCTGTAGACGGTCACCCATCCAAGTACTAACCACGCCCGACGTGCAGCAGCTATGTTGATCAAGACCAACGCGTTATTGCTAAACCAAGTCACCACCTGTCTGCTCCAGCCATTCATATTATCTCCACCCTATTAAGGAAAGAACAAAATCATTATCAAACCAAGTGGTCACAAAATTACTACAGTAATAATTTCACTTTCCAGTTTCCAGTCCACTTTTTTGTTCATCGTCAGACAGTACAGCCAGTGACAGTCCTGAATAACATATAAACTGTGACAATCGACGAACTCACCAGTCTCAAGGATGTCCACCACACACGCTCAGATGTGTACAATAATGACGATGAGCCTACATAACTCTGATTACTCAGTACTTACGTCAGACATTTAATCCATACGTTTAGAAAACAATTTCTGAGACAGTGACCTCTGTAATTTTTTACAGATCAGGCAAAAACAGTCTAAGTATGTGGAGTCGTGCTTTGCGCACGCAATAGGCAGCAGGCAAAACTGGCAAAAATAGCAGCAGGACTGGTCTATCCGTTAGCCACAACCGATTTTGGACGTCGTGCTTTCTCCTCTGCTGCTCTTCAAATCTGGAATCATATACCTGATGCCATTAAAGTATCTCCATCACTTGACTCCTTCAAACGTCACCTCAATACACACTATTTTACCTCGCCATGTAACTTTCTCACCACCTAGCGACCCCCACACCTCTGATTTAATTTTTCTTTAACTTTGGTGATTTACCAAATATTTTACCTTACATTACATTACAAGGGAATAAGGTAAGTAAAGCTAAGTAAACGAATCTTTAGAGTGCACAACGTCAGCCAGTGGCCGAATCTGAGGCATTTGGGTGAGCCGCTAGGGAGAGACGAGGGAAAGTATGCGCAGAGGAAGAGTAATTAATGCCGGATGGAAGTGAGTTCCAGACTGCAACACTAAAGCCACGGGAGGCAAAGGTAGTGCGAACACAAGGAACAGACAATGTGTAGAGAATGCATGGAAATGTGATGATTCGGCAGGGAATGGAAAAAAGCAGGCTGAGTGGAGCAGAGAGTATTGTGGGTCGGCACTCGGCACAGCAAGTTTGAATTATGGAGATAGGCATACCATTCCACACTGGGAAATGCTGTCTGGCAGTGAAATTTTTAGTTGCACGGGGATGTCACAATAACAACTGCCAGTACCCCTATCAACAAGCGATGACTACCTTTGTCATTATGTAGTCGAGTGATGTGGTTAAACGCTTCCTCCGCGGCAACCATCAGTCGAGCTTTGCGTTTCCTCAGCTTGCGTTCGTAGTCGAGTTCGTCGTAGAAACGGTCGTTGTGGCCATGTGCCCCGCTGCGGGTCGATCCCACCCTAGCAACCATGACACCCGTCGCCGACCCAGCGCCGCCAGACTGTGCAGTGTCTGATGCTATTCCACCATCAACGTTGTAGACTTTGAAGTCCGTCATCCGTGCAGACCGACGGGTCATTGCGTGTTCCAGGTACGGATTATATACCTGCAAATACAATTTATGAGCAGTTTCATAATTGACTGGCGAAAAAGATGACTGTGACTTCTATTTTAAGGTTCACGAGTGACCAGCAACATGCGGCGGGATTTCTCCCAGAGCTCCACAACAGTTCTTGCTGAGGTCCTTTCTGATGCCACCCAGTTTGCCTGGGTTATAATCTATCATCCAGATTCCAGATAAGGAAGTTCTTCCCATAATTGACCAATCATGAATCCTGCCCCTTTGAGAGACACATCCTAGGCCACTGTGGTACCAAAAAGTTGTAGTAAGGATCACTATCTACCAGCAGGCCAAGCTTTATCCAAATCTCACTGAAACTGTTAAAGATATCCTGCGCATAGACACAAATAAACAGTATGTGTTGAAGCAGTAACGGTCACTGTTGAAATTAATCAGCTTTCGTGAATGAAATTCAGCTAATTTAATCAATCAAACTATTCTTCAGTTGATGATGGCCATATACGCGTACCTCAAAGTCGCGATAGTAACGGTCGAGGCAGTGCAATGCCAGGTGTTGTACAGACAACTGGCCGACTGTGTATGAACGTGCCAGTCCATCAGGAGACCTCACCAGTTTGACAACAAAGAATGGCTGCAGAGGTCTCAGTTCGAGCAGCACAACAGCTACATAGTGTGTGAACAAGAGAGTGTCGGTCATCGATACACCAAACTGGACCAGCTGGGTGTAAGACTGGCCGGCTCCAGAGAGGATCCGGACTCCATAGAACAGCCAGAATGTTACGACCAGGACAAATACGAAGAGTACGATGACGGCGCGGAACACCGAGACACGAGGAAGAGTGGCTCGAGGTCGGTGGAAGAACAGGGCCCAGCTGGCGACAAGCAGGATTACCTGCTTGAACGCAAAGCCAATCAGCATTCCCTCGCAGTCCGCTCCACAGTCTTCTTCCACTACAAACAAACACAGATCCTCCTTAGTTCTCCTTCAGACACACAATCCTTGCAGTAGCATGGCTTGACCACACTCAACAGCAGTGAGGAGAGACGAGACTTGTTTTCATCATCTGAGCAGTACTGTCACCATCAGTCAGTGTCACTGTCTCGTGGCTACTGACAGAACAGTCTCAGCAAGGATGATTCCAACAGTCTACCATGTTCGACGACAAAGTCTCAATATCATTAATTATTTCATTATCTAAACCTTGATCGATTGATTGAGCAATGAGCATGGTTTAACGTCTACACCAACATAATATAGGTTATACGGCCGACAGTTTTTTGCAGGTAAAAAAAAATCAACCAACAGTATCAAAGTACTGAAGGAGATGCTACAAAGGACAAAGCAAACAACGAAAACAACAAAATACACATATGCACACACAATATACACAAAAAAGGATATACACAAAATAAGCGCGGCAAGTCCCCTAGTCTACACTAATATGGGGGACTAGGGGACAGCTCCCACAGAGGGCAGGTTCGCTAGGTCTGAACGGCGGTGGGACTGCCGCCGTGGTACCACATCTACACCATCTGAGAAAGAGAGACAGGGATACCGTAATATCTCCATCTGTATATAATGTATGTATGTATGTATGCTCAGGCAATAATACATGTGATCGGAAGGATTCAAACTCGGTACAGCAGTACTGCACAGTCCCTTGAAGCCATAGGTTCTATAAATCAAAGGTCAAGGTCACTGCATAACTGTGTGAGTCTGTATAAACAAGCGCCTCCAAGACTGCACTTTCTTTCTACTTGTAACATTAAATTACTAATTACTTACACAGGCAAGCTGGACTTGAGAGGCACGGTGGAGACTATATTTATTATAAAGTCGTACATAAAGCACAAACAGTAAAAATGTAAAATAAAGGCTACTCTGTGCACAAAGCATCTAACAATTTACAACTGTTTAATGAAGCAGTAAAGAGTGAATTATAGGCATGCCACCTTCTGCCGAGGTGATGTTTGCAAGCAACCCTGTCTTTGGCAGAACGACCATGACGATTGGTGAGACGTATGCCAGAAGTCCGATGACAGCTGAGACGACTGTTCCGACGTAGCGGGCACACGCGAAGCCGACACTCAGTTCAAGGTTCTTGTTCAACCTCGACATATTCTCCACAGACGAGAATCCAGCTTCACTGAACGTCGTCGTTGTCACAGCCGTGGTCGTCTCCATCCACGTGTCGTCCTCCGTCGGGTCCCCGGTTCCGGTCTTCGACGGATCGACGTCGTCGTCGCCGCCGTTGAGAAAGTCCCTCGCGTCCAGCCCGGGCTCGGCGGTGGCTCGCGGAGCAGGTGCGCCGCGGTGGTGGTCCCGCGAGCGATGCCGGTGCTGGCCGTGGCCGTGCCCGGGACGGGGTGGAGGCGCCTGAGGTGGGGCGGCTCCCACGGCACTGCTGCCGTCAGCCGGGTCCGATTCCCGGTCCTCGGTAGGTGGCGGAGGGGGACCACCAGCGTGCCGTCCTGACCGCTCACTCTTGCCAGAACGAACAGACTCGGCGTCCATGTCACCTCAATCTCACCTGACTAAACCACGTCGCTCACAGCCTTCCTTCCTGCCAATGATTAACACCACATAACAACGCTATCCCACACTGTGCTTTCACAGGCAAGCAAACTGGACAGGGTTAACATGGAAAAGGGAAAAAAGCGGGGAAAATTAGCTCCGCAAGAGACTGCCAGTCGATTCCTCGTAACGCGCAAAATTCATTTGCCAAAGGTCACGGTGGAACAGCCTAAGTCTGGAGGACACGTGACACCAAACGAGGACAAATATCAAAAATCTGCCCAGTTAAAACTAGAGTTAAAAGTCTTGGAGTAGCATAAATCACCGTTGGTCTTTTGAATGCATGCAAACTGGCGGAGGAGATAGACTCTGAAATCGGCCATTTTCGCAACTTTCAGACTTCCGTGACCTTGACCTTGGATCAGGTCACACGGCATACCGTCGTGTAGCACTCATCGACCTCGGCCTACAAACCGAATTTCGTTTTGTGGACAGACAGACGTACAGAAGGACGGATGGACATAGAGACCGGCTTTATGGAGGAGTGAGCCTATTAGACAATTCAGCTAGTTTTGACAAAATTACTTTACTTACGCCAACGGCTAACAGCAAGAAGCCAAAATTAAGAGAATTACACACGTTGCCAAGATCTTGCTTCAGTAGCAGACACAAAACTGAAGCGAAGTACGAGCGAAAAAGATCGCTAACGACACGACGACACCTCACAACAAGACTTCAGCATACAGAACGACGGACCACACACGTAGCGAACAGGAGATACGCTAAACCGCACAATAACGATCGACTGCAATATCGATATAACGGGCTGTGATCAGTGGGCCGGGCCGGACAGACTACAGTGGTCACTCACCGACCCACGACGGGACGGGACCTGCAATGGACTGCCGGCGGCGAGGTGCTACACTACATCATATCATCGCTGCAGCAGCCAACCGCTGTAACTGATGCGTGGTGATAAAATATTGAAACGATATGGCAGCCGAGAGTTACGACTCAGAGACACGGCGGCGCTAAAGGCAGTATCAGCAAAACTGCACAATTTTAATCTGTCATAAAACAAGCCGTTCCAGCGCGTAGCAGCACGATTGTGCACTGTAGCGTAGGCCCCGACCTCCGCCCTGCAATCTGCACGCTGCTGTAGCTGCTTCAGGCGATGGCCTACCCTGGCGATTGCTTGCTCTCCCTTGGATGCAGGTGACGTCACGATTGACAGACATGACAGACCAACAGCAGATTTTAGACACAGAACGCTCAGCCCTTAAGTAAAAATTAAAGAAAGATCACTATGTAACAGACAAGTGCACAGGCGAGTCCCTAAAGGCTTGTCTGTAAATAAGATTTAAAAATAGTATCTCTAAGACTACTGATCACCAGGGCCCACATTCTCGAAACTTCTTAGGAAAAACTTAAGAAGATTTCTTGTCTTAGGAAAATCATAGCAAAATATTTGGCAAAGCATTAATCTTTCGAATTAGGAAATAACAATGCAATACCGGTAATAATTGTAATTTAACACTTTTAATTTTGCGTCATGTTGGATGTTATTATGTGACATTGTTGATTAAACGTCAATTAGTAAGTAAAGCAAAATTATGTCTGGTTAGTGTTTTCGCAGATATTGTCAAAGATTGTCGTAAGATGAGAAATAAAATGCCAAACATTTTCCTAAGAAGTTTCGAGAATGTGGCCCCAGAGTCAATTAAAGATGGCCACAGTACGCAGTCATAACTTTTTCACTTTGTCACTTACTATGAAGAGCAGTTATTAATTAAGTCAGTTAATTTTCATACAAACTACTAACAGAAATTTTAAATCTTCCTCATGTCAAGTGACCAATTTTTCAGAGCACATCCAAGAAATGCCTGATCTTGAAATTTCCAGAGTAACAAAGAGGCACCATTACTCATATCGAATAACTTTTACATGACCGAGAACACAAAAACATCATAGCATCCAATTCCGAACTGTCTCACTCCAGCAAACATGCAGCCACCATATCATCTCACCTAGATAAAAACAGCTGCAGCTGCAGCAGCAGTGTAGATCTGAGGCAGAGAAGACAAACATAATCACTATTATCAGTCATTCACACCTCCACGGTCTGCACAAAAGTGCACAAACCCATTACCTCACAGGCTTCCTGTCCACCAATCATTGCACACTTTCACTTGCATCTGTGAACTAATTACACACTCGTTAATTGCCTTCTCTAGCATCCAAAATTCAGCTCAACCAAACTGATATTGAGCTATTAGACACTTTCAAGCCAGCTGTTTACATGACACAATAAAATAATTCAGTGTTATAATGTCTGACAGAAAAAGTTTGCATGTAATGGTATTCAAATGATATTCAAAATTATTAATGTGTAAAACACAGCATCACTGAAAATGACATCACTGTGAACACTCCGTTTAGAAGTTCTCAAAGTGTCCACCGAAAACTTTCACACATGTTGTCATTTTGTAGAAATTTTTAGCATCCTTGTTGACTGGTGGCAAACTGTCCCAGATCAGCTGCAGCAGTCAGTCAGTGAATCTGCTTCTTGAGGTTATGACAAGCCTCAAATATTACGACTGTGAATGTGGTAACAACCCAAAAGGTACAGGTTTGGCCACTGGTTCTTTGTAAAGTAATTCCTATATGCATTGGCACATATTCTCATTGGAAGATCAATCTGGATGGCAGCAGTCAATTGCAGACTGCAGTCCTATATGAGTTGGCCAATTGGCACCAAAAATGACGTCATCAGAGACCATGTGTCAAGCAAAACCTGCTCTCTATCAATAATATTTTTACAATGCAGACTCGGTGAGTCGGTGGTTACCATTAAAAGCAAATAACTACCACATTTAGAGACTATCATTGTTTGGTAGTTACGTATAGAACTTGATGACAAATAAAGATTTTAAATGTCATGTAAAATTTCTAAACAGTTGCTCAAAACAAAGACACTTCTTTGCCACATACAGTGTGAGTCAAACCACCCCCCTGAGGTTTCTGACATTTTTCATTTTTTTTGCAAATGGATCAGAATTTTTAATCGATTTTTATACACCTATTATAGTTCCTATCAACATTAGACTGCAAATTTTTATTCAATTACCTCCAACTTTGACGAAGTTATGTCACATTAAGTGCGACTACCTAGTTCACGTAATATGCTCAAAATATCCACCATGGGTCGAAACGCATGCGTTCAGACATTTGCATAAGTCATTGATAGCTTTGTTGATCGTTGTCTGTGGCAAGTCGTTATAAAATAAACACTTCTATATTGTCAACAAACATGTTGGATATGACATAACGTCAACAGTGATGCCATTTGCTCAGTAAGTAAACTTAGAAGTTAAAGTTCTAGTGAAACGTAAAAAATGCGCTGGTCGCACTTAGTATGGCATAATTTCGTCAAAGTTGGAAATAATTGAATAAAAATTTGTAATCTAGTGTAGAAAGGAACATATAATAGGTGTGTAAAAAACTGATTAAAATTCCTAACCATTTGGGAGAAATTGTCAGAAAACCACAGGGGGGATTTTTTTGACTCACACTGTAGAGAAGAAGCCAAGTTGTCACTAGGATACATGACTGTAATGCCTCACAGCAGACTACCTAGTAATTAGCGACTGTTGCTAACTAGCATCTCCAACTGTTTTCGAGATATTGGGCTCTAAGCATATTGGGGTAACGAGTTTGACCTTTCATGTCACGCAACGTCATTGGTCACGTGACATTTCCTATTGGTGAATGGTGGCCCTTTAGAACCAAGCCTGTAACTCTAGTGGTTTCTGAGATATTCAACAGTGAATGTGACTCAATGGCTGACATGACTGTAAATGACCTCTAAACAAAGGTCAAGGTTATTCATTTTTTTACCAATCAATTTCTCATATGTGATTTCCTATACGCTGTCGATAGAAACTTATGCTCTAGAAAGCACCATTTAGCCACAATACATAACGACACAGGCAGACAAGACGATAGATGGACGCAACACTGTAGCATCAGCGCAACCGTAAATATGGTCGGCTAAAAATGCAGACAGAACTTTCACCTCCACATTTGGAAGAAATTATCAAGTAAAAACGCACAATATGCACAGTGTTATAATATACGGAGCTACTTGTAACTGCCAGTCTTGAAAAAGCATTCAGAGGTCCAATGTGTAAGTAAGTAAAGTGTCAATTTATATAGCACAGCAAAATCTCAATGCTGTAAGTATTTCTTTTTTTTGTATCATCAATATTTTGAAAAAAAGTATGTTTTCAGCTGTCACCACTGGATTCCTTGAGCTCAAGAACCTACCCAAAGACTACAAAATTATTTCTCTAGTCCATTTCCTACAAGAGTTATGGATGATGTTATGATATGGTGGTCATCTTGGACACCATCTTGAATTTCATCCCTTCTGCCTGTGATCCACACTGTCCACCCAAGTTTTTTTACTTACTTAGGGGTAAGGATCAAGAGTCAAAATATGGGGACATTGCAATCAAACAGGACCTCCTGGAGCCCCAGGACTACATATCGCACCACAATGGGAGCCAGTAAACTCAGTCGATGCAAACATGGTCTAGTAAAACTCGGTCTAAGTAGACTCGCTGAAAACTTTTGAGCGGGGGCAGAAAACTCGGTCGAAATCCAAATGATCTTTTCACTATAGTTATACTGCTTATTCAGCAATTCAGTTATTCAGTCTCCAAAATGACCTAAACAGCGTCGAGTGGGATGTTAAACCTCAATCAATCAATCTTATTCAGTTGAAATAATCTGTAGAATTGGATCGACCGAGCTTCCCCCCACACAAAAATCCTGAGTCAGGATTTTTGTGTGGGGGGAAGCTCGGGATTCCTGACTGTGTTTACCCAACCGAGTTTACCTAGACCAAGTTAAGTTTTCCCAGATCAAGTTTACCTATGCCCACCACACGAGGTTGTTAACCTATGGTGTCTCGCTGCAGTGATATTCCAGTATTTAAAATCATTTCAGTTTTAGTTTGTATAAAGTTCAACATCAATCATTTGAGTATCAGTTTCTATACAGTATTTATAACCATTTCAGTTCCAGTTTCTATATAGATTATTTCATATCATTTCAGTTTAGTTTCTATACAGTTTTTCCATCATTTCAGTTTCAGTTTTACTAGCAAGTTACAATCCGTACAATTAAACGTCACAGTATGCCTTATTTCTGCAATCCACATTGTTATTGTAATACGTTCATGCTAATACTTTAGCATTTAGTTTCAGTCTGGCCCGCATCTCAAGCGATTTTGTCATTCTGTTGTGGTGTCCTTGAGTCAGTAAGCCACAAACAGAAAACACAAGTTCGATGAATGCCTGAGAAGCCGGCGCAGCAAGTAGGTCTAAAGCAGTGTCAGCGAGACAGTCATTGGCACGGCATTCATGCCAGTAATGAAGTGCATGTGGATGTTGTCCTGGTTCACGCATCTCAATAAGAAACTTATTGAGCTGTGTCTGTGGCGTTTCGCAGTCGCAGTTAGCCTGTGATCCAGCTGTTGTCGCCTAGATCTTCACTGCAAGGAACTTGAAGCGTTTGAGTGGGAGCACAGATGTAGCAGTAGCACTGTCTGAGACTGTGGCTTCGCTGGTTGGCACTGAAAAAAAACAGTCTGTGTCTAAGATGACACTGTTATTAGAAACTAAATACATGAATAAATAAGTGAAATCAGATATGCATTAAGGAGTGTGTCAGAAAACAAATACTTTATGAATTCCAGTTTGTCAAATCATTTCTACATGACAAGTTCAGTATTATAAACATCATTTCAGTATCAGTATATGTCAGAAATTTTCCTTCCGCAGCTGTTTCGGCGGCGACTTTTGGCGAGCGGCCAAGACAGGCGGCAGACGTTGCACACCTGTTACTTTTGGCAGGCAGCCAGCGCAG
>Ga0056114_1001255_pt1 | contig 11209 bp, 9 predicted proteins | sample WorMetHERISLAND1_FD_77005 | JGI IMG/M metagenome (GOLD analysis project Ga0056114, IMG submission 77005) | Marine gutless worms symbiont microbial communities from Max Planck institute for Marine Microbiology, Germany - Olavius loisae HERON... ...
AACTAGGCTGTAGCAATACTGACACCAGTTATTAAGTGTTATTAAGTGTGTGATTAACTTGAGTATGATCGCATTCATTTTGGTGTGATACTTGAGTGACTAAAACTAAAAGTGACTAAAACTAAAACTAAAATTTAGCAAATTTTCGTCGACTAGACTAAAACTAAAACTGAAAGTGTCCTGGTGACTAAAACTATAACTTAAAGTCAAAATTTTTAGACGACCAAACTGAAACTAAAACTAAAATTAAAACAGCTGACGAAAAAAACACTGCTCACTATCACTACTACTATTACTATTACTACTCCCATTATGGCAGTCTTCAGTATATTTCTCTTTGGGTGATTTGTCCCAGCCTTGAGTAGCTTCATAAAAGAATGCTGGTCAAACAAAGACTGAAAACGTGAGTAGTAATGATAAACAGTTACAGAAAATGTACTTCGTGTACCATTAATTAATAAATTAATTAATCTACATTGAGTATTTACATATGTGTTTTATTTTAGTGGCCAATTGCCTCACTGTGTGCCTGCGTAATATTAACTGTAGTTTTTTAACTGGATTTCTGTTATCGATATTTGTTGGCGGCCATCTTACACAGTGGCCCCACTAGCTGTTAAGTTAGCTGATATACCAGCCAATGAAATGTCGTAAACATCAATTGATTCCAGACAGTTGATATAAAACATCGACCGGTAACTCTGATGACATTCCTTCAGAGTGATTAAACAAACTGGCAGAGGTGTGGCTTACCTCAGCATCTACAGTCTGATTGGTTGGAGCCCCACTGATGTCGGCCAATTTACTGACATGATTGATCAGTGCTCATTCACACCGGTAAATTGGCCAATGAAATGCAGCAGTGAGTCGGTATTATTGGTCAGTGTGGCATCTGCCATTTGACACCAGCAATTTCTAATGGTCTGTATATCAGCTGGTTTACTGGTACTATAAGTTTGCTGATATATCGGCTGACTTACCCGCTAGTGTGGCCACTGCTTTATGTGTTCATTTTGAATGATCATTCGTTATTTGGGTTCTGTTGGTTTTTAGAAGAAGCATAGCATAAGTGTGGTCCAATTGCAGTTGAGCTGTTCCGAGATAATTTGATTATAAGACAATGCTCTGAAAACGTTATAAACAGTCTGATTTGTTTTCTAGGCTACAAAATCCAAAAAGCTGATATTTAGCGTGTCAACTAATACTATGTGCCATGTTGGTTGCTTTGCACTGTCAACACTTGTCACCAGTTTGTTATTGTCAACAAATGTGGAGAAAGAAGACTGTTGACAGATTTAAAAGAAATATGCAATGCATTTAAACAGCACAGTTACAGTGGTTCCTTGTAAATGGAAAAGATTAATAAAGTCACCAGATCGACAGTGATAACAATAAGTAATTACAGTAGTTATATGGTGCATTACCGTAGAATCTCTGATGCTGTGGTTGCTTTAGTGCAGTGAAAACAGATGTGCCTTAAACAGATGTTTAAAGCTGTCTCTGCCAATGTCAGTTAAAAGTTAAAAAATTAAAGCAGTGTTAAGTTCTTAATGTAAACCTCTCAGAACTACAGGGTGTCGCTTGCCACATGGGATCACACAATGTTACTTGCCATCCGACACAAGCGAACACACCCCGCCTTAACCCCAGCCGGTGAAGGCTGGTACTCGATTTACCGACCCCGGAGGGATGGAAGGCTGAGTTGACCTAGGTGCCTGATAACGCACGGACCGGGAATCGAACCCGAGACCGCCGGGTTAGAAGTCCGACGCCCTAACCACTGCGCCACCGACATAGGTAACGAGTTCCAGACCAACGGACCAACCATAGATAAAACTCTTCAACAAAACATGCTCATAAGTGATTGGTCCTGTCTGGCTGTCAGTGAATTTGGTATCGACTCCTCCTAAGTGTTTTAGCATATGGGCTGCAAAACGAGTTTGTTGTTATTTTTGTTGAAGTGAGATAGTAACAGAAAGCTTGTTACAGAGTTTGTTTATGGTATTAACGCAGTGTAAACAGAGCAGCAGCGATTACTGAGCAGAATGAAAGTATATATAGAGCATGTGACAATGTGACACAGTGAATGGATTGTCAAGGCAATGTTGTCTGTTGTCTATAGATCGAGACACTGCTTCAGAGGAATCATTTACCGCACAGAATCGGGGTTGAGAAGATGTTTCGTCTACAGCATGGTCTCATGACGAGCTCCGCTCAGCAGGTAAGTTATCATAGTCTTGTTATATCGTATCATAACTGCACAAACGTTTTTCAGTTGCATTTATAATCTGGTTTCTCTGCCAAGCAACAAGGGTATTGTCTCAGTATCACATTACAGGTTCAAGGTCTCAGGACTGCTTTCATGGTCTAAGACTCGAACCATACTTTCTACACTATTATTGGCCAGCATTTCTATACAGCTTCTAATCTTAAAGACCTCTTGCACAATATCCGTCCTAAACGAATAATTTCTTTTATACATGCCGTTGGTCTTACTACGGTATTAAACTTTAAACTATTTCAAGCATGATAAATGTCCGCTATCTGCATGCTTAAAATACCGTCAAACCCTAACATTCCATACATCCTTTAGGCTTCTACACTATGTGATTTTTATTTTATGCCTCTGAAATATTTTTATGTTTCTTGTTATTTGTGGTAGATGCAGCACCACCTGACAGATTTCTAGTGTATTGAATGGCAAATTCACAATATTACTGTATGCCAGCAGTTCTGGCTTATGTTGTCTAGTTATATATTTATGTTATTTTTTACTCGGTCATGTATAAAAGACATCATTTGAATGTAATCAGCAACATGAGCCAATGTGTGTATGTGTGCATGCTGTGTAGCCAATAGACAGCGTAACGATTCAACTGCAGAATGTCATCGGCAAACTGCAGGCTGCGGGCACCCCGCTGCCTAGTACAACACAAGACTTGATTGGCCGGGCACAGAACCTCATGCGTGACGTCACGGCCGCGCGTCAGGTAGCAATGTCAATCAGTGTTTGTCAGAAAATGACTGGGAACCATGTGAACTCTGTACCAATGTGGCTGCAGATAAAAACCAACAACATCCGGTTTACTATTGTCATCTTTAATTGTCAACTGATTTGATTGACAATGCACACGTTGACCAAATACCCTTCCCAAAAAGTAGCTGCTTCAGCTGCTTTCCATTCTGAATTTTCTGGCATTGTTCCACAATAGGCTGGATATCCAAAAATAAAACAAATATTTAGGATTTCCGGTGCTGGCGTGTTTGCATGGCAAAATACCATTTCTGACTCCAAACCGATATCGTTAAAGCAGTAACGGGAATTATCAAAGACATAGCTTGTCATATTTACTTTGTCATATTATGAACTAGACGCGCAAATCACATGAGTTACAGCATTACCACTCACTGACCAGCTCACTACGACCAAACAGGCAGCAACATAAAAGCATTGGATGCATACCTACTGCATTGAAATTTGACAGCACTGCTCTCATCCAGTCATAATTTGTTACTGTTACTTGAAACCTGACCATTGGGTCACGTTTATGTAATGCTACTCCACCGTCATGTCAATGGATTATTCTGAACAAGCTGCTTCCCACTAAGGTCAGTTAGGTCACTGTGATGGCCCTGCATGCAGCCAGCCAGCGGCCCTTTACGCTGCCTGTGCTATTAATAGTAACGCTATTAATAGTACAGGCCTTGGCCATGGCCAGCCAGCCAGCCAGCCGACCGACCCGTTACCGCTGCGACTGTTGGCCTACATGCGGGTATTTTGTTAAAAAAATGTCATTTTTTGGTAACGACGACCCCTTTAGACATAAAACCCAGTAGATGTTTTTGCACATGGTCTGTACGCGTCTGCAAAATTTTGCTATCGTATGACACCGCATTTCGGAGGAGATAGGCCTCAGACAAAATAAACAAACTCTCAAATATTTAGTAGATGATATGAATAGAACGATGTGCATACAGCAGCATCAGTTTTGATTTGAGGTGATGACTTCAGTCATATTTTTCTCTGTGTGGTACATAGTTAGTACTTAGTTCAGCCTCGTCACACTAGCCTCTTCCACAGAATTCAGTCCTTTGTAAGCTTCATGGAGTCGTTATAGCACGGAAGTGGCCTCTATGCTGATGTGCTGTTAAAAACTGCTTACTCACTGTAGGCAGTTGTCTTGCGAAAGGCCAGTGCTCTGAAGGTGGTCCTCTATTGTTCTCTGCCAGGTTCTGGGTCTTTCTGGTTTATGGTAGCCATTCCAAAGCCAGTTTTGCAGGCGTATCATTGTCGATATGGTGTATGTGTCCTAGCCATCAGAGACATCTTTGCTGTAACAGTAAAAGAATATTGTTGTCAGAGTTATCAAAGAACGAAACAGAGTTAACAGAAAATGAAACATCATTAAAATTGTGTGCATTATAGCCAAGATCTTGCGGCAGAGACATGACATACCGGTACATATATGTTACTGTATCATCAGCACGGGTGTTTTGTTTGTACAGCTGTTGTTGGAGTTCCAAGGCATGGCCTTGGAGTGTGAGGGTGATACTGCTATATTGTCACAGCGGATCAAGAACATGTCTACTGAGCTGCAAGGTCTAGTTGAGAAACAGCTTCAGGTGACCACAGCTGGTACTTTGCTATTGCTAATAAACTGTGAACAGCCTACAATGACCAACTGTCGTTATTATTGTCACTGTCTTCTTTGTAAAGGGTATGATATGCTCTTTGCCTCTCTCTCTGTTCATCTGTCTGTTTGTCTGTGTATCTTGATATACACTGTGAGGCAAAAAAAATTGATTGCACCCTTGTTCGTTTTCCAATAACTTAATCAAGCTGAGGTCTACTATGCCAATTTTTTGCAAGCAGTCACCTGAATGTATTTGTAACAAAACGGTGTAAAAATTTCACATTTACTGACCAAGTATTTTTTACAGTACGAAATTCAATAAACGTGCCAAAAATTGTTCAACAGCCAGAGCTAAAACTTCAAAAGTCATGACTGTTTAAAGGTTGTGAAACAAAAAATAACTGAATGTAAGTTTTATAATAAATTATTGACAGTTGTGGAACAGCACATCATAGCATGTGTTCAAAATGCTTTTCTTTGGCTTTGATGCATGCATGCACTCGCCATTGGTCAATTGCCTGATCAGCGACACTTTGCTGGATGCCAAACCATGCTTCAATCAGAAGCCACTTCAATTCATCAGCGTTCAGTTTTAACACATTTTTGATAAACGCGTTACTGCAATACTCCACGTATCCTGTAATCCACAGTATTAAGGTCAGGACTGTTAGGAGGCCATAGGTCTGGAGTGATGAAGTCTGTGGTCTCGCGTTGCAGCAACTGTTTCACATTTTACGTTGTTGTCTGCTACTAAGTAAGCAATAACAAATCTGATAAGCTGGTTCTCAGTTTTCGATTTTACAAAGACTGTCAAACAGACAGGCGATAGGATATCCTCATGTGCTTCTATGTGCCAAAAATCATGACAGTATGGCATAATTTTGCAAAGCTATTGTACCAGTAAGAGGGGTGCAATTTTTTATGCCTCACAGTGTATGAAAAATTTTTAGTTGGATTTGGATGTAACTTGTCATACTAGTACATATTTTTCCTCACTCGAGCTGACTGTAACTTTTTCGCAAACCTCTGGCTTTGGGAAGGGGTTTCCAGAGCAGCAGACTTTTTAGTAGAAAATTCTGACTAGGATTATGTCACTGCAGAACTAGGGGGTACCGCGGCGGCAGCCCCACCGCCGTTCAGGCCTGGCAACCCTGCCCTCTGTGGGAGCCGTCCCCTAGTCACCCCATATAATTGTAGACTAGGGGACTTGCTGTGTTTATTCGTGTATGCTGTATGCTATTTTGTGTGTGTATGCATATGTGTAATTTGTGTTTTCTTTGTGTTTTTTGGGTTGTTTTCCCTTACAGCTTTCTCCTTCAGTACTTTGATACTGTTGATTGGGTCATTTGACCTGTAAAAACCGTCTCCTATATAACCTATACTGTGTTGGAGGGGACGTAAAACACTGCACAATCCAATCCACTCACTGCAGAACTACCATATTTAGCACAGTAACATGTCATGGCTGGGGGAAGGTTTTTGGGGTTTAACCATTTTCACGCCCATTGGGGCATTTCTAGTTTCATATTATATTTGTATATATGTATTTGTATATTTTCAGTTCTTTTTCAACGATTGTGATTTATGCGTGTTTTAATCAGACGACAACGGGTTCAATGTTGCAACGAGCAAAGAAACAATGTTCTGCAGTTTGTACTGACAAGGTAAGTGATTAGTTATTCTTTGCCATTAGAATTATTAGCACATGCTGTTTTGCAGATTGCAACAGTAACATAGTATCAAATAGTTTTTTTGTCAAATAGTCAACCCTGCCCCATCAGAGCTTTGATTTTGTCAGGAGTAAGAGGAAATATCCCCAGAACTGTTTTCTAATACTAATAGTAGTATTTTGTAGCTTTCTGTAGTTGCACAGTCATTTGAGCAGCTCACAAGTTTGGTCTAATTTGGCTTCATCTCACCGAGTTCACTCACTGTGCATAGATGTTTGTGTGTGTGTTTGACTTGATTACTTATATTTGTATGTTTTTGTGTGCATGATGTATTATTGTAACATGGTGAGGTGAGCCTGGTGAGATTGAGAGCTATTTGGGTGACCAGTTTGCTTCCTTCAGTGCTTTGACACTGCTGGTTGGGTCATTGAACCTGTAAAATTTTGCTTGTCTCCAATATGACCGATAATGTGTCGAGTGCAACGTTAAACTTTAGTCGACCCAGTCGTATAAAGTATATTGTTGTTCTGCTTGTGCAGCTGATGTAGTTTGGTAGTGTGGTTGCTGTGCGTTGTAGCTTGCGGATGAATTGAGAGCGGGCATGCTGAGCCTGAACACCTCACAAGATCAAGTCCGTGATGTGATTTCCCAGCAGCTCGGCTGCAACGTGCTCAACTGCGTCAGTGACGTTAACGTCAGCGTTGCGAGCTTCATCTGTAACCGACTTCTCGAGCAGTCTGTGTCCGCACTCGAGACCACGCTTCATGCACTTGTGAGTTTATACACACTGCGCAGATTGTGCACAGAGACCAGTTCAGGCTGCCGACAGACATTGAGCACTTGCAAATCATGCGGATTTTTTGGTGTATTTTGGCAAGAAAAACACAAACTAGCCAGGTAGTATAGAGGAAACTATACACTCGTTGGTGGTCGGACACAGCCTAACTTGTTGGCTGCCTAATGTGTTTTAGTTGTTACATTTATTTGTTTAACGCTTTTGTCCCCGTAGATATTTTATACTCGTTAAATATTTGCTAATTATAGCTGTCCAACTCAGTTTAACCTAGAAATCACATATTAGAAGCCGTTGCTATTTTAAGCTCTTTCAAAGTCTGCCAAACTGTTCCTCTACACGTGTAGTGTGGAGAGAGTACATTTTATGCATTGTGTCATTATGTTACTTGGACCAGTTCCATCTCTGCTGTCCGCGAAAGGTAGCTCATGTCAAGTGGCAGGATAGAATTCCCAACACAGATGTATTGAACATCTGTGGTATTAATGGGTATAGAAGCTTTCCTGCTTAAAGCGCAGCTTCGATGGGTTGGTCACATTATGCGCATGCCAGACAGTCGGATTCCAAAGCAAGTATTTCTTGGACAACTGGCATTCGGAAAACGTCTGCAATGTGGGCCAGTATTGCGTTACAAAGACGCTCTGAAGGTCAATCTGAAGCAGTGTGGCATCGACCCGTCGGCCCTGGGTGACGACACTCAGGATCGCTCAGCCTGAAGAACTCTGTGCCATGAAGCAGTCACCCAGTTCGAAGATTCGCGAGTCGAAGCTCTGGCACATAAAAGAGCAGTTCGGAAGGGGGCTCAACCTCGCAGCAACCTCAGCGCTTGGCCATGTCACAGTTGCTCTCGCGTCTGCAGCTCCAGAATTGGACTCCACGCCCATCAACAAACTCACCGATGACATGCGTTCCTTTGTTTTCGACGGCGCAGTTCGTCCATGTCACTTTAGTACTAATATATCATGTTCTAGACAGTCGTTGTGCTGCTGAAAATTGCATACGATAAATATATATTGAGTAAATTTATGGCGTGTTTCAGTTTCTGTGTGCTGTATCACTTTCGTGGATCACATGAGATTTTTATACTAATTGGTTTTTGCAAACATGTTAGATTTTACTGTTAATATTTTCAGTTTTGCAATTCATACTGATTGTTGGCTTTGCAGCATACGTTGTGCACACCTTTATGGTCTTGTATCATAGCCAGTAGTAAGTAAGTGACAGTTGTTACACCATTGTAATATGGTGAAGTTTAAGTTGGATTTTCCCATTTCAATTCTTGCTGACTTCTTGTGGTAGCAACTGGAAGGGTGTGTGACTAGAACTGTGTTACTATACCAGACATGTCATGAACCGACAAGTGTGAACTGCACCACACTAAAGGCAAATTTGACGTTATAAACGGTGTATTTTTGCTGTTCGCTGTCAGACAATTTGTGTGTTTGTTGATAAAAGCAGGTGGAGGCGTCGGCGGGTGTGGAGCCAGGAAAGCGTCAGTATAAAGTTCAGCCAGTGAATGTCGCTGCTGCAGGTGCCGCAGTCGGCCATGATAACCAGGTAGTACACAGTCATGTTGATATCCATGTGACAAATGGACAGACAGATGGCATTGCAATAACACGCACATGCCTGCATACAAGATTTTGTGATTGCAAAATAAAATAAGTAAAAGTACAACAATCAGACAGTTATTGGCTGTGTTTTGCAGCTAAGCATGTATAATTGTTGTTGCCAAATTTTACGCATATTAGTGCAGGCAAAATAGTCAAAAAGTGGGTCGTTTTTGTCGAGTGGGATGTCAAACCTTAGGTCGGTGCCATCTCAGCTGATCTCAGCTCACTGGGTACTCTTCTGCTTAGTCTGATATGTGGATATTCTTAATATAATTAATATGATAAGTCAAAACAAACTATTGAACTGTGGATTCAAAATTTATAATACTGTACCACTTTCTGTAAGCCATGGTATTTTGTCCATAATAATGCTACTTCATACAACTATATTGGTACGTTTGGGGTGACGACGAGTGCTGGGGATAATGACCCAATAGGCTATGCTGCATGGATCAAATGAAAATAAAGTGTATGAAAACAAGCAAAAATTAAAGACGAACTGAACGATGGTGATGCGAAATAGACATGATGTTGTTCAAATATGACAAAGTCAACAACAAATACACGAGAGACTTGTTGCGTGTGCAGCGTACGGAGGAGATGCGTAAAACTCTGATGTCGCGACGACTACGACCTGAGTCTGTAATGGGTAAGCATGACCTTTGTTGGCCTTAGATACACTGTTCAGCAAATCATCAGTTACACGCTGATTAAGTGATCCAATATTATTCTCGCCTACTATTAGTAGCACCAATTTCATTTGCTAAATTAAGTTTAACATCCCCATATTATAATTTTGTAATTTTTGTCAGCCTCTAGCTTCTCTCTTCTCAAGCCATGTCTATCTTGTCAGTTATGTTACGCACAGTAATTTGTTTTTACATTGTGTGCTATTGAGTACAGCAAACTAATTATTTTAATGTATTAGATGGACCATTAATAAGAACAATAAGCATTGTGGTTAGTGTAATATGTGTAGGCCCTAGTATGCAATACTTCGCACATGATTTCTTAGTACATGATGGTGCTGATTTTATCTCACATAGAATCATATCTATATACTTAAAGGCAAATATTGCGGAAAGTAGTCATTCAGTTTCTGTTATTCAAATATTAGTTGTGATTTAATGATATGTTTGTGCATATTTGTAAGATTTTTATGACTGCACGATTTATTGATATGTGATTTATTGAAACAAGTGACATACATTGCAGGCCAAGGTCCTGAGGGTAAGTTGTGTGTAGGGATATAACAATTACATTTAATGATGCTTGCTGATCAGGCTGGTATGCTGGTGCTGTCGGGTTACTGTTTTCATGCAACTTATAAATCTCGCTTATTGGCTTTTATATACTATGGCTAGCTGTTGTTCTTTCATATTGTTCTTTAACCTTGCCAGATGGATGATAGTAATGGCATAAATATGTTTTTTTCAAGTCTCCATCTAAGTAATCACAATTAATGTGAATACATGTTTGTCAATGTACACGTCTTCAAGAACTTGACTATGTTGTTCTGTAACGAGTAGGCTGTACTGGAAAAATTTTAATCTCATCGACACATATAAGTAAGTAAGTCAATCAGTCAGTCAGTCAGTCATTTGTGTTTACCGGGATCTGCCTATTCAAAGTAACTACACTGTGTCCCATAAAAACCAGGCATTACTGAAATTGCGATGTCTTCAAAAGTAGTGATTGCACACCATTAAATTTCAGTACAAGATATCTCTGTTATTCACACAGTTTGTTCTCATTTTATGCTAGGCCGTACGTTTTTACGTTTTATGTAACTTTCATTCCTGTAACGGTGTGTGAATGTCACCTTGAATTAAAGGCTACTTGACTTGACTTGACTTGACACAATAAAATTAACATAACATCTGAACAATCATTGTCAGCGTCGAGTACCAGCTTCTCGGTTACATAGCAAAGGTAAACATTAGCAGTTCCTAGGGAAAATCTAGAGAACCTGAAGATTTGCCTGTAAAAATGTTAACAGAAAAAGGAAAGATTTACAACACATGTTCGAAATGGTGTCCTTTCATACGGCCATATGGCCCCAGGCCTGAAGCCGCTTTCTCCACTCATTGATGGCCTCATCAATGACTGTCTGCCCAAAGTCTGACCATACATCAACCAGGTGCTGTTTCAGCTCGTTAATGTCGCGTGTGTGCTTCTGATAAACATGGGTCTTGAAGACAGCCCCAAATTCTGTAATCGACCGGATTTAGGTCAGTGCTATTAGGTGGCCAGACGTCGGGAGAAATGAAATCAGGTGTGACCTGGCGCAAATACTGACGGTGGCACGTGCACGATGGGCCGGCGTGCTGTAATAGCACAGACGTTGGTCTGCATGAGTGCACTGGTTGCCATGGTAACAGTTGCAGCTGGTACTCTGCTGTGTGAATAATTTTTATGGTAAATTATCAAGTAATGTTGCAAGAACAATTCGATCAAATGGCATTGATATTGGTTGATGTTTGTGAAAGTTATTGGCCA